>ENA-OZED01000436-OZED01000436.1-human-gut-metagenome-genome-assembly--contig:-NODE-436-length-19289-cov-5.081678_pt1 | contig 19289 bp, 15 predicted proteins | sample MGYA00245066_ERZ653605 | MGnify/ENA primary metagenome ERZ653605 (study PRJEB26926, sample SAMN06165079) | human gut metagenome | biome: ENVO:00009003; feature: ENVO:2100002; material: ENVO:00002003...
TACGAGATAGGAGTCCGTCTCGTGGGCTCGGAGATGTGTATAAGAGACAGAGTATAATGGGGCGTGTTGTAGATGGAGACGGTGTGCCTTTACCGGGAGCTACAGTGTTGGAAAAAGGTACTTCGAATGGTGCAGTGACGGATTTGGAAGGCAAATTTGCACTGACGGTTGCTGATGATGCGGTGCTGAGATTCTCTTTTATGGGATATAAGACGCAGGAGGTAAGCGTAAAAGGACATACATTTCTGGATATTGTATTAGAAGAAGATGCGGTGGAACTGGATAAAGTAGTTGTGACTGCATTGGGTATCGAAAAGAAGGAGCACTCTCTTTCCTATGCAATGAGTCAGGTGAAAAGTGAAGAACTGACACGGGTTAAAATGCCTAATCTGATAACTTCATTGACCGGTAAGACTGCCGGTGTGCAGGTTAATCAGGTATCATCGGGACTGGGTGCTTCCGCTAAAGTAAATATTCGCGGAATCCGTTCGGTAGCCGGGGAGAATCAGCCTCTTTATGTAATTGATGGTGTTCCTATGTTAAATTCAACTTCGGAACAGGCTTTCAGTGCCATTGGCGGAACAGCTAATGCAGGTAACCGCGATGGCGGTGATGGTATCTCAAACTTAAACTCGGAAGATATAGAAAGCATAAGTATTCTGAAAGGGGCTCCTGCAGCGGCACTTTATGGTAGCCAGGCAGGTAACGGTGTGATATTGATTACGACCAAGAAAGGTAAATCACAAGGACAACGGAGCATATCATTTTCTACCAGTCTGATGTTCGATAAAGCATCTTCTTTACCCGAAATGCAAAATCGTTATGGAGTAAGCGATGGGGTGGATAGTTGGGGAGAACGAAAAGACTTGCCGAAATACGATAATCTGAATGATTTCTTCTCTACCGGAGTGACTTCCATTACTTCCGTATCCGTAAGTCATGGCAATGAGAAATTGCAGAATTATTTTTCATATGCCAATACTACCGGTAAAGGGATTATTGATAAAAATCGCTTATCCAAGCATAATATTACATTTAGGGAAACTTCTGTGATATTCAATAATCGTTTGAAACTGGATGGTAATGTGAATTTGATGCGACAAGTCTCTAAAAATAAACCGACAGTAGGCGGATTTTATATGAACCCGTTGGTGGGGCTTTATCGGTTTCCCCGTGGAGAGGACTTGTCGTATTATAGGAATAATTTCGAAGTGTACGATGAAAGTAGAAACCTGAATATACAGAACTGGCATACTGCCTATGAAGATTTTGAGCAGAATCCGTATTGGATAACGAACCGCATACAAACTAAAGAAGTGCGTATGCATGCCATTGTCTCCTTATCGGCAAACTTGCAAGTAAATGACTGGTTGACGGTACAGGCTCGTGGCAATGTGGATTGCATTGACGATAAAGTCCGTCAGAAATTTTATGCTTCTACGGCTCCGGCGTTAGCCGGTACTAACGGACGTTACCTGGAAATGGATTATCAGGATCTCCAGTTTTATGGTGACCTGATGCTTATGATGAAGAAGAAATGGGGCGATTTCTCAGTAAATGGTGCATTTGGGGGAAGTATTACTGATAAGACTACTAATTCTACCCGTTATGATTCCAAAACAGCTTCTTTGTACTATGCCAATGTATTTACTCTGGCAAATATTATAATGAACGGTTCAGCAGCTCTTGACCAGAAAATTGATTCACACCGTCAGCTGCAATCGCTGTTTGCTACGGCGCAGGTGGGTTATAAAGAGAGTGCCTATATAGATTTGACGGCCCGCAATGACTGGTCTTCCACTTTATCACATACCAAGCACGAAGGCAGAGGATATTTTTATCCTTCAGTTGGCACTTCGTTGATCCTAAGCCGTCTGCTGACTTTACCTGAATGGGTGTCGTATGCAAAGGTGCGTGCTGCTTATAGTATGGTGGGGAATGATATTCCTTTGTATATTACGAATTCCGCTTCCCATATCACTGCCGGTGGTGAATATCTGGCGAATGATGCGGCACCTTTCAAGGAAATGGAACCGGAGATGAATTATTCGTGGGAAATTGGTGCAGAAGGACGTTTTCTGAACAGCCGTATCGGGTTTAATATCACTTTCTATAGAACAAATACTCATAACCAGTTTTTTAAATTGCCTACGCTGGCGGGTGACAAATATGCTTACCGCTATGTGAATGCCGGTAACATTCAGAATCAGGGATGGGAAATCGCATTGGACGCTACTCCTGTGATGGCAAAAGATTTTATGTGGAGCACTACTCTTAATTTTGCTTCTAACAGGAACAAAATAGTTGCTTTGCATGAAGATTTGAAAGAATTTGTTTATGGACCTACCAGTTTCTCTTCCAGTTATGCCATGAAACTGATAAAAGGTGGATCGATTGGCGATGTTTATGGAAAAGCTTTTGTCAGAGATGCTTCCGGTAATATTGTTTATGAGACGGAAGGGAATAATGCAGGATTGCCAAAAGTAGAAGGTGACGGGAATACGGTAAAGGTTGGAAACTCCAATCCGAAGTTCCAGCTGGGATGGAATCATACGCTTTCTTATAAAGACTTGTCTCTCTATTTCCTGATAGATTGTCGTTACGGTGGTAAGGTGCTTTCGCAAACTCAGGCAGATATGGACTTGTACGGTGTATCGGAAATTACCGGAAAGGCCCGTGATAATGGTTATGTTATGCTGGAGGGGCAGCGGATAGAGAACGTGAAGGGATTCTATAAGATTGTAGGCGGACGCGCAGGGACAACGGAATATTATATGTATGATGCGACCAATATCCGATTGAGAGAACTTTCATTGTCTTATCAGTTACCTGCTTCCTGGATGGAAAAATCTAAAGTTCTGAAGAAAGCGCAGGTTTCTTTTATAGCCCGCAATTTGTTCTTCTTTTATAAGAAGGCACCTTTTGATCCGGATCTGGTATTATCTACCGGTAATGATAATCAAGGCATTGATGTGTATGGGATGCCAACAACGCGCAGTTGGGGCTTTTCATTGAAGTGTGAATTTTAATGGGAGAGGGGAGGATTGATATGAAAAGATATAGTTGGATATTCGGTGCTCTGTTAGTTTTAACTTCTTGCACGGGTGACTTTAAGGATATCAATACGGATTTATCCGGAATTACGGATGAAGATTTGCAGATTGATTATAATGAACATGGTATTCGTCTGGGAGTGATTCAGCAGGGCATTTACTTCAATTATGATTATGGAAAGGGTAAGAACTGGCCTTTCCAGTTGACGCAGAACCTGAATGCAGATATGTTCAGTGGATATATGCATGATGGAAAACCATTGAATGGAGGTAGCCATAATTCGGACTATAATTTGCAAGATGGTTGGAACAGTGCAATGTGGGGACATACCTATTCGTATATTTTTCCACAGATATACCAGTCGGAGAACGCAACGCGTGAGAAACATCCGGGTTTCTTCGGAGTCACCAAGATTCTGAAAGTGGAAGTGATGCATCGCGTTACGGATTACTATGGTCCTATCATTTATTCACGGTTTGCTGATCCTAACGCAGAATATATGCCTGATACACAAGAAGCGGTTTATAAAGAGTTCTTTTGTGAATTAGATACGGCTGTGAGTACCCTTACCGGTTATGTCGAGTCAAATCCGGAAGCTGCTGAGTTTTCCCGTTTTGATATACTGATGGATGGCGAATACATTTCGTGGATAAGGTTTGCCAATTCATTGAGAATGCGGCTTGCAATGCGAATAGCTACAGTGGATGAAGAGAAAGCCCGTTCAGAGTTCCTGAAAGCTTTTAATAATGAATATGGAATGTTGAATGCGGAAAATGAACCGGTGGCGGTATCTACAAAGAAAGGGTATGCCAATCCGTTGGGAGAACTCAATCTGGTGTGGAACGAAACTTATATGAGTGCTCCAATGGAGTCTATCATGAACGGTTATGAAGATCCTCGGCGTACTGTCTTTTTTGCCACATGCCAGGATGAGTCGTTTAAAGGACAGTATCGTGGAATCCGGCAGGGAACTTGCTTCTCTCATAGCAATTATATGGGTTTGTCGAAACTGAAGGCTACTCAGTCAACGGATGCGGTTCTTATGACTGCTGCCGAGGTCTGGTTTCTGCGTGCGGAAGCCGCTTTGAGGAACTGGACAGATGAAGATGCCGGTATATGCTATGAAAAAGGAATTACTTCCTCTCTACATCAGTATGGTATCATGCAGACTGATTCATATTTGAATAGTGATAAATTGCCAATTGATTTTGTGGATACATTTGATGCTGAAAATAATATAAAAGCCTATTGTAAAGTCTCACCGAAGTGGATTGAAACAGCAGACCGTGATACGAAGTTGGAGAAGATCATTACGCAGAAATGGCTGGCAATGTTTCCTGAAGGATGTGAAGCCTGGGCGGAGCAGCGCAGAACCGGATATCCACGCCTTTTTCCTGTTCGTTTCAATCATAGTAAGGATGGCTGCGTTGATACGGAAATTATGATTCGCCGTTTAAACTTTCCCGGAGGATTACAAACGGAAAATCCGGAGCAATACCGTGCATTGGTGAAAGCTTTGGGAGGAGATGATAATGCCGGCACCCGTTTGTGGTGGGATACCGGCACTAATTGGTAAGTTTATTCTATTATATCGGATGGTTTTCTGCAAAGATTGCCATCCGTTCTTCTAATTGTGCATATTGATGATCCTGGATGAATGAAGTACAGGCACGCAAACCTTCCTGATGGCTACCGGTGGTAATCAGAGATATGGCACTGACACCATAGTACATCAATTCCTTAGCCAATTCGCCGCTGGTCATCCCCGGATAACCGATAGTAAAGTAGAAGCCATCGGCTACGGGATCACCAAGGTCATTGTCATATACCAGATGAAAACCGTGGCGCAAAAAAATCTCTTTTAGCCTGTGAGCGCGTTCACCATATATTTTCACTTCGTCAAGGAAGTTGTACTGCCCTTCATTAGCAGCCTTCAGCATGGCGGCAAGCGCGTATTGTGCCGAATGACTCGTACCGGAGGAGAGGGCATAGAGTACACGGTGAATGAATACTGTACCGAATGTGCCGCCACCATAGCGTTTTGTCAATCCGGGATAAGAGCGATGATAGAGCTTGTTTGAAATGCAGCTGACACCAATACGCTGTCCGGCATAGCTGAATGCTTTAGAGCCGGAAATGAGCAATACATAGTTGTCTGTATAATGTGCCACTGATGGTTGATAAGGTGCTTGGAATGGTTTGCTCAAATCTTGCCGGAAGTCCATAGCGAAGTAAGCCAGGTCTTCCAGAACAATAATATCATATTGCGTAGCAAGTTCTCCGATGATACGTAGCTCTTCTTCTTTCAGGCAAATCCAGCTGGGATTGTTCGGGTTGGAATAGACGATAGCAGAGATATTCCCTTTCTTGAGGTAACTTTCCAGTTTCTCTTTCAATTTGTCGCCACGGAAATCATATACATCGAAAGTCTCGAACTTTTGTCCCATAACGACTAGCTGTTGCTTCTGTACAGGAAATCCCGGGTCAATAAACAATATCGTATCTTTCTTTTCATCACACTGACTGCAAGTGAGGAACGAAGCAAAGGTGCCTTGCATGGAACCGGTAACAGGTACACAACCTTCCGGTTGCAAATCTACATTAATAAATGCTTTTATAAAACGCGAAGCTTCTTCTTTCAGTGCAGGCAATCCGTTGATGTCAGGATAAAGACTGGCAATTCCTTTTTGCAGAGCTTCTATTTCAGCTTTCACACCTACTGCCGAAGGGGGAAGTCCCGGCACACCCATTTCCATTTTTATAAATTCTATACCAGATTCAGCTTCTGCCTTGGCGGCAATCGCCTTTACTTCGCGGATGGTTGCTTTTCCAAAGTCTGCAATCTGAAATGCTTCGATGGTTTCGTCAATCAGTTTACGTTCAATAGGAGTATTTCTCATGGTTTTTCTCGCTTTTAATTGATTTTGATTTGTCATTCGAATTTTTTTTGCCACACAAAGGTAATATAAATATCTTATAATCAAGCCTACTTTAAAAAAGATGAAAAATATTTCTTTCAAGCTATTGCAGGTTTCAAAAAAACACCTACCTTTGCAACCGCAATCGAGAGAGAAAGCGATAAAAGAAATGAAATTATGGTGCGTTAGTTCAGTTGGTTAGAATACATGCCTGTCACGCATGGGGTCACGGGTTCGAGTCCCGTACGCACCGCGTATAACACTTATAATAAGGAAGTTTTATAAAAAACACCCGGAAAAGTACCCATTATTCACTTTTCCGGGTGTTTTTTGTCTGTTTTTCTGCCGGAACTCTCGGCTTACCTTCTATTTTTAACAATTTTATAGCGGATATAAAAGCCCGCCGCAAGAACCGCCGCTAACCCTATCCCGCTAAGTACCCAAAGAAACGGGTTCGTTTTCGGGTACTTTTCTTCTTCGGTCTGCGCGGTTTCCTTTGTTTCCGCTTCCGCCGTCGTCTTCTGCGTTTCGGTAACTTCCGTTTCCGTAGCGGTAGTAACGCTTGTTTCTGTCGTTTTTTGCTTATCGCCGTTTATAACGATGCGTCCGGTAGTCAGCGACTTTACGTTAGGCGGTTTCTTCAATCCTTCAATAGCCGGGAACAAATCCGTATTATGCCGCAGGGAGGTGTCTGATTGCCCTTCTGCCGTTTCGCTGGTTTTCCGGGTTGGCTCTCCGTTTGCCATTTCCAATGCCTTGCGCATGTCTTCATTAAACGCGCTGTCGGCTTTTTGAAACTGTTCTGCAAAGCGGTTCGGCTTTTGTCCTTCCGGGTAATACTCCACTTTTGTAAACTCTATAACTATGTTTTGCTTCTCGTTGCTTCCGGTAATAGCCGTAGTGTTGGTGGTTGTCCGGTCTTCCGTTCTCCGGTTTCCTTCCGTAGTTGCTGTTAGCTGGCTTTCCGCCGCCAGCTTTCCCTTACGGGTACTTCGGGTACTTGCGCACCCGAAAACCAACAGAAGCAAGAATAGGGAAAGCATGGCTAAAACAAATCTTCTCATACGTCTGTGAAATTTAGAACTTTGTCCTTCCCCTTCTTGTTAAGGGTAAGGCTTCCATAGTTTATACAATTAAGCCGGGATAACCACCCTTTCTTGAAAACCATCTGCGAAGGGTCGCGCTTTATAATTCCTTCAATAAAGGAAATACGGGCGCGTTTTATGTCTGCAAACAGTTCGCGGGCGTTCCTTCCGTTCATCGCGGCTAAGGTCTTTTCGCCTACTATGCCGTCCACGCTTACCCCTAAAATTCGCTGTACTCCGGTAATGCCGTTCTTTCCCGAAGCCCAAACCCAATCCACTACCAAGTTGGCGACGGACTGGCTTTTTATCCGGTCTGCCTTCCATCTGTCCCAATAGTGCGGCTTCATCACGCGGCTAACCGCGTCTTCTTCGGTTATCAAACGCAAATCTTCCACATCTATATCGCCGTCGCCGTCTTTGTCGTACCCTACGGCTTTCCAAGTGGCGATAGTTACCCCTTTGTTAGTTGCCCCGCCTTTGTCTGCTGGGTGGTTGGTAAATCCACCTTCCCAACTCAAAATGAAGGGGGATAATATTTCAATCCGTGCCATTGTCTGAATGTTTATTCGTTATCAACTCTACAATTTTTTCCGCGTCCTTCGCGCTTGCCGCCTGTACGATCTGCCGTATTATGTCCGGTACTTCCGCCGCGTTTACTTTGATTTTTTGCAGCTTCTCGCGTACGGAAATAAATTCTATCAATACCGCGCTGATAGTATAGACAACGGTAGCGAATGGAGCGACGTACCACGTGAACAATCCGGCTAAGAAGTCAAACATGAGGGCGAATACCATAACCCGTATGTAGTCCCCGATTTTGTTGAACGTCCGACGGCACTTCCTGCTTCGCAGTCCTTCCCCTGCCGCCTTCGCCGCCTTGCGCCCGTAGTACATATCTATGAAAGTAGCCATCGCCAAGAATACCCAGCAAATTAGCACAATGGCTACGCGCACCGCCACGTAAACCGTCAAGCCGTGCCAGTCTTCTTGCTGTATCAATTCCAACATATTAGTAACCTTCCGTTAATAAATCGTTCTTTACCATAGTTTTGATAGCAATAACCCTGCTAAGGTGTGCTTTATAGTCCGCTACCGCTTTCGCTTTGCGGTCTTCGTCCGTTTCTATACCCAACTGTGCGGCGTAATAGTCGTTAATCAAAGAAAATTCTTCGGTTTCGTCTATTTCGCTACGGATAACCGCACGCGTAAGGTTTTCGTAGTCCGGCTTCTGCCAAACCTGCACCGTATCGTAGTTGTAAACGGTCTTTTCGCCCGTTTCCGGGTCTTCTACCTTTTCTTCCACTATGTTGTAGTTATAGTGGTAAGAACCATTACCCAACGGTAAAATAATCGCGGGTCTAACGTCTGAACTTGATTTCATAAGGTGTAATTTTGTTTAATTTGTTAATTAAATATTCGCTGTCGCTGTATTTAGCCCAACCCCACCACGCGGCTAACGTCTGCTTAAATTCATCCTCGCTTAACGGTTTCTTCCGTTTCCGTAATTTAGCTATCTTACGGCAAAGGTTCTGTTTGATACGCTTCCTAAGCCGTGTTTCGTTCAAATAGAATACATAGCCCAAGAAATCAATACCACGCCCGAAGCTGTCGCGGTGGTCGTGTGCCACCGGAAAGACTTGTTTGTTCTGTTTGATTTCCAGCTTTACGTTAGCCGCCAAGTAGCTTTCAAACTCTGCCAGCAAAGCGTGAAGCGTCTTTTTGTCGCTATGCAATACTACAATGTCGTCGGCGTATCTGAAATAGTACCTTACCCGCTTTACTTCCTTTACCCAATGGTCGAAGTAGGTAAGTACAAGATTCGCTAAATATTGGCTAAGGTAGTTGCCAATCGGTAAGCCTTCCGCACTGTCTATTATTTCGTCCAAAAGATTGAGTAGCCGTGTGTCCTTAATCTTCCGGCGAACAATGGACTTTAGTACGGTGTGATCTATGGAAGGGTAAAATTTGCGTATGTCTATTTTCAAGCAATACGCGCAGCCTGCCTTATCTCTGTCTATAACGCGCCTTAACTTATTTGCCGCCGCTTGTATGCCACGCCCTTTTATGCAACTATAAGTGTCCGCCGTGAAAATAGACACCCATATAGGTTCTAAAATGTTCATTACGGCGTGATGTACAATCCGGTCGGGAAAGTATGGCAAACGGAAAATCTCGCGTTCTTTAGGCTCGTATATTGTGAAGGTACTATATTCCGAAGTCCTATAAGTTCCTGCCTTTAGTGCTTCGTGCAAAGATAAAAGGTTGGCTTCCTTGTTACGGTCGTGCAACTTCACGCCGTAAGAACGTAGTTTGCCCTTGCGGGCGCGTTCGTCCGCAAGGCGCAAATTATCCAAACTTATTATTTTATCGTAAAGGTTGCCTAACCTTTTCATAGTTGTTTCTTTGCTGATTAAATGGTGTTCTTCGGTTTCCCTACCAAACCCCGTTAATGATTAATATTTTCCGCCTTTCGGCGCGGTCTTTGTCCTTATTAGCTTTACAAAAAATCAGTATAGCTGAGAGCCGATATTCGCATTCGTATTCGTAGCCGTGTTATTCGTATTCGCGTACGAAAGCCCGGCATTCGCGCTGTTATTCGCATTACCGCCGAACAAGACACCCGAAGGACAAACAACCGTGAAAATCTTCTTACTCAAAATAATAGCGCGTTCCCGAAGCCCGCATAGTTACCTTTCGCGGAAAGGCGTTACGCTTCTTTATCTCCTGCAAAATGTATTTTATTTCGCTGGAATTTGTGAAGAACTTCTTTGCTTCGCTTTCGGGGTCGTCCTTCTTGAACTTTATTTTCACGAGGAAACGGTTCGCACCGAATTTCGTTTTCACGTCTTCGATAAAATCAATTAACCAAAACTGCAAATTGATTAGTTTCTGCTGGGTGGTTTCCGGGCAGTTGAAATGTTTGTTCGCTTCGTCCGGCTGGATGTTCAAGAACGAAAGGCTACCGTCATCTGTGCTATTATTGTTTGAAGTCATTTTCTTGTATTTTTAATTATTAAACATTTCGTTTCGTAACGTATTACGCGGCGGGGATAAAGCAAAGCCGAGAGCCGAGATTCGCACCCGTAGACGTAGCCGCGTTAAGCGTAGTCGCGAACGAAAGCCCGGCAGACGCGCCGTAATTCGCATCACCGCCGAACAAGACACCCCTTTGCGCTACGCCACTGGCTGGTATGTTGGTATAGAAGTAGTCGGCAAAGTAGGTAGTAGAACCTGCGCCCACTTCCGTAGGCATATTTTCCCCGTATTCGCCTATCATCATGCGCTTAACATAACCTTCCTTGCGTGGAAGTTCGCCACGTTTTACGTAATTGTCATAGTTTGTATCTTGGTAGTTCGCCGGGTTATCGCAAGTATAGAAAGAACTGATGCCGCCGTCCGCGTCTGATTCAATGGCGCATTTGCATCCGTCCGTCCAACTCCAAACATGCCCGAACGGGTTTTCTATTCCTCGGTATGAAGGTACTTTTACTTTGGTAACTACGCCCGTGTCGTATTCGTCCGGCATGGTGTATTCTACCACACCCGAAGCGTTACCCAATGAATTGGTAGTACCGCATGGCACAAACGGATAGTAGCTGTTGAAGGTGTTCCACTTTGTACTGTTAAGCGTCGTAACGCCTGCGCCTAACCCGCCTTGCTTGTACCCTTCGCTCGTAGGTTGCGCGTTAAAATCAAGCTGGCAGTTAAGGTTAGCGTATTCAATCACGTAAAGCCAATAGGTCGCGTTTTGTGCCGCGTATAAATCGCAGTTCCATCCTGCGCTGTTCAATCCGGCTGCACCTCTGTTACGTGCGTATTTTCGGAAGTTGGTAAGGCTCGTTTGTGTAGCTGGACGACCTAAGAGGGTTCTATAAGTTCCGTCCCATGCCGTATTATTGTTTCCGCCCCGGAAAGCAGCCGTAGTATTTACCACGCTGGCAAGTTTGGGCGTAGCTGATAAAGTTCTGTCTATCGTGGCTTCGTATGCGCTCCGGTACATCTTCGGCACTTCGATAAAGCCCGGTAGTTGGTATTGTGATATAAGGCAGGTAAACGTAGTACCGTCAAATTCAAACTTACGGTAGTGCTTCGGTATTTCTACCATTACCATGCCGGAAGCTCCGGTAAGGTCTGCCGCTGCCCCGGTGTCCGTCTTCGTACTGTCGGTTTGATGAAGGTAGGTAACAACCTGCCCGGCATCGTTAAGCAAACAACGGCGCATAAGGGATTGAACCGGGAGCGAAACATGTAGTTCCGATCTTCCTACGCGTTCTAACGCGGTATCTGCCACGTTTATATTAATCTTTACGCCGTAATAGTAATCATAAGGAAACGCGGGCTTTGTGTTGCCCGCTGCAATAATTAAACCCATAGTTATAATTTTTAATAGCCCCAAATCAGGGCGGTTGCTGAACTCGTTTCTTTTATCTCTCTGATAATTTCGGGGTTCCATCCCGTTTCAAAGCGCGTGCTTATAAATTCGCCTTCGGGCATTCCCCAAAGGTTTACTTCCAATACTATCGCCGCTTCGCCATCGTTTTTTAAGCAAAAAGGCGTGTCCATTCGGAAGTTGCCACCGGAAAAATCCACGTTCCCGGCTACCGAAATTTGCGCGCTCACTAAATCGCCGTTTCTATTTTCCATACGCTTAATTTTTGGTCGTTACAAAAATACTGTCTTATCGTATTAGTTTAATACTTCGTGAAATACTCGTGAAGTGTTTGTTTAGCCGAAGCCGTGAAATTCGGCAAAACAACACCTCGAATTATAGTTCTAATATGTTTATTATATCATCAAAAAATTGCGCAGAAACTTTTCTAAATTCTTCTGCTTTCAAAGTATTTCCTTCGGATAAGGAAAAACCAACAATTCCGTTACTTGAAGCATTAAAACGCCCTATAATTTCGTCGTCTTTTCTAATTTCTCCGGTAAGTTCTTTCCTATTTCCTTTAGTGTAAACGTTATAAGTCAATTTCAAGGTATCGGATATAACAGTTTTGCCTTCTGTTGTCGTTCTTTGTATTTCCATATTATTTCCCTCCTTCTACTAATTCATGAACCTGTCCGTATGCCCCAGCCGTTAGGAAGTTTGCACAAACTTCCTTAATTAATGTTGCGTCTTCACTCTCTATCTCTATAACTCCTTTGGAATTGATTATTTGCTGGCAAAGTTTGTAAGCGCGGAATTTATCTTCACGCTTTATCGCCCATTCGGGAATAGCTCCAGCGGAATACAATGCTTCCGCAACTTTATCCGAAATAATATCGTTTGTCTCATTCCCTTTAAAATCTCTGAATTTTCTGTTTAAATTTACTTTCATAATGTTCCTAATTTTAAATTATCCGTATGATATTAATAATCCGTTCACAAATTTCCATTTTATGTAGCCTACCGTTAAATCCTTAGTAAGCCCTTTGCTATATGTATATGTTCCGTTATCGCCCAAACTCCAAGAAGTACCTATTTCGTTGGCTAACATAACTCCACAATATACGTTACCATTTACGTGTACGCCGCCGTCAAAATATCCAGCGTAGGAATTGGCATTTATTGGATATGATTGCCCCGATGACTTGGAAGAAGCATAAATAGCGGCTCCACCTAAGTTTGCACCTACTGCCTTTACTCCGAACCTTCCTTGTGTAGCGGCATTGAAAGCAACATCTACAATACCTTCCGTATCTGTTTGGGACATACCAAGTTTTAGACTACGTGAGTCGCTTCCAAAATAATCGCGGGCTTTCCAGTATAATCTTCCCGATTCTATCGTAAAACCGCCAACCTTCGCACCGTTTGCGTCTATACGGTTTACTTTTATATACTCGGTATTCAAATACCCCCCTACGATAATGGTAGAACCAAGTTGCGCGGCTTCTATTATGTCTTTCCATGCCAAACCGCCAAGCGTAGAAGGGTCAAAACTGCTATTTATGGCGTCTTTTACATCTGCGCTTAATGCGGAAAATGTAACCGCCCCTTCCAAGTTTATTTTGTTTGAATGTATTGTAGTTGTGCCAGCAGCTTGATTTATGTACGAAATAAGCGTATTACCGTTTTCAAGCTGTTTTGAAGCGTATAACTTGTTTCCGTCTGCTGTTGTTATCCAGCCTGCCGTATCTATTCGGCTGGTTAGGTTATCCACCCGTTGTACTTGTGCTGTAATCTTGTCACTTAGCACATTTAGTTCTGATTGGGTAGTATATGTACTTAAATCCGGTTTGTCTGTCAGATTATTATACCCGGAAGAACCCGTTTTAATTTTTATATTTCCTCCTATTTCGTTGTTGTCGAGGTCAAAGTAACAACTACCGCCACCGCTACTTTCTATTCTTCCGGTACGGATGAAACGACCGTTTATCGTGCTGCTTCCGTAAGTAAGGCTTACAAGCCGCCCCGGATTTTTCCCTTCTGCGTCTGTTACCACCGAATTAAGAACGCCTACAAGGAAATTGTAATAGCCCGCTTCCGCTTCTACCGTCTTAGCCGTAGCGGATAGTACGATAGTGCCGCTATCCCCGTTTTTAGGACATTTTGCGTAAATGTAGTATGCTGTCGCTGACGTAAGCCCGGAAAATGTTGCCCCCTCCAAAGCCCAATACTTCAAGCCGTCGGGGTCTATCGCGTAATGCACAAGCGTACCGTTTGAAACGTACAAGGTATTCGCGTTCCCTCCGTAGTTGGGTTGGAATATGATATTTTGCAGCGTGAACTGGGTGCTTTTCGCTCCTACGCTCAACATCTGCGTTTCGATGGAAAGCGGCTTTATCTTCTCGCTGTAATAGTCGCCTTCGGGGTCGAATACCATGTTTAGAAGCTCCTGCGTAGCCAGCCAACGGCGGCGCGCCCTTGCGGGGTCTGCCAGCTTGTTTATGGTAATGACTTCGTTCAAGTCCTCTATTTCGTTTAGAACGCGTACGGTAGTGCTTTTCGTTACGGTGTCGCTTAACGTTATGTCGTAGCTGTGCCGTTTAAGCAGGTCGCGCTCTATGCGGGTAATCCTTACCGCCTTGTTTACGCCTATCTGTTCGTCCTCTATCGGTATGAAATCGCCCACGTGCAGGATTTCGGTTTCCACTTCTTTGCCCCAAAGAGAAATAAAGAAGCCTTCGGTTAGTGCAAGTTTGTAACTTACTTGCGGCTGTGTCATGGTTTCAAAGTCCTTTGTCCCGGCTTCCTTCAAATCCTTTTCGGCTTCCGTTATGTATTCCTGCGGTAACTGAATATCTAAAATGCTGTATTTGTCGCCTACGCTTATCTGAAACGCGCCGGAAGTTTCGGAAGGGAATACCGTACCGTTTTCGTCTTGGAACTTGTTTATTACAAACTTATGCGTTCCATGCTCGTAGCTGTGCAGGTCAAACTCGTAGCCTGCAAGTTGCCCACTTTCAAACTTAATCTTCGCGTTCGTTCCTTCTATCAGATACTTCGTTGTTTTCCCGTCCGCTTCTTTCGCGTTAAGGTCAAACATCGTATTGTCGATGAAGGTAATCTTATCCGTACCCAATGCCGTAACCGTGCCTATACGTCCCGGTTTGATGTTGGTATAGTTCTTCTCGTTTTCCTTTATCCCGTAGGCGGCTATTGATTCCGCATCTTCCAAATAGGAAGTAAGGCGCGTAGTTCCGGGAAGGCATAGCTTTGTATACCCGTAGTTCTTGCCTAAATTCTCCGTTCCGCCGTAAATGAAAAGGCGGTTTGTTATCCCGGCATTGTTCACGTTGGTACGGCTAAGCTGGTACAGACCACGCCCGCGCCCGTACTTCAACGTGAAGGTATGCGTTATTCCCGCTTTGGCTTTTATATTTAACGTGTTGGTCTTCCCGTCGCTGGTTATCTCAAATTCTACGCCGTAGTTGGTACAGTGTTCCTGCAATGCCGCCAGACAATTCTTTTCGGTGGCTGTAAAGTTTGTGTACTTCGTATCTTTGGGATAACTCCCCAGCTTCCAAAGTCCCGGATATACGCGGCTTATGTTCCACATCAATACGTCCAAATGCCCGCCCAAATCCGAGTAGAACGTATCGCCGTAGCAATCTTCGGGCAAATGGTACTGAACATCTATAAGGTCATATTGCGCCCCTTCCAAGGTCAGTTCGTAGGTATAGTTCCTTTCGCCGTTCTTGGTTATTTGCGGAAGCTGGTTAAGTTTGTACTTCTTGCCGTATATCAGCGTGGTATCGCCTATCATCAAATCCAAAGGCGTAGCGGTGGTTATGGTAACGCTTACCACGTCCTCGGAAAGCAAGGCGATTTTTTGTGTCGCCTTGCTTACTGCGCTTATATTCTTCTTACTGAATAACGGTGTTTTGCTTCCGTCGGCATGGTTGATAATTATTTGCGTCATACTGTAACTTTTCTTTTGTTATTGTTCTGCTCTTTAACGGTAGCCCAACGGCAATTAGAAGGCTCATAATTACCGTTCACGTCTATACGGTCTATGCTTGTACCTTTCGGTCGTTCTCCCATGTCCTTCAAAAAGGAATTAAAGCTATTCCAACGCTTACAAACACAAATACCGCGTCCGCCGTAGTTTTCGTATGATTTATTGTTTGGATTATTACAACGGTCACGCATGTGTAGCCAACTGATATAAGTGCTTGTGCTTTTTCCGGTTTTCCCATGCCCGTGCTTTGTAAATACTCCCTTACAAACTTTTGAAGATATTTCACGCTTATAGCAACCACACGATATTGTGTGCCCACTGTACAAATTCCCGCTACTAACTTCGGTTGTATTTCCACATTCGCACAAACATTCCCAAACGATGCACCCACCACATATTCGTTTATCGGTCTTCTTCAAGACTGTAAGAAGACCGAATTTTTGCCCGGTTAAATCTTTCTTTTTCATAGGCGGTTCCAAACTACTATACCGTTAGTTTCAAAGTCCGTTATGTCTTCAATTACCCCGGCTACAATTATGTAATAAATTCCGTTATCCGTGTAGGTGTGGCTAATGGCGTTCTTTCCGGTACAATCCCCGTAAACGTCGGTATCTACCGTACCGTCACCCCAATAAATATTAATCATTTTATCGGATTTGAACGCCACGCTTACCTTAGCCGAACCGCTGTTTAACCGCTGGTGTCTTACGACGCGCTTAACCGGGTCTGGTTCTTTCAGCTTCAGGGAGAAAGTACCTATCATTTTATCATCGTGCCAACGTTTGGAGGGGGCTACCCCGTCTTCGCAATAAACCTCGTAAACAAGCGGTTTAGTTGGGTGTATGGAAATCATAAGCCGCTGCGTGCCGTCCTGCCGGAAACGGTCGTACAAGGTATTAACCCGTTCAACGAAATCCATCTTACCGGAAGCCTTTAGCCAACAATTAAGCGTTATTTCGCGTTCTTGGTATCGCTTTTCGCTAAGGTCTATAACTTTCCCGTGATAGTCCGCCCAATCAACGGAAGCCGGGGTTTTCAGTTTGGGAAGGTCAAGAACGCCCGTAGAACTTTCTACGCGTATTCCAAAATCGCGGAAGTTTTTACCGTCCAAAAAATATTCAAGCTGCGCAACGGAGTTAAGTTCTTCGCCTATTTCCGCGTCGCTTAATACGACGTTGTACACTTTCACGCTGTCTAAATCGGCGTAACCGTAACCAATACCGTAAATGTCTTGTATTAACGCTATCCCGGTAAGCGTGGAAGGCAATACGATCGTTTCTATTAACTGTGTGTCTAAATATACCAAAACTCGGTTGCCGGACTTCTTTATAGCGAAGAAGCCCCAGCTATCCGGTTCTACGTCTATCCAAAAGGTGCGGTAGCCATCCACTTGGTCGGTGTTACAGAACAATCCTATTCTTTTGCCCGTGTAGCCGTCCGGGTATTTATTGGCTTTTACCCATGCCAATATGGTAAAACTGCCGGATAGGGGCACAACGTTATAGTTTACGTCTGCATATCCTTCGCCGTCAAAATTTATGCAGTTTCCCTGCTTGCCTGCTACAAAACTGCAATCTACTACGGTCGCGTCGTGGCGGTTCTGTGCAAAGTCGTATGCAACGGTAGAACCGTTCGCTTCGTCGAAAGGTAAGTCTAAAATTAAATTCTGTTCTAATGCCATAGCTGCTAACGTTTATCAATTACTTTTATATTCGCGTTGCCGGAAGCCCGGTTAATGCACTCCCCGCCGTGTTGGAAGACAGTAACCTTTGCCGCCCCGCTTGCTGTTATCTCCACCTTTGCCCGGTCGGTTATGTCAATGCATACAAAGGCGTTATCTTCAACCTCTACAACCAACTTAGTACCATCTCGCGCCCATACCTGCGCCGCGCAGAACCCCGAAAAGCGGGCTTTGCCTTCCGATGTTCCGAAAGCTACGATACGGCGCATTTCTGTAACGCTGAAAGGTTCGTCAATGAACACGCCGTAATGTTCATGCAAGCCTTTGAACTCCGCACGCAGTTCCGCACTGGGAAAATCGTGGTCAAAAACGAAATCAAGCCCTTTCACAAAAAGTGTAAGAAGCCTTTCTTTTGATGTCGCCCGAAGAATGAAGCTGTACCATTCCGAGCAAATGCCCTTAGCCTGCGCTTCGGCGGCTAAAGCCCTTTTCAATTCTTCAAAACTCATATTCCGTCGTTAATCTGTTATGCCCTGCGAACGTAAATCATCCGTAGGGGTATTGGTAATCTTGTTTATTATGGTAAGCAGCCGCCCGCTTATCACGCCTAACGTGGTGTCCATGTTCGCAAGGTGTGTAAGCTGCTGCCGTAAAAGTTGGAGCGATGTTACTTGGTTTACTCGTACCGCGTTTGTTTGTCCTGCCAAAAGGTCTATACTTTCTTGGCTTGCGCCTTTTATCGCGCCGCTTAACGTACTGGGGTCGTCTTCGTCCAACTGTTCAAATAGGTCTTTGTACATATCCATAGCGGCGGCAAAGTTCGCCCCGGCTGCTTGTATGGCTTGTTTGAAACGCGCCTGCTCCGTTTCCGTCAATCCGTTAAAAGAGCCGTTCCCTTCTTCATCAAACCCCATATCCTTTTGAAGCTGCTTTATAGCCTTCTGTAAGGGCTGTTCCAAGAACTGCAATTTTAGGGCGTTTACGACGGCGTTTTTTATCACGTCGTTTGCTACTTCCCCGAATGCCTTAGCCGCGTTTTCCCCACCTTCAAAGGCTTCTACCAGTGCATTAGCCAATTCGTCCGCCAATTCCGTAGCCGAAGTTTGCGTAATGCTTTCGGTAATCTCTTTTATGAGGTCTTCTATCTGCCTTCCGGCTTCGGCGTATTGTTCCCTAAATTCGTCCACTCTGCCCCAATCGGTTTTCTTCTTGCTGATTTCATCGTTTATCATGCCTTGTATCTCGTTCTGCTGGGCACGCAGATTCTGTATCATGGCATTTTGGTTCTGATAAACGGTTTCGCCCAAAGCACTATCTACGGCGTGTTCCAATGCGTTATAGGCATAGCCTAACTTTGTTACGGCTTCTTGGTGTTTCTTTATGGACTTCTCGGCTTTCCGGTCGCGGGTGTTGAACAGGTCGAAGGCGGAAGAAAGGAAGCCTACCGCACCGGACACCATTTGTACCGGGTTCATGCTTGCGTAACCTGCGGCGAACTGTCCCGCGCCTTCAAGCATTCCGCCTATGTCACCTAAAATAGCGTCCGTTTCTTCGTCCATTGAAACGCCCATTTTCTTTATTCCGCTTACAACGCTGTCAAATGCCCCGGAAACAAGGTCTATGCTGCTTCCTATGCTTTTAAAGGATTCTTTAAAAGCCGCTGAAACGCTTTTCGTCGTGCCTTCTTCTTTTGACAATGCGGCGTTAAGTACGGCTAACTGTTCTTCGCCTTCTACGGTCAGCTTTATTGTGGCTTTCTGTTTGTTGAGTTCGGCTATCTTCCGGTGTAGGTAATCAACATAGGAAGAACCTTCGCTAAGAAGTTCCGCGAACGCTTCTTTTGCCGCGCCAGCTAATATTTCGTCACCGCTATTTATGGTGTCCGTATAGGCTTGGTACTGCTTTTTTCTTTCTTCCAAACTCTTAACAAACGGGTCGTCGCTTTCTAATAGTTTGTCGGCTTTCATGGCGGCGCGCAGTTCCGCTAAGCTGTCCTTCAAGGCGAGGAAGGGGTTACGCTCGTGTAGTTCGTCCTTCGCCTTCTCCAACTGGTCGTTAATGGCTTTCAGATCTGCCGGGTTGAACTGTGCGGAAAGCGATACCTTCTTGCTGTTTATGCTGTCTCTTATACACATCTCCGAGCCCACGAGACGGACTCCTATCTCGT
>ENA-OZED01000492-OZED01000492.1-human-gut-metagenome-genome-assembly--contig:-NODE-492-length-17653-cov-6.320661_pt1 | contig 17653 bp, 15 predicted proteins | sample MGYA00245066_ERZ653605 | MGnify/ENA primary metagenome ERZ653605 (study PRJEB26926, sample SAMN06165079) | human gut metagenome | biome: ENVO:00009003; feature: ENVO:2100002; material: ENVO:00002003...
TTCGTCGGCAGCGTCAGATGTGTATAAGAGACAGTCTTTATTTTGTCATAACTGTCCCGTATAATAGAAGAGTAAGAGACTGCCAAAACGCCCGGAAGGGCTGCAAATACAACAAAAACCTGCATAAAAGGGGAGGAAATACCTATGGCAAACGAAAAGATCCTTGTGGTGGACGACGACGCCAACATCTGCGAGCTGCTGCGGCTGTACCTGACCAAGGAGGGCTATCAGGTCACGGTGGCAAACGATGGCGAAGAAGGACTGGAAAAGTTCAACGCGGTCAAGCCGGATATGGTGCTGCTGGACGTGATGATGCCCCGCATGGACGGTCTTGAGGTCTGCCGCCGCATCCGCAAGGCGGGCAACACCCCGGTGATGATGCTTACCGCCAAGGGCGAGACCTTTGACAAGGTGCTGGGTCTGGAGCTGGGCGCAGACGATTACATGGTCAAGCCCTTTGACGCAAAAGAGGTGGTGGCACGCATCAAGGCGGTGCTGCGCCGCTGCCAGACTACCTCCGCTGCCGCCGAGAGTACCGAGGGCGTCATCGAGTTCGACAACCTGCGGCTGGATATGAACAGCTACGAGCTGCGGGTCAAGGGCAAGGTGGTGGAAGCTCCTCCCAAGGAGCTGGAACTGCTCAACTGTCTGGCTTCCCACCCCAACCGCGTGTACACCCGCGACCAGCTGCTGGACGAGGTGTGGGGCTTTGAGTATTACGGCGACAGCCGCACCATTGATGTCCACGTCAAGCGTCTGCGCGAAAAGCTGGCCGGGGCTTCCGATAAGTGGGAGCTGAAAACCGTCTGGGGCGTGGGCTATAAGTTCGAGGTGCGTCAGTAATGCGTAAAAGTATCTCCACGGCCTTTTTCTCCATGGTGTCCACCCTGATGGTGCTGGGCATCGTGCTGATGGGCTGCTCGGAGTGGGTGCTGTTCAAGAATTATTTTGCGAAGGATCGCTACGAAACGCTGGATCAGGTGGTAAACGTTGCCAAGCGCACCGCGGAGTATCTGGTAAACAGCGAGACCATGCCGCAGGGTGCAGAGCTGGACGCTTTGAACACCAAACTGGAGATCATCGGCGAGAGCGCCGAGGCGTATCTGTTTTTCACCGACCGACAGGGCAATGTGCTTATTGCCTCCGACCCGGACAAGCTTACCACCACCACCGTGCCGCTGGATATCTGCCAGCGCGCCAACGCAGTGGCTGACCCGGACGCCCGGCACTACCACGCTTTCGGCGATTTGGGCGGCGCACTGACCGAAAAAAGCTATATCGCGGCGGTGGAGACCATCGACGACCAGAGCCTGTTCAGCGGCTGGCTGTTTTTGTGCTCCTCCGGCGCGCAGCTCACCGACTTTAAACAGCAGTTCTGGTCCAACTTTCTCCTGTCCGCCTGCGTGATGCTGCTGTGCGCCAGCGTGCTGACCCGCCTGTTGATGCGTCAGCTCACCGACCCGCTGCAAAAGGTCACCGATGCCGCCCAGCGCTTTGGCGGCGGCGACCTCTCCGTCCGCGTGGAGGGCGTGGAGGGTGATGGCGAGGTGGCAGACCTTGCCCGCACCTTCAACCAGATGGCGGAGAATATCCAGTCCAACGATAACTCCCAGGGTCAGTTCATGGGCAACATCGCCCACGAGCTGCGCACCCCCATGACCACCATCAAGGGCTTTGTGGACGGCATTCTGGACGGCACCATCCCGCCCGAGATGCAGAACCACTACCTGCAGCTGGTCAGCGAGGAGACCGGGCGTCTGGCGCGGCTCATCCAGAATATGCTGGATCTCTCCAAGCTGGAAAGCGGCGAGTATCAGGTGAACGCCCGGATGTTCAATATCTGGGAGACCCTGACCGGCGTGGCACTGGCGGCAGAGCAGCGCATCAACGATGGCATGATCGAGCTGGAAGGCCTGACCATGGATGAAAAGGTGCTGGTCTACGCCGACCCTGACCTGATCCATCAGGTGGCGTATAATTTGCTGGACAACGCCATCAAGTTCACCCCGGCGGGCGGCACCATCCGCTTCAGCGTGGAAAAGCTGGGCCCCGAGGCCGAGATCTCCATCTGGAACTCCGGGCAGGGCATCAGCCCGGAGGCGCTGCCCTATGTGTTCGAGCGGTTCTATAAAGAGGACCGCTCCCGCGGTCTGCACGCCCGCGGCTCCGGTTTGGGACTGAACATCTGCAAGGTGCTGGTCAATCTGGCCGGCGGGCAGATCCGCGTGGAGAGTCAGCAGGGCGAGTGGTGCCGCTTTGTGTTCACCCTGCCCACCTGTTCCCCCAATCCTGGCGGCATGAAGCGCCTGCCGGACGCCGCCGGGCAGCCCGGCGCAGTGGAGGAACCCGCCAGCATGAAGCCGGTAGAATAAGACCCCGCAGCCAGACTGCCCCGCCCGGGCGGTCTGGCTGCTTTGGCGTTGTTGGAATAAAAATTCTGCTTACCGCTGTGACCCCCTCTTGTGAAAATGCGTTTGTCGCACTCCGCAGAGTGCGACAAACGCGGAATTAAAAATCTATTTTCCGCTGAATATGGCTAGCAACGACGACGACCGCCGCCAGCGGCGGAAACAGGGAGGAGTTGTTGGGGCAGCGGCCAGCAAGACGCGAGTGCCGCCAAAGGCACGATGCGGATGCTGGGTGCCGCAACCCGATAGGCGGAGGGCATTTTCAATCGTTCTATCTACAGGAGGTACTCGCGCGATGCAGCGCACAGAAAAATATTTTGAGCAGGACGCTTTCCGCACCGAATGCGAAAGCGTCATTCTTGCCGCAGAGCCGGACGAAAAGACCGGCGGCGGGCGCATTGCGCTGGACGGCACGGTGTTCTACCCGGAGGGCGGCGGTCAGCCCGCCGACCGGGGCACTTTGACCCTGCCGGACGGCACGGTGCTGCGGGTGCTGGACGTCCACGAGCAGGCGGGTGTCATCTGGCATACGGTGGATGCCCTGCCCGCTGCCGCAGCGCCCGGCGCAGCCGCTGCCGGCTGCATCGACTGGGACTGGCGTTTCGATAAGATGCAGCAGCACACCGGCGAGCACATCCTTTCCGGCATATTGCACCAGATGTTCGGGGCGGAGAACGTGGGCTTCCATGTGGGCAGCGAGGTGGTGCGCATGGACACCAGCGTGCCCATCAGCCCCGAGGGGCTGCGGCAGGCAGAGCTTGCCGCCAACCGCATCGTGTGGCAGGATGTGCCGGTGCTCATCAGCTACCCCACCCGGGAGGAGCTTGCCGCCCTTGTTTACCGCTCTAAAAAAGAGATCGAGGGGCAGGTGCGCATCGTGACCATCCCGGGCGCGGACGTCTGCGCCTGCTGCGGTACCCACACCCGCACCACCGGTCAGGTGGGGCAGATCAAGATCCTTGCCAGCGAGAACTACAAGGGCGGTGTGCGGCTGAGCGTGGTGTGCGGTGCCCGTGCGCTGGCGGCGGCGCAGGCCATGCGCGCCCGGCAGGCGGAGATCGGCGCGCTGCTTTCTGCCAAGGCCGACCAGACCGCTGTGGCGGTGCACCGGGTCTACGACGAGTATACTGCACTCAAGTTTACACACTTCGGACTGTGCAGCCAGCTGTTTGACGCCCTTGCGCAGCTGACCGCGCCCGATGCGGACGCCATCCGCACCCTGCCGGGACTGGACCCGGACGGGCTGCATCGGCTGGCTGTCCGTCTGACCGAGGCCACCACCGGCCTGTGCGCCGCTCTGACCCCCACCGAAAAGGGCACCGGTTACTGCCTTGCCCGGCGGGACGGCGATGTGCGCGCCCTGACCAAAGCACTGAATGCCGCCCTGAACGGACGCGGCGGCGGCAAGCCCGGCATCTGTCAGGGCAGCTGTGCCGCCACCCCGGAGCAGGTGGAGAGATTTTTGAAGGAGAACAACAAACTATGAGAATGCGTTTCAAACCCTATGCCCACGACGAACTGATGGCCGCGGATTTCCATGTGCACGAACCCCTCATCTGGGGCGGCAAGTGGCACGGCCAGTATGCCCGCCCGGAGCAGCCCTTTATTCTGGAGTTGGGCTGCGGCAAGGGCGGCTTCATCTCTCAGCTGGCCTGTGCCCACCCGGAAAACAACTATCTGGGCATCGACATCACTGACAAGGTGCTTATCCTTGCCAAGCGCAAGATCGAAGCCGCCTATCAGGCAGCGGGGCGCCCCATCGACAACGTGAAGATCATGAGCACCGATATCGAGCGCATCAAGGGCGTCATCACCCCGGAGGATGAGGTCAGCCGCATCTATATCAACTTCTGCAACCCGTGGAGCAAGAACGACTCCTCCCACAAGCACCGCCTTACCTACCCGCGCCAGCTGATCGCCTACCGCGAGTTTCTGAAGGACGGCGGTGAGATCTACTTCAAGACCGACGACGATGATCTGTTCCGGGACAGCGTGGAGTACTTCCCCGCTTCCGGCTACGACATCGAGTGGATCACCTACGACCTCCACGAGAACGAGCCGGAATGGAACATCCGCACCGAGCACGAGGGCATGTTCACCGAAATGGGCATCAAGATCAAAGCGCTCATTGCCCGCAAAAAGCCCGGTGCCGACAGCGTGACATGGGTAGACCCCAAGGTGCTCAAGCGGATGGCACGCGAAGCTGCCGCTGCCGAAGCCGCCGCACAGGAAGGCGAAGAAAATGTCTGACCCCTGTGAGCTGTGCCTGAATAATGTTCAGGACGAATACGGCAGCTACTACTGTGCGCAGGGCGCTGCGCTGGACGAGGACGAGATGGCACGCTATCTTGCGCATAATACCGCTGCCTGTCCCTTTTTTGAGCCGGGGGACGAATATAAGATCGTATCCAAACAGAACTGAAGAACGGAGGTGCCTATGGTAAGCTTTCTTACCGATACCGTGGTATGCGGCTTTTCGCTGTACCATATTCTGGCCTATTTCCTGATCTATTCCTGCATAGGCTGGTGTCTGGAGGTCATCTATGCCGCCGCCACCACCGGTCAGCTGGTGAACCGGGGCTTTCTCAACGGCCCGGTCTGCCCCATCTACGGCTTTGGCATGATCATCGTGCTGTTTGCCCTTACGCCCTTGCAGCACAGCATCCTGCTGCTGTATATAGGCGGCGTCATCCTGCCCAGTGCACTGGAACTGGTGGGCGGCTGGGCACTGTATAAGATTTACCACACTCGCTGGTGGGATTACAGCGATTTTCCCTTTAATATCGGGGGCTATATCTGTCTGGAATTCTGCCTGCTGTGGGGTGTGGGCACGCTGGTGGTCATGCGTATCGTGCACCCGGTGGTGGCTGACCTTGTAGACCTGATCCCGCCCTTTGTGGGGGTTATCCTCATGTGCTTTTTGTACGCCGTGTACGCGGTGGACGTGGTGGCTACCGCCATTGCTGCCTCTGCGCTGGCTGATACGCTGGACACCATGGAGCAGCTGGGCGACAGTATCCACGCCGTCAGCGACGCCATGACCCAGCTGTTGGGCACCACCACCCTGAACGCCGACAAGAAGCTGGACGAGGGACGGCTGCAATTCAAGCTTGCCGCCGCCGAAGCGCGGGATGCCGCCGGAAAGCGCCCCTCTGTCCATGAGACCATGGCTGCCATCCGCGCCAAGGCCGCTGAGGCTACCGAGGCTGCCCGCCGCGCCAGCGAGGACGCCCGCCTGAACGCTGCCGAAGCTGCCAACGCCGCCCGCCTTGCTGCCAAGGGCACTGCCGAGCGCGCCGCCGAGCTGCTGCAATTGGAACAGCTGGCCGCAGAGCTGCAAGCCCGCAGCGAGGAAATGCAGGCGCAGCTGCTGCGCACCCCCCGCATCGTGGGCCCGCGCCGTATGCTGCGTGCCTACCCGAAGCTCCGGCACGGCAGCAAGCTGCGCAGTCTGCCCACATTGCGGGAGATGCTGCACCGCGCCGAACAGGAAAACAAGGACGACAACAAGAATACCAAATGACCCCGAATGCCACACCGGCGCTGCTGTGTGTGGCATTTTTGTTGCACTTCGCTTGAATAATGTTGTTAAAAAGTGTGAAAAAACTATTTCAAAACGACTTAAACCGTGTTATACTGATTATAAAGTATACAAACCGACCGCAATCGGCTTATCCGTATTGAAACTATCCAAATTGTGAGGAATCGTTATGTCAGAGGAACGAAAGACCAAAACAGATGCCGCCGCACCGGCATCTGCTGCGTTGGGGCGGATCGACCGCAAGGACGCATTTTTACAGGCCCTGCATACATTCCTGACCGCGCATCAGGGAACAGAATGGGCTGTTGCCGCTGTGGATATCCAGCACTTCAAGCTTTATAACGAGCTTTACGGCACCGAAAAGGGCGATGCTCTGCTGGAAACTGTGGCAAACTGTCTGCTGGGTTACAGCAGGCAGACCGGCTATCCTGTGGGCTATTTTGGAAACGATGACTTTTTCCTGTGCCTGCCGGACGAAAAGGCCGAGCAGACTGCTGTGCTTGCCACGCTGCAGGCCTGCATGGCTGCCGGAAGGCAGGATGTCACCTTCTTTATGGTAATGGGCGTGTGCCCTGTGCAGGCAAACCCCGGTGCAGATGCCGCCACCCTGTGCAACTACGCGCAGATTGCCGGTGTGACGACAGACAGCGGCTACCTGCACCGCTTTGAGCCCACCATGCTCAACGAGCTGAAAGAACAGCAGCAGCTGCTGGGCGAGCTGGAGCACGCACTGGACAACCACGAATTCTGCTTCTTTTTGCAGCCCAAGTGCAACAGCATCACCCGCGCCATCGTGGGCATGGAGGCACTGGTGCGCTGGAACCATCCCACCCGGGGCTGTGTTCCCCCTGCCGAGTTCATGCCGCTGCTGGAGCGCACCGGCCTTGTAACGAGGCTGGACCAGTACATCTGGGAATCTGTCTGCCAGACCCTGCAGAAGTGGCAGGAAAGCGGCAGCAACCTTGTGCCGGTATCGGTAAACGTTTCGGTGCAGGATATCCTGAACCTGGATGTGCCGCAGATCTTTGCGGATCTGGTGGAAAAATATAAGCTGGAGCCAAAGCTCCTGCTGGCCGAGATCACCGAGACCATGGTAGCCGAGGACACCCAGATGGTGGAAAGCGCCATTCAGGGCCTGCACCGCAAGGGCTTCTCGGTGATGATGGACGACTTCGGCAGCGGGTATTCCTCGCTGAATATGCTCAAGGATACCAACGTCGATGCCATCAAGCTGGACATGAAACTCATCGACATGAATCAGGAGAACCGCAGCAAGGGCGTGCAGATCGTGGAGTCGGTGGTGGATATGGCACACCGGCTGAACCTGCCCATCATCGCCGAGGGTGTGGAGACCCCGGAGCAGGTGTCCATGCTGCAAGCCGCAGACTGCCTGTATTCGCAGGGCTACTACTTCTTCAAGCCCATGCCGGTGGAAAACGCCGAAAAACTGCTGGCAGATCCCACCAATCAGGATTACTGGGATCTGCGCCGCGACCTGATGCGCCGCGACCGCCGGGTGGAGAACCCGGGCACCGAAAAGACCGCGCTGGCCTTGCAGGCCTACCAGATCTTTACCGACAACGTGCTGGAGATCTCGCTGCTGAACCTTGCCACCGGTGCGTACCGGGTGATCAAGCGGGACGCCCGCCTGCTGGATCCGGATCTGGAAAAAGAAGAAGATTTTGTCAACTACTGCGACCGCATGGTGAACGAGAAGATCGTGCACGAGGAGGACACAGACCTGTTCTTGGAGCAGACCGATCTGGAGGCCTTGCGCTCTGTGCTGTACCATGCCACTGCGCCGGAGTTCTACCGCTACCGCGAGAACGTGTCCGGCCAGTATATCTGGGTCACCACAGAGGTGCTGCCCTGCCGGGGCTGCTGCGCCCAGAACCCGTGGGCGACCGTGCTGGTGCGCAACGACGCACAGGCCGACCAGCTCAGCGAGGAGCTGGACTTCTCTTACAGCCACGATACCCTGACCGGCCTTGCCAACCGCAGCCGGTACGAAGCCGACCTGCGGGAGCTGCCCAACAGCGGGTACGAATCCGTGGTGTGCACCTACATTGATGTGGTCGGGATGCACGAGGTAAACGAGCATCTGGGTCACCGCAGCGGCGACACCCTGCTGTGCTGTCTGGCAAATGCCGCCCGCAAGTTCTTTGCCACCAGCCGGGTGTACCGCATCGGCAGCGATGAATTTGTCATCCTGACCCCCAACGAGCCGCCTTACAGCGTGTGGAGCACTGCGGACCGGATGCGCGCCTTTTTGAAGGAAAAGGACTATGTTATTTCCGTAGGCATCCAGCAGACCGCCGACCTGCGCCATCTGGACGAAGCTGTGGCCAAGGCTGAGGCTGCCATGCGGCAGGACCGGCAGGCTTACTACGACCACAACGGCCGCGCCCGCCAGCTGGAAGGCCTGAACGAAAAGATGGAGCGCACCCTGCAGGAAAAGCGGGATGCCGAGCACTTTTTAAAGGTGCTTGCCCCCAAGTACAAGACTGTAATCGTGGTGGACTTGCAGGAGGACACCGTGCGCCCCGTTATTGTGCCGGACGACTTCCAGTCCGTTCTGGACACCTGCGGCGGCTCTTTCCGCGCTGCGTTGACCAACTACCGCGACAAGCTGGTAGCGCCCGAGGACAGAGAAAACTTTGCAAAGTTGTTCGATTTCGGCTTTGTGCGCAGCACCGTGTTCGGCAGCAACCTGCTGGAGCACCGCTACCGCAAGACGGATGGCCGCAGCTTCTGCATCCGTGTGACCCCCTACTCCCGCAGCGGCTCCCACATCAACGAGGTGCTGTGGATCTTCGCGGATGAAGAGGTAGAGTAAAATATTTTTATAAGCATAAAAGCAGCCAGACCGCCCGGTCTGGCTGCTTTTGCGTTTGACGCCTGCAGGGCAGCGGGCTCGCCCTCTCAGGCGCTAACCCTCTCAGTCACGCCTGACGGCGTGCCAGCTCCCCCGAAGGGGGAGCTTTGGATATCTGCCGGTCAGCGCAAAAAGCTCCCCCTTTCGGGGGAGCTGGCGAACGCAGTGAGCCTGAGAAGGGACCCGCCGCGCGGCTGTTTCCGCAGGAAACAAGCGCGGCAGCTGCCGTTTCCCGCTGCGTCCCCTCCCGTGAAAAGGCAATTCCGGAAAATCCGCAGATTTTCCGGAATTGCGAAATTCTAAATCATTTTTCCGCTGAAGATGCGCAGAGCAACGCGGAGCGCATTCCAAATCGTCCCGGCAGCAGGACACCAGCCGTCTTGCAAAAGCGCAGGGATGTGCTATAATAGAAATCACTTATTCCATACAATCTATGTGGGTATATGGGCGGCCGCCCGCTGTTCCCGCAAAGCAAGGAGCTTTTCTATGCAGCATCTGTCCCGAACTGTTTCTCCTGCTCTGCCGCACCCCTGCCTGCGGGCGCTGCGGGCGGCTTTTCCGCAGACGATCCCGGTGCTGGCAGGTTATTTTGTGCTGGGGCTGGGCTACGGCATCTATGTGCAGTCCTTGGGGCTGCCGGTGTGGATGCCCATGCTCATGGGCACTGTCGTGTACGGCGGCTCGCTGGAATTCGTGCTGGCAAGCTTGCTGCTGGGCGCGTTCTCACCGCTGTCGGCCTTTCTGATGGCGCTGATGATTCAGGCGCGGCACCTGTTCTACGGCCTTGCCATGCTGGAGCGCTACAAGGGCTACGGCTGGCGCAGCTTTTACATGATCTTTGCCATGAGCGATGAGACCTTTTCCATCACCTGCTCGGCAACGCCGCCGGAAGGGGTGGACAAGGGCTGGTTCATGTTCTTCATCACCCTGCTGGATCAGCTTTACTGGGTGGGCAGCGCCGGGCTTGGGGCTGCGCTGGGCACCGTGCTGCCCTTCAGCACCGAGGGCGTGGATTTTGTCATGACCGCAATGTTCACGGTCATCTTCCTGAACCAGTGGGAAAAAGATAAGCAGCACGGCAGTGCCCTGATCGGGCTTGCCGTGCCGCTGGTATGTTTGATGGTATTTGGCTCCGGCAGCTTTCTGCTGCCGTCCATGGGCGGCATTCTGGTGTTGCTGCTGGCCTTGCGCCGTCCGATGGAAAAAGCAGCCGGGGAGGTAGAGGAATGACAACAGTTCAGATGGGGCTTACCATTGCGGTGTGCACCGCCGCCACCATGCTTACCCGTTTTTTGCCGTTTCTGATCTTTTCCAGCAAGGAGCAGCAGCCCCCGGAGGTGGTGCGGTATCTGGGGCGGGTGCTGCCCGCCGCCATCTTCGGGATGCTCATCGTCTATTGCCTGAAGGGCGTCACCCCGTTCTCCGGCAGTCACGGCATCCCGGAAGCGATCGCGCTGCTGGCCACCATTGCGCTGCACAAGTGGAAGCACCAGACCCTGCTCAGCGTAGCCGGGGGCACCCTTTGCTATGTACTGCTGGTGCAGCTGGTGTTCTGAGCAGTGATGCTCAGTGATAGAAGGTGTCAAAGTTCACCTGACGGTAGAATCGCTGCTGCAGCTGGTCAAAGCTTTCGCAGTTCTGCGCCAGCAGCCACATACTTTTGGTCACCACGGCCTCGATGGTCATATCGTGGGCCTCTAAGAAGCGGAAGCGGTTGCGCACCCGCTTGCCCACTTCGTACACGCCCACGTCGCTGCCCTCGTAGGTGACTTGCGTGGTCATGATGAGCACTTTGTGGGTGGTCTCGTAATCGCCCAGCCCGGCGGCAAAGGCGTCCATCAGCTGCTGCGGGATGCCGCCCACGCCAAAGCTTTCCACGATGACGCAGTCGTACAGGTGGAAGATCTCCGGGATGAGCGCCGGGGACATACCCGGGGTCAGCTTGAGCAGGAACACCCGGCTGTCCAGCGTGCGGCTGAACTCCACCGGGCCGGTGGGCCACGGCGAGGGGATGTACCGCACCAGCCGGTCGCCCTGCACCAGCGCCAGCTCCGGGAAGTTGACCGAGGCAAAGGCGTCGTAGCTGATGGTCTTGTTCTTCTTGGCGCGGGTGCCTGCGATGACGTGCCCGCCAAACACCACCATCACGCCCCGGCTGCCCGGGTCGATGGCGCAGACCACGCTGTCCCGCAGGTTTTTCTTGGCATCCGTGATCTCGTTGGAGATGGGCTGCTGCGCGCCGGTGAGGATGATGGGCTTATCCGCGTTCTGGATGAGATAAGAGAGCGCCGCCGCAGAGTACGCCAACGTATCCGTGCCGTGGCAGATGATAAAGCCATCGTACAGGGCGTAGTTTTCCTGAATGGCGCGTGCCATCATGAGCCAGTGCTCCTGCCCGAGGTCGGTGCTGTCGATGCTGCACAGCGCCAGCGTTTCCGGGCAGCACAGCTCCTTTAGTTCCGGCAGATGGGCAAGCAGCTCGTCGCTGGTAAGCACGGGTTTTAACCCCTGCTGGGTGCGCACGCTGGCAATGGTGCCGCCGGTGGTGATGAAAAGCAGACGTTGTTTGGACATAAAGCAAAAGCCCCCTGTGGCAGAAATTTTAACATGACAACAGTATAGCACACGCCCCGGAGCTTGAACAGTGCCCGCCGCCCAAAAAGTTTTTGCGACCCGGTCACAGAAATCTGCGCGGCTTTGGTGTATAATAAGGGCAATGAACCATGCAAAGGAGCAACACCATGTCCAACATCGTCATCGTAGGTTCCGGCCCGGCGGGGGTGTCCGCTGCCCTGTACGCCGTGCGCGCCGGGGTGCAGACCACCGTGCTGACCAAGGGCTCCGGGGCGCTGGCGCGCGCCGAAACAATCGAAAATTATTACGGCTTCGCCCAGCCGGTCTCCGGGCCGGAGCTGGAACGCCGCAGCATCGAGAACGCCCGGCGGCTGGGGGTGCAATTCGTGCAGACCGAGGCCGTGGGGCTGACATGGACCGACCATCTGACCGTGGAAACGCTGGCAGGCGCGTACCCGGCAGACGCGGTCATTCTGGCAACGGGTGCTTCCCGCGCTGTGCCGCGCATCCCGGGGCTGACCGGGCTGGAAGGCCACGGCGTAAGCTGGTGTGCCGCCTGCGATGCCTTTTTCTACCGCGGAAAGGACGTGGCGGTGCTGGGCAGCGGCGAGTACGCCCTGCATGAGGTGCAGGCGCTTTTGCCGGTGGTAAAAAGCGTCACCCTGCTGACGAACGGCGCAGCCCTGACCGTAGACTTCCCGCCCGAGGTGAGCGTCTGCACCCAAAAGGTGGAGGCCATTCTGGGCGAGCAGACCGTCACCGGCGTGCAGCTGGCGGACGGCGCGGTGCGGGAGGTATCCGGCATATTTGTGGCGCTGGGCGTGGCGGGCAGCACCGCACTTGCCCGGAAGCTGGGCGCTGCCGTAGAGGGCAGCCGCATCGTGGTGAACGATAAGATGCAGACCACCGTGCCCGGCCTGTACGCCGCCGGAGACTGCACCGGCGGGCTGTTGCAGGTGGCAAAGGCCGTTTACGAGGGCGCACTGGCGGGCACGGAAGCCGCCAAGGCGCTGCGAAAGGGGTGAACCGTATGGCAGAAGCATCTCCGCACGCCCGGTGCCTTGCCTGCGCGTTTCCGTTCTGGGAGCAGCTGACCCCGGAAGAGCAGGAGCGGCTGTGCCGCTTTACCCGCCCGGTGCACTACGCCAAGGGCGCCCGGGTGCACAGCCCGCTGGAAAGCTGTGTGGGCATCCTTTTACTGCGCAGCGGTCAGCTGCGCTCCTATCTGCTGTCCGAGGACGGCAGGGACGTGACACTGTACCGCCTGTTCGGCGGGGAGGTGTGCATCCTGTCTGCCTCCTGCGTGATGGACGCGGTGAACATCGACCTCTACATCGATGCCGAGGAGGACACCGAAGCGCTGTGCATCAGCGCGGGCATCTTCCGACAGCTGATGCAGGAAAACGTCTATGTGCGCTGCTACGCCTACCAGATGACGGCAGAGCGCTTTTCCGATACCATGTGGACGATGCAGCAGATTTTGTTCATGAGCGCCGACCGGCGGCTGGCGATCTTTCTGACCGACGAGCTTGCCAAGACCGGCGGCGCGGACCTCCGCATGACCCATGACCAGATGGCAAAGTACATGGGCTCTGCCCGCGAGGTGGTGAGCCGGATGCTCAAATACTTTGCACAGGAGGGCTGGGTGCGGCTGTACCGCGGCGGCGTGCAGGTGCTGGACAAGCAAAAGCTGCAGGCGCTGGCAAGGGGAGAATAAGAGATAAAAAACAACACCGGAGCGTCCGAAGATGCTCCGGTGTTGTTTGGTTTATCCTCAGGAAATCGCGTCCACGTCCCACTTCATGCGGACGGCGTCGGCGCCGTCCAGCTTGATGTGCAGCGCACCGGCGTTGTCCAGTACCTGCTCCGGCTTGCGGGCGCCGCACAGAACGTGCAGCCCCGGGATCATGCGGGCGGTCATGGCGATGACCAGCTGCGCCATGGTGCAGTCGTACTTCTCGGTCAGATCGCCCCACTTTGCCAGCAGTTCCAGCGCCTGTGCCCGGCGGGTGGGCTGGAAGCAGGGGTTCGTGTTGCGGGTGCTGCCCTCCGGGTAGGTGGTGTCCATGGTCACCTTGCCGGTCAAAAGACCCTGCTCCAGCGGGGAGTAGGCCTGTACCGAAACGCCCAGCTCCTTGCAGGTGGGCAGCAGCTGCTTTTCAATGCGGCGGGTCAGCAGGCTGTACTTTTCCTGAATGACATCCAGCTGGCCGTACTTGCAGTAGCCCCGGATGATATCGGAGGTGACGTTGGAAGCACCGATGGCGCGGATCTTGCCCTGCTCCTTCAGCTTCATCATGGCTTCCATGGTCTCTTCCAGCGGGTACACGCCAAAATCCGGGCTCTGCCAGTGGGTGTACAGCACGTCCAGATGGTCGGTGTGCAGACGGCGCAGGCTGTCCTCCACGTCCTCGATGATGCTCTTGGCGGAGAGGTCGCGGTACACCTGTACGCCGTCCACCACCTTGTGCAGGATGGGGGTCTCGTGCCGCCACTCCAGGCCGCACTTGGTGGAAAGCACCACCTTGTCGCGGTCGATGTGCTTCATGGCCTCGCCCACCACTTCCTCGCTGTGGTACAGCCCGTAGATGGGTGCAGTGTCGATCCACTGGATGCCCTGCTCCACGGCGGTCTGGATGGCCTTTACGGACAGTGCGTCGTCGTTATCGCCCCACCATGCACCGCCGCCGATGGCCCATGTACCCATGCCCAGAAACGGCACGGCGATGCCGCTTTTGCCAATGTTGATATTCTGCATATACTTTACCCTCCGTGCCAGCAGTGTTCCCCGCAATGGGAACCCTCATTCTGATGTCTGGCATTCTATGTTGTATTCTTGGTTGCTATATAAAAAAGGCTGCGGAGCGCAGGTGCACTCCGCAGCGCTCTTTTATCAGATGTTGCCGAACTCGCTCAGCTGCAAGCTCTCGTTGTGGGTCTCGGCCCAGCGCACCGCCCAGTCGGAGGTGAACAGCAGCAGACGGTTGCCCTTCATATCCTCCACAGCCTTGGTGTCGCTGGTCAGGTCCAGATCCCGCAGGTTATAGGTGTCGGGGTCGTTCTGCACCCAGCGCAGCTGCTCAAAGGGCAGCTGCTGCATCCGAATTTCCACGTTGTACTCGGTGTTCAGACGGTATTCCAGCACTTCCAGCTGCAGCACGCCGACCACGCCGACCACCACTTCCTCCATGCCGCCGCCCACTTCGCGGAAGATCTGGATGGCGCCTTCCTGCGCAATCTGCTCCATACCCTTCACGAACTGCTTGCGCTTCATGGTGTCCTTCTGCTCAATGCGGGCAAAGTGCTCCGGGGAGAAGGTGGGGATGCCCGCGAACTGGACCTTCTTTTTGCCGGTGCACAGGGTGTCGCCGATGGAGAAGATGCCCGGGTCGAACAGGCCGATGATGTCGCCGGCGTAGGCCTCGTCCACGATGGCGCGGTCCTGCGCCATCAGCTGGGTGCCGGTGGCCAGCTTGATGTTCTTGCCCTCCTGCACATGGTAGGCCTCCATGCCGCGCTCGAACTTGCCGGAGCAGATGCGCATAAAGGCAATACGGTCGCGGTGGGCCTTGTTCATGTTGGCCTGAATTTTAAAGATGAAAGCGGAGAACTCGTCCCGGCAGGGGTCCACTGGCTCGCCGGTCAGGCTGTCCACGCGGGCCAGCGGGGCGGAGGTGAGCCGCAGGAAGTTTTCAAGGAAGGGCTCCACGCCGAAGTTGGTCAATGCAGAGCCGAAGAACACGGGGCTCAGCTCACCGCGCAGCACCTTGTCCAGATCGAACTCCTCGGCAGCGCCGTCCAGCAGCTCGATCTCGTCCACCAGCTGCTGGTGCAGATAGGGGGTCAGCAGCTCGTCCAGTGCGGGGTCGCCCAGCTCGGCCTCGGTCTCGCTGACCTTCTTCACGCCGTTGGCGCGGCCATCGCTGGAAAAAGCCAGCACCTTGCGTGCGTTGCGGTCGAACACGCCCTTGAACTCCTTGCCGCAGCCGATGGGCCAGTTCATGGGGTAGGTCTTGATGCCCAGAATTTCCTCGATGTTCTCCATCAGCTCAAAGGGGTCGCGGGCTTCGCGGTCCATCTTGTTGATGAAGGTAAAAATGGGGATATGGCGCAGGGTGCACACCTTGAACAGCTTGATGGTCTGCGCCTCAACGCCCTTTGCGGCGTCGATGACCATGACGGCAGAGTCTGCCGCCATCAGGGTGCGGTAGGTATCCTCCGAGAAGTCCTGATGGCCGGGGGTATCCAGAATGTTCACGCACTTGCCGGCGTAGTTGAACTGCAGCACCGAAGAGGTGACCGAGATACCACGCTGCTTTTCGATGTCCATCCAGTCGGACACGGCGTGCTTGGCGCTCTGCTTGCCCTTGACGGAGCCAGCCTGATTGATGGCTCCACCGTACAGCAGCAGCTTTTCGGTAAGGGTAGTCTTACCTGCGTCGGGGTGGCTGATGATGGCGAACGTCCTGCGGCGTTCGATCTCTTCACGATTTGTCATAGATAATATTTCTCCTGAAATGGATGGAACTTCTTCCGGCATCGCTGCGCGATGCCGGAAGAAGCATTTTTACACATACGCACCTTATTCTATACGAAAACGCGTGATAATGCAAGGGTTTTCGTTATTTTTTCAGGATCAGGCAGGGCAGAGGGGCAGTTTCGGCCCAATTGGCAAAATCACATACCAGAACGGTGAAACTTTTCAGTGGAAGTGCCCGCAGAAAACGCAGCACCGCCTGTTTTTCGTCCGAGCCGATGACCGCCCCGCTGTACAGGATGGCGCTCACGATGCCGCCGGGGCGCACCGCCTGCAGCGCCGCCTGCAAGGCGGGGATGCTGCTCTGCGCGGTGGAGAATACCGCATGGTCCGCCCCCGGCAGCCAGCCAAAGTTGAACATGACTGCATCGGCGGTGCCGGGCTGCACATACTGTAATAAGTCGGCGTGGCTGCCGCAGATGAGCTCGTATCGCTCGGCGGGCACATTTGCCTGTTCCAGCCGGGTGCGGGTGGAGCGGATGGCTTCGGGCTGCACGTCAAAAGCCAGCACCCGCCCGGCGGGGGCGGTCAGCCCGCACAGAAAGGCGGTGTCGCCGCCGTTGCCGCAGGTGGCGTCCACACACAGCTGCGGGTGTGCCAGCCGGGCTGCTAAAAAGTCCTGCACGAATTTTACTGCCGTTAAGTCCGGGGTGCGGCGGCGCACCAGCTGCCCGCCCTCGGCGGCAAAGCCGAATTTGCCCCAGAAAGCAAGCTCGGCGGCGTTTTCCGGCAGCGGGGCGGTAAAAACCGTGGCAGCTTCCCGGTCATAGCCGCCAAAGCTGCGCAATACTTCTTTTAACAGGTAGGAGCCGTAGCCCTTGCGCCGCCACCGGGGCAGGATGCACAGGGCGGCAAGCTGTGCGCCCTTGGGGGCGGAGGAGAGGGTGCACTCTCCGATGCAGTCCTTTTCTTTATACAGGGCAAACCCCTGTTCGGTGCGGCACAGTTCCATAAAAAGCTCCTCCTTGACGGGCCGATGTTCTTCCCTTACAATAGCAAGCGGAAACGCTGCTGTCAAGGGCGGAAAAACAGGACCGCATTTCACATATTCTTCACGGCGCAAGCGATTCATTTTCACATTTGACAGTTACAATAGGGACAGTTCAAAGGAACAGATGTCCCTGCGGACCGGCCTTTGAGGGAAGGATGTAGTAACATGGAAAACGAGAACAAGTGGGAATACGATTATTCCGCTTCCAATAACGAGACCGGCTACCCCAATGTGGGCAGCAGCGGCATGAACACGGCGAACCAGTATAACGAGCCGGAAGCACAGCCCGCGCGCCCGGCCGATACCGCCCCGGCAGATGGCGGCAGCGTGCCGCCCACCCCGCCGGAGCAGCCGCAGTACAGCGCCCCGGCGCAGCCGGAAAAACCCCGCCGCAAGAAGAAGTTCAATGGCAAAAAGCTGGCACGCAGCGCCGTGGCGCTGGTGCTGGCAGCAGCCATGGGCTTTGCAGGCGGCTTTGTGGGCGCAAAATACGGCGGCAGCAGCAAGGTGGTCATCCAGCAGGTGGAGCGCCCGGCCAGCTCTGACAGCAGCACCGACAGCACCGGCAATTCCATCAGCGCCACCAGCGGCACCGGCCTGAGCACCGCACAGGTGGCTGAGATGGTCAGCCCCAGTGTGGTGGTCATCACCACCGAGCAGGTGGTCTACTCCCAGTCTGTCTCTTATACACATCTCCGAGCCCACGAGACGGACTCCTATCTCGTAT
>ENA-OZED01000504-OZED01000504.1-human-gut-metagenome-genome-assembly--contig:-NODE-504-length-17280-cov-7.438607_pt1 | contig 17280 bp, 10 predicted proteins | sample MGYA00245066_ERZ653605 | MGnify/ENA primary metagenome ERZ653605 (study PRJEB26926, sample SAMN06165079) | human gut metagenome | biome: ENVO:00009003; feature: ENVO:2100002; material: ENVO:00002003...
GGCAGCGTCAGATGTGTATAAGAGACAGATACATAATATACCAATAGCGCGCCCTGCCGTCACGATAGCCAAGATAGAAAAACAGCAATGTCGCACTGAAGAAAAAGAACAATACAGCATCTGTAATTACCGACTTGCTGATCAGAAAAAATTCCACACTGCTGAGTAATACCAACGCGCTTAAAAAGCCGCTGCGCGCATTTTCCAGCTTACTGCCACCCCATGCCAGCAATGCTGCGCTGCCTAAGCCGAATAATGCCGGAAAGAAGCGTGAAGCAAACTCCGTAAAGCCAAACATTTTATAGGCCAAGGCCGTCAGCCAATAAAAGAAAATCGGCTTATCATACCAGTAATGACCATAAATCTGCGGTGAAAGCCAATCGCCGCTCAGTACCATCTCCTTCGCCGTCAAAGCGTAATTAGATTCTACGCTGTCTGTAACCAGCAGACTGCCATTGCCGGCAAAAAGCAATGCTGCAGCAGCTGCAAAAAGCACCAGCCAATATTTACGTGGCATAAGAAAATCCCCCTTCAGCAGCAGAGCTTTACTGCTCTGCCAATCATTAAGTTTAGTATAAGCACCTTCACTTAATGATTGCTGAAAGGGGTATTCATCTTAAATTCATCTTAGGGAAAGCTTTTGTATTATTTGGTATCTGCCGGCATTTGTACATGCATAACAGTTCCCTGCGGTTTGTTATCTAAAACCTTGATACTGCCGCCATGCTGCCGTACAATAGCCAAAGCCAGCGACAAGCCTAAGCCCAGACCACCCTGACTGCGGCTGCGCGCCTTGTCCACGCGGAAGAAACGGTCAAAAATTTTCTGCTTGTCCTCGTCACTGATGCCACAGCCCTCGTCGCGTACCTCCAGTACAAGATGAGTTTTTACCTTAGCGGCACGCAAAGTAATTGTCGTCTGCTCCGGCGAATACTTCATAGCATTATCCAGCAAAATAATCAGCAAGCGTGATAAAGCCATTTCATCGCCCTGCATTACCAGATTATCCTGGATTTCCTGCTTGAGCTGTAACTTTTTTTCTGCTGCCAAAAGCGCCATCTGCGATGCAACCTTTTTACACATTGCCGTCATATCCACCTGCGCAGTATACACCGGCAGAAAATCCTCGTCACTGCGTGCCAGTGTCATAAGATTTTCCGTCAGACGGCTAAGTCTTTCCGATTCGCTTTGCAGCATAGCTACCGACTCTTTGGCAAAATCGCTCAGCCTGCTGTCCTCATCCTCCTGCAGTCCCCGTACAGCCAGCTTCATAACAGCAAGCGGTGTGCGCATCTCATGCGAAGCATCTGCCGTAAACTGCTGCTGCTTGGCATACATATTGCTTAGCGGACGGATATTGCGTCCTGCAAGCCAATAGCCGAAATAGCAGGCGGCAAAATACAGCACCAACGCCATACACAAAAGCAAAAACAATGTTTTATAGGCAGCATGGTAATAAAACTCCATATTTTTAAACATATAAAGCCTGCCAAGTTGCTTATCACCGTCAATAACAGGAGCAACCGCAGCCAAATAACGATAACGCTCGCCATTTTCTCCATGCATCCTCAGCAACCGCGATGTATCAAGCTTCTTTGGCCAGTCAGCTTCATGCTGCATAATTTTCTGCCCGACCTCGCCCTGACCCAGCTGATTTAAAATAACCTTCGTGCCGTCCGCATCAACAAAGTAAGCAAGCATCTTGCCGCTGCGGATAGCCGCTTCGGAGCAGGGAGGCTCCTCGGACTCTACCCATTCCTCACCCTCATGGTAAATCTGAGCTACAAGGTTTTCCTTTTCATGCGCCAATATTTCCCACCAGATAAAAGTATAGGCAGCAGCCACAATAACCAAAATCAAAGCACCGAAGATGGCTGCATACAAACAAGTCATGCGTCTGCGCAGCTTTTCAAAAGGCTTATTCCACATAATAACCCACGCCTCGCATTGTCTTAATCAGCTCTTCCCCGTTCAGCTCGATAATCTTTTTACGCAGCAGACGGATATGCACATCAAGATTGTTGTCTGTCACATCGCTGTCAATGCCCCATATGCGGTCCTGCAGCACCGCACGCGGCATAACCTGCCCACGATTACGCAAAAGCAGCTCCAGCAGCTTAAACTCACGCGGACGCAGCTCTACACGTCTCTCGCCATAAGCCAGGCAGTAGGTAGAGCTTTCCAGCGTATAAGCACCATACTGCAGCTTCTCCGCGCTATATTGCCCCTGACGGCGGCAAAGAGCGTTAAGACGCGCCACCAGCTCCTCCAGTTCAAACGGCTTTACCAGATAGTCATCCGCACCGCTGTTCAAACCCTGCACCTTATCCGCCAGCGTATCCTTTGCCGTCAGCAGCAATATTTTCCCCTGATAATCTTCTTCACGCAGGCGCTTGCACAGGTCAAGGCCACTTAAAAGCGGCATCATCCAGTCCAATACCAGCACATCATAGCCGTCGGCATACACAGCATCGTAGGCAGCCTCGCCATCCTGCACCCAGTTCACAGTTATATTTTGCTTTTTCAGCAGCATGCTCAAAAGCTTACCTAAATTTATATCATCCTCAGCTAATAAAATTTTCATTGCTTCCGCCTCCGTTACAGCTATTGTATCACAATGCAGTATAGGCATGTAAAATTAATTTTAACTGAAAAAAACGCTGCCGAGGCTTTGCCTGCAGCAGCGATTGTCTTACATGATATATCTGTTCAATGACGGCACAATTTCCGCATAGGTGCCTTTTTTATTAGCCAGCATAATATTAATGGCCCATACAGTCTGTCCGCGGTCATCCTCCGTGCGTGTGGCCTGCAGCTTACGGTTAGTGCCGGTAAAGCATACGATATCTTCCAGCTCCAGCAAAAGCGCCATATCCTCACGTCTGTAGCCCTCAAGACAGCGGTCGGAAAACATTACTGTCAGCATCAGCATATCGTCCATACGCCAGCATTCCAGGCGATAGGCACGGCCGTCACTCAGCTTGCCGTTATAATAGCCGACATCCTGCACGCCGTCCTCATCCGGCTCATAGGGAGAAGGAACATAATCAACGCGGCAGGGAACAGGGAATTTTTTTATCAGCATAAAATAGTTCTCCTTAGAGAGCAAAGCGCCTCAGAGCTTGAGGCTTTGAGGCGCGCTTGCTTATACGTTATTCCTTATCGGGAGTTTCCTCTGCTGCGGTTTCAGCAGTTGCAACTTCGGGCATCGGAACATTATATTTAACTTTGATATCACGATAACGGCTCATACCGGTACCTGCCGGAATCAGCTTACCGATGATAACGTTTTCTTTCAGGCCCAGCAGCGGGTCAACCTTGCCCTTGATAGCAGCATCGGTAAGTACGCGGGTGGTTTCCTGGAAGGAAGCAGCGGACAGGAAGGAGTCGGTAGCCAAAGAAGCTTTGGTGATACCCAGCAGGATAGCACGGCCTTCTGCAGGAGTCTTGCCTGCTTCCAGCATCTCGGTATTCTGCTCTTCAAATTCTGCCACATCAACGTCTTCACCCGGCAGCATTGTAGTGTCACCGGATTCCTCAATGCGGATTTTACGCATCATCTGACGAACCATAACCTCGATGTGCTTACTGTTGATATCTACGCCCTGAGACTTATAAACGCCTACTACCTGAGATACCAGATAGTTCTGGGTAGCCTTCACGCCGCTGATACGCAGTACGTCATGCGGGTTAAGAGAACCTTCGGTCAGACGGTCGCCCTTAGCGATTTCCTCGCCCTCAACAACAGACAGCTTAGCGCCGTAAGGAATCTGGTATTCCTGGTTTTCGCCATCCAGTGCCATTACGGTTACCTTGCGGCTATTGCCTTCCTGGGTAATATGTACGTGACCTGCAACCTCGGACAGAATGCCAGGATGTTTCGGTTTACGTGCTTCGAACAGCTCCTCGACACGAGGCAGACCTTGGGTAATATCGTCTGCACCTGCAACGCCGCCGGTATGGAACGTACGCATGGTCAGCTGAGTACCAGGTTCGCCGATGGACTGTGCGGCAATAGTGCCGACTGCCTCACCAACATCAACGTTCTTGCCGGTTGCCAGGTTACGGCCATAGCATTTGCGGCAAACGCCGAATTTAGCCTTACAGGTAAGTACGCTGCGGATTTTAACCTTTTCACGCAGCTGGCAGATACGTTCTGCCATAGGCTCGGTAACATATTCATTGATATGATAGAGAATTTCACCGTTTTCATCCAGAATATCCTCAGCCAGGTTACGGCCAATGATACGGTCATGCAGGGTTTCAATGATGGTTTTCTCTTTTTTGCCTTCGGTAATTGCCTCAACCTCAATGCCGGCAATTTCGTTATTGCGGATACGCAGCTCCTTAACGGTACCGTCAGCCAGAACAGCGTTGATAATGTCTTCGGTCATAGTTTCGCCGGTATGTGCCAGCACCTCGCCTGCACCGTTAACAATATCTGCTGCTATCTCTTTGCCGTTGAAGTTATGCATCATTGCTTCCTTCAGCACATTATGAGCAAAGGTATCGCTGATGTTGATGCGGACATTTTCGATATCCTCACCATTCATATCTTCGTTGGAATAGAGATTAATTTCTTCAACACCTGCATCGTTGAGCTTAGCAAAAAGCTCTTCGGTGATGTTGGTATCTGCTTCAGCAATCAGGTTGCCTTCTTCATCAAGTACGCCGGAAGCCAGGGTACGGCCCATAACCTTTTCGCGGATTTTGTTCTGGCTTGCACCAAGAACAGCCTTGCTCAGACGGCTGCGTTCTTTAACCAGGTTCATACCAACGATATCGCAATCATCCTCACGGACAATTACGTCCTGTGCAACGTCAACCAGACGACGAGTCAGGTAACCGGAGTCAGCAGTACGCAGTGCGGTATCGGCCAAGCCTTTACGAGCACCATGAGAAGAAATGAAGTATTCCAAAATGGTCAGGCCTTCACGGAAGTTAGATTTGATAGGACGGTCAATGATACGACCGGAAGGATCGGCCATCAAACCACGCATACCGGCCAGCTGACGAATCTGCTGTTTGTTACCGCGGGCACCGGAGTCAGCCATCATGGAAACAGGATTGAACTTGTTCATGGTGGATTTCATCAGCTTATCGGTAACCTTATCGGTTGCTTCGTTCCACAGGTCAATTACCTTACGATAACGTTCGTCATCGCTCATCAAACCACGGCGGAAGAGACGCTCAACCTTATCAACCTCATGCTCGGTTGCTTCCAGAATAACTTCTTTTTCAGCAGGAATCTGAATATCGGAGGTTGCGATAGAAATACCGGATTTACAAGCATTATCGTAACCCATTTTCTTAACAATATCCAGAATCTCGGCAGTACGCAGGTTGCCGTACAGCTTGTGAGCCTTAGCAACGAGTCTGCCCAATTCTTTCTTGTCAATCAGCTTGCCGAGATGCCAACGTTCAACTTCAACGGTTGTTTCCACAACATTACCGGAAGCATCCAGGCGCTTCTCAACAACCTGATCTTTTTCTTTATGATAGTAACGCATTTCCAGAGGCAGCTCGCCATTGAAAATAGTGTTACCTACAGTTGTAACTACCAAAGACATACCGGTTTCACCGACAGCTGCACCCTTTTCCTCATCATAGATTTCGCTGTTGGGAATATAAACCTCGATAGGTACCTGCAGGTCTACCGCATGGTGGAAGTAAGCCAGCTGAGCTTCGTCCACGCTGCTGTAGCGGGTTCCTTCACCCTTAACGTTCGGGTCATCCTTGCTGGTCTTTTCAATAGTCAGATAGTAGGAGCCCAAAACCATATCCTGTGTAGGAACAGCAACAGGCTTGCCGTCTTTCGGTGCCAGGATGTTGTTTACGGACATCATCAGCATACGTGCTTCAGCCTGAGCCTCAACAGAAAGCGGCAGATGGACAGCCATCTGGTCACCGTCAAAGTCAGCGTTATAAGCGGTACATACCAAAGGATGCAACTTAATAGCACGGCCTTCGGACAGGATAGGCTCGAAAGCCTGAATGCCCAGTCTGTGCAGAGTCGGTGCACGGTTCAGCAGTACAGGATGTTCTTTGATTACCTCTTCCAGAACGTCCCATACAGCGTTGGTAGCACGCTCTACCATGCGCTTAGCACTCTTAATGTTAGTTGCTTCACCGCTGTTTACCAAACGCTTCATAACGAAGGGTTTGAACAGCTCCAGAGCCATTTCCTTCGGCAGGCCGCACTGATGCATTTTCAGCTCAGGACCTACAACGATTACGGAACGGCCGGAATAGTCAACACGTTTACCTAACAGGTTCTGACGGAAACGGCCTTGTTTACCCTTGAGCATGTCGGACAAGGATTTCAGAGGACGGTTGCCGGGGCCGGTAACCGGACGGCCGCGACGGCCGTTATCAATCAAAGCGTCTACTGCTTCCTGCAGCATACGTTTTTCATTGCGGACAATGATATCGGGCGCATGCAGCTCCAGCAGACGTTTCAGACGGTTGTTACGGTTAATAACACGGCGATACAGATCGTTCAGGTCGGATGTTGCGAAACGACCGCCATCCAGCTGTACCATAGGACGCAGTTCAGGTGGAATAACCGGAACTACATCCATAATCATCCATTCAGGACGGTTGCCGGATTTCAGGAATGCTTCGGCTACTTCCAGACGGCGGATAGCGCGCACACGGCGCTGACCGCTCAGCTCCTTCATTTCATGGCGCAGCTGCTCGGTCAAAGCTTCCAGATCAATAGCTTCCAGCAGCTCTTTAATAGCCTGAGCGCCCATACCTACACGGATGCCTGCTTCAGGATATTTATCACGTTTTTCCATGTACTCAGGCTCGGTCAGCAGCTGGCCTTTAACCAGGTCGGTGCCTTCACCCGGGTCAAGTACGATGAAGCTTGCAAAATACAAAACCTTTTCCAGGCTACGCGGAGAAATATCCAGAATCAAACCCATACGGCTGGGGATACCCTTAAAGTACCAGATATGGGAAACCGGCGCAGCCAGTTCGATGTGACCCATACGGTCACGACGAACCTTGCTGCGAGTAACTTCAACGCCGCACTTGTCGCAGATAATACCCTTATAACGGATGCGTTTATATTTGCCGCAATGACATTCCCAATCCTTAGTAGGGCCAAAGATTCTTTCGCAGAACAGGCCATCCCGTTCCGGCTTCAGGGTTCTGTAATTGATGGTTTCGGGTTTTTTTACCTCGCCGTAGGACCAGGCTCTAATCTGGTCCGGAGAAGCCAAACCGATACGCATAGACACAAAATTATTTACGTCGATCAAGAATCATTCGCTCCCTTCTCTTACATATTAGTCGGATCATCTAAGTCACCATCGGGATTATCGGTAATAGTGAAATTACCCATATCGGCAATGATGTCCCCAGAATCACTATCATCCTCGGTAGCGTCATTATCAGCATAATCATCAACAGGCTTTTCAGGTGCGTTTTCAACAACCTGGCCGTTGATGTCTAAATCAACCTCGCGAGCGGTGGTTGCAATATCGTCATCCTCATCGTCGCGCAAGGAAACCTCTTCCTCGTCCTCGTTGAGAACCTTGATATCCAGACCGATGGACTGCAATTCCTTAACCAGTACCTTGAAGGATTCAGGAATACCAGGATCAGGTACATTTTCGCCCTTAACGATTGCTTCGTAGGTCTTAACACGGCCAACAACGTCATCGGACTTAACAGTCAGGATTTCCTGCAGGGTGTAAGCAGCGCCGTATGCTTCCAGCGCCCAAACTTCCATCTCACCAAATCTCTGGCCGCCGAACTGTGCTTTACCACCCAACGGCTGCTGGGTAACCAAGGAGTACGGGCCGGTGCTGCGGGCATGGATCTTATCATCAACCAAATGGTGAAGCTTGAGGTAATAGGTCAGACCAACGGTAACTGGGTTATCGAAGGGTTCACCGGTACGACCGTCATACAGAGTGGTCTTGGCAGTTTTATCAATGCCTGCAAGCTCCAGTGCATCAGCAATATCCTGCTCATGCGCACCGTCGAATACAGGTACGGAAATCTGTACTGCTTTTACGCTCTTGCCACCGAATTTATCAATTTCAACAGTTTCCGGCATACCATATTTTTCATAATCGTAGCCGTAATGCTCTAATTTCTTAGCGGTTTCGGAATTAGCCAGCTCTTCCTTGAAGGCTGCTTCAAATTCCGGAGTACCTTCTGCTGCGCCGGTTTTTTCAACAGCATTCAGCTTAGCTGCCAGGTTGGTAGTATCAATTTCCATACCCAGCGCACGTGCTGCCCAGCCCAGATGGTTCTCCAGTACCTGTCCGATGTTCATACGGGAAGGTACGCCCAGGGGGTTCAGTACGATATGTACCGGTTCGCCGGTCGGCAGGAAAGGCATGTCCTCACGTGCCATAATACGGGAAACGACACCCTTGTTACCGTGACGGCCTGCCATCTTATCGCCTTCGGAAATCTTACGTTTCTGGGCAATATGTACACGAACCTGTTCGTTTACTCCTGGCGGCAGATCATCGCCGTTTTCACGGCTGAATACCTTAACGCTGACAATCTTACCTGCTTCGCCGTGCGGTACACGCAGGGAGCTGTCACGTACTTCACGTGCCTTTTCACCAAAGATTGCACGCAACAGACGTTCTTCTGCAGTCAGCTCGGTTTCGCCTTTCGGAGTAACCTTACCTACCAGAATATCGCCAGGGCGTACTTCGGCACCGATACGGATAATACCACGCTCATCCAGATCCTTCAGAGCTTCGTCGGATACGTTAGGAATCTCGCGGGTAATTTCTTCTTTACCAAGCTTGGTATCGCGGGCATCACAATCATATTCTTCAATATGAATAGATGTAAAGATATCAGCCTTTACCAGATCCTCGTTCAGCAGAACAGCATCCTCGTAGTTATAGCCTTCCCAAGGCATATAAGCAACGATTACGTTGTGACCTAAAGCCAGCTCGCCGTGATCGGTAGCAGGGCCGTCAGCCAGAATCTGCTTTTCGGTAACCTTGTCGCCTTTGAAGACGATAGGACGTTGGTTAACGCAGGTACCTTGGTTGGAACGTTTGAATTTCAGCAGCGGATATACATCCACTTCACCGTTTTCTGCACGTACACGGATTTCGTTGCCTACTACGCGGATAACTTCGCCGGCACGTTTAGCCAGAACGCAGACACCGGAGTCGGCAGCAACCTTGTATTCCATACCGGTACCGATAATCGGAGCCTGAGTGCAGAGCAAAGGTACAGCCTGACGCTGCATGTTCGCACCCATCAGAGCACGGTTAGCGTCATCGTTCTCCAAGAACGGAATCAGCGCGGTTGCGATAGATACTACCTGTTTAGGAGAAACGTCCATCAGGTCAACCTTATCCGGAGTAATGGAGAGGACATCATCCTTAGCACGGGCGGTAACACGCTCGCCCAGGAAGTAGCCATCATCGTCCAACGGTTCGTTGGCCTGTGCTACGATATATTTATCTTCTTCGTCCGCAGTCATGTATCTGATTTCTTCAGTTACACGTTTATTTTCTTTATCAACAACACGGTACGGAGTTTCCATAAAGCCGTATTCATTGATAACAGCATAGGTGGACAAAGAACCGATCAAACCGATGTTAGGACCTTCAGGCGTCTCGATAGGACACATACGGCCATAGTGGGAGTTGTGTACGTCGCGGACTTCATAGCCTGCACGCTCACGGGACAGACCGCCGGGGCCGAGGGCAGACAGACGACGTTTATGAGTCAGCTCTGCCAGAGGGTTGTTCTGGTCCATGAACTGGGACAACTGGCTGCTGCCGAAGAACTCCTTAATAGCAGCAACAACAGGACGGATGTTAATCAGAGCCTGCGGGGTAATAACCTCGTTGTCCTGAATGGTCATACGTTCTTTTACTACACGCTCCATACGGGAGAGACCGATACGGAACTGGTTTTGCAGCAATTCGCCAACGCAGCGTACACGACGGTTGCCCAAATGGTCAATATCATCGCCGGTGCCATGGCCATCCATCAGGTTCAGCAAATAGTTGAAGGAAGCAAATACATCCTCATTGGTAACGGTATGCATTTTTTCATCGATACCGGTGGTGAACATCAGAAGCATTTCTTCTTCATGGTTCTGAACCTTGACAGCACGCAGACCACGTTCGTTATAAATGCCGCTTTCTGCAATCTTATCAAGATTTTCATCGGTCATCTTAGTGCCTGCCGGCAGGATGATTTCGCCGGTTTCTTCATCAGCAATAGCCTCAGCCAGTACGGTACCGCTCAGGCGGTTGCGCCAGCCAAGCTTTTTGTTGAGCTTATAACGGCCTACATTAGCCAGGTCATAACGCTTGCTGTCGAAGAAGGTGTTTTCAATCAGCTGTACGGCATTTTCCAGAATAACAGGCTCGCCAGGACGCAGCTTCTTGTAAAGCTCCAGCATAGCTTCATCTCTGTTAGTGGTAGTATCCTTTTCCAGAGTTGCCAGCAATGCCGGATGATTGCCGAAGCAAGCCAGGATCTCATCATTGGAGGACAAGCCCAGAGCACGCAGCAGCACGGTTGCCGGAACCTTACGGGTACGGTCTACACGAGCAGAAATAATATCATTAATGTCAGTTTCATATTCAATCCAAGCGCCACGGTTAGGAATTACAGTAGTACCGTAAATCTTCTTACCGCTGGGATCCATAGTTATACTATAGTAAACGCCGGGAGAACGCACCAGCTGGCTGACGATAACACGTTCAGCACCGTTGATAACAAAGGTACCGGTATCGGTCATCAGCGGGAAGTCGCCCATAAATACAGAGGATTCCTTAATTTCGCCTTTTTCCTTGTCTTTGAAAATCAGGCGTGCTTTAACGTTCATCGGTGCAGAATAGGATTCATCTCTCTCCTTGCACTCTTCAACGCTGTATTTAGGAGTTCCTAATTCAAAGCTTTCAAAGGAAAGCTCCAGATTACCTGCAAAGTCTTTAATAGGAGAAATGTCATGCAGAATCTCCATGAGGCCCTTTTGAACGAACCATTCGTAGGATTTTCTCTGGATATCAATCAAATGAGGCATTGCCAAAATTTCATTGATTCTTGCATAACTATACCGAGTCCTATCACCTACTGGAACCGGTTTAAACATGTAATTCCTCACCCCTTCTTGTATTATCAGCACACTAAACTCGGCGAATCATGCGTGACAAAAAAAACAACAAGGTTCTTACCACAAGGACCTTGTCAGTTGTCTTCGATGATCTGCCTCATCTTTCATTATAAGCAAGATACGCCGTTCAACCACTGACCCGGCAGTATTTGTTGTCAAAATTTACACCTGCAAAAATAATAATGATGTAGTATGATATGTTATCATAAATTACGCAAGTTGTCAAGATTTTTGTCAAAAAAAATACAGACACACCATCTTCGATGTGTCTGTATTCGCATAGCCGCAGCTTATTCAAAGCGGCCTTTAAGTACAATCTCTTTATCCAGAAGTGCAACCTGGCCTTTAGCAAACAATGCGTCGATATCCAGGTTTTCGTCCAACACCAGCAGGTCAGCATCCGCACCGACTGCAACGCAGCCTTTAACGCCGGTTTTGCCGAGCAGCTCGGCAGGTGTAGAGGTCAGCAGCTTGATAGCCTCTTCCAACGGCAGACCGCGACGCACCAGACTCTTGATAGTCAGATGCAGATATTTAGGAGAGCAGTAGGTCAGACCGATGCAGTCACCGTTTTCATTGAACTTAGGTTGAGAACCGAAAGCATCACTGCTCATCGTCAGATGATCGGTGCTCATGCCCTCCCAGCTCAGGATTTCCATAATCTGCTCAGCGCCGATTTCCATATCTTCATCAGTGCTGCCGGCAGTCATGTCGAAATAGCCGCCGCGACGTACCAGCTTTGCGCCTTCTTCCATCAGCTCGCGAGTACGCAGCATATGAGTCGGCAGGAAGTTCTTTGCAGGAACATCGGAATGGTCCAGTGCGTAGAACAGCGGGTCCAGCTTACCAACACCGGAACCCATATGCATAGTTACCAGGCCGGCAACGTTGGCCAACAGGCCACCGCGACGGGTTGCGGTAGCAACCTCAATCAGCTCCGGTCCCTGAGGATTAGAGCTGCGATGATCGCTTACTGCAATCTTGGTGCCAATAATCGGTGGAACCATCATGATATCCTTTTCGATAGAACCGGTAATGGTCGGAGAAGGGATACCGTAAGCACCGGTCAGGCAGTAGGCGGTAATGCCTTCTTCCGTCAGTGCGCGTGCTTTAGCTACCAGGTTTTCTACGCTTCTGGTTACACCGTCTGTACCCAGCAGGCCCAGAACAGTAGTAATACCGCAGCTGGTAATCTGGCTCAGCATTGCTTCAGGTACGCGGGAAGCAGGGCCCTGCTCACCGCCGCCGCCGGTGATATGCATATGCATATCAATGTAACCGGGCAACAGCTTTTTGCCGCTGAAATCAAATACCTCAACCTCAGGCATACCTTCGTAGCCTTCGATTTTATCAGCAATACGCACTACCTTATCTGCAATAACCAGCACATCTTTTTTACCAAGATGCGCAGGTGCATAAACGTCAGCGTTTCTAATTAACTTAATCAAAATGTGTCACTTTTCCTTTCATTGTGTACTAAGCAGTTGCTCAGTACTGCCGACTTGCTTGCGCAATCGGCTTATTTCTTTTCGTCTTCCAGCTTAGCAATACCGATACCGGTGTAGCCGTAGAACAGAGCGATAATGAAACCGGTGTAGCAGAGAATTGCCCACGGTGCATAATCCAGAGTTTCAATGCCGGTGCAGGCGGTCATATAAGCACCTGCTGCAGACCAAGGAACCAACGGTACAAATACGGTACCTGCATCCTCCAAGGTACGGGACAGGTTCTTAGCAGCAAGGCCTCTTGCTTTATAAGCATCACGGAACATTTCACCGGGAATCAGAATGGACAGGTAGGAGTTACCGGTGCACAGGCCCATGGTAATACAGGAAGCAACGGTGGAAGCAATCAGATCGCCGGTGCTCTTAGCAAAGGTCAGGATTTTTTGCAGAACTACTTCCAGGCAACCGGCCTTGCTCATAATACCGGCAAAGCAGAATGCGCAGAATACCAGCAGAGTGGTGCCCATGATTTCAGCCATACCGCCACGGTTCAACAGCTTGATAATCTGCGGAGCAGCGGTAGCCGGGTCAAAGCCGGGAGTGGTCAGCATAGAAATTTTGAAGCCTTTTACGGTAGCCAGCAGCAAATTTTTCAGGTTGATGTTTTGGAAAATCAATGCTTCAGCGCCAGCCAGAACAGTGGAAGCCATCATAACCGGCAGAGTCGGTTTTTTTAAGATAGAGCCTGCCAGAATCAGCAGTACAGGCAGAATCAGCAGAATGTTAAAGTTGTACATGCCATCCAGCTGAGTCAGCATAGTGCTTACTGCTTCGGAAGAAACATCACCGCCGATATTGCCCTTTAAGCCTACGAAAGCGTAAACAACCAGGGAAATAATAGTTGCCGGAACAGTAGTCCAGAACATGTGCGCAATGTGTTCATAAAGAGTAGAACCAGCTGCAACAGGTGCCAGGTTAGTGGTATCAGACAGCGGGGAGATTTTATCACCGAAATAAGAACCGGCGATTACAGCACCGGCAGTAGCTGCCAGGTTTACACCCAAAGTGCTGGCAATACCCATCAGTGCAACACCCATGGTAGCAACGGAGCCCCAAGAGGTACCAGTTACGATAGATACTACTGCGGTAATCAGGAAAGCTGTTACCAGCATAAAGGTCGGGTTTACAATCTGTACGCCATAATAAATCATCATCGGGATAGTACCGGAAGCCATCCAAGTACCAACCAGCGCACCAACGCAGGTCAGAATCAGGATTGCCGGCATGCCCTTGGCAATCTTCTGGCAGATTTCGTCCATCATTTCATCCCAGGTAACACCAACGCGGTAAGCAATCAGACCGGCAATAGCAGCTACCAACAGCAGCAGCGGCTCGGTTGCGTAACCCAGATAACCTTTGCCGACAGTCAGAATAACCATCATGGCAATAATAGGAATAACGGATTCCGTAAAGGTTGGCATACGCCTATTTGTTTTTTCTTCAGTTTTTTGCATCTCCTTTGACATAATACCCTCGTTTCTGCCGGTCATATAGCCGGCTTAATTTTGCGCAAGCAACGCTATCTATAAAAATTTTATCATTATAGCTTAATTATCTCAACAGTTTTCTTTATCTATACTTATTGGAATTTTTCTTGTATACATAAGCAATTTATTCGCCGTTCTGTATTTTGTATACAAAATTTGTACTATGTTTCGTGGACATTTGCTTAATTATGCGCTTTTTTATACTAAAAATTTAGGACTTCTTCAAACACGTTGAAGAAGTCCTAAATTAAAAAGTCAATAAGATTACTTTTCCTGTTATAGTGTTTTGATAAATTATTCTTATATAAAGAACAGAAAGTAAATTAACCCTTTATCTTTTCCTGCGACTCTTTTAAAAGCTCCAAAAAGCGCTTGGTCGGCAAGGTAAAGTTAAATTCATAATCATAAAGAACCGAAATAGGCATATTTCCCGAATACTTGACCGGGAATTCGACTAATGTCCCCTGCTCCAGTTCCTTCATTACTTTTACCCGCGGTGTCAAGGCTATACCGAGATTCTGCTCAACTGCCATCAGCACGGATTCCGAATCACTGAAGGTCAATATACTTTGCAGACGCGTGAAATCAACCTTAGATTTCAGATGCTTATAATATACCTCGCTTGCAGGATAGGCAATAAAGGGATAATCATAAATATTATTGTTTTCTCCCATCTGTTCATACAGTTCTTTGGAGGCTACAAAAACCATCGGCTGATTCCAAAGCTGTACACGCTTGGTATAAAGCGGCTGCACATCAATATGCACAAAGGCAAAATCATACAGCTTTTGTACAAAAGCATCATTTATTGTCGATTCGACCGTCATACAACGGTTGACCTCTATATCAAGCTCGGGAAATTCCTTTTTGAGCTTCAGCAGCACAGGCAAAAGATAAAAGTTTATGCCCTGGGTGGAAACGCCTATTTTCAGACTGTAATTTTTCTTTTGAAACTGTCGCATTACCTCCTGGCTTTTCTGATAATCAGCCATCAGCTGCTGTGCTATCGGCACAAAGTTTTTTCCGGCCTGCGTCAGATAAACATTCTTGCCATCTCGGGTAAAAAGAATAACGCCGTATTCTTCTTCCAAAGCGTTGATATGATTGCTGATTGTAGGCTGGGTAAAATTAAGATATTTCGCAGCCTGCGTAAAGCTGCGGCACTGTACAACAGTCAAAAAAGATTGATATACTTGGATATTCATTTCGGATATTCCTCAAATTCTTATATTTCATCGAGAACAGGCACAAAATATGCTTCTACGCCGGTAATTTCTCCCGGCTGCAAACGCACAAAGGTTTCCGACGCTTTACCGTTGATTACAAAGCAGGAATAAGTGTACTTGCCGGTTGCCTCACCGTTATCTGTTTCCTGCTGTACATCAGCCGAAGGAACAAACTGCTGGTAAATCAAATCGCAGTCATCGCATTCCTCCGCCTCATAGCTCAGCGCACCATCAGGCTCTACAATAGCAATGCCTGCACCCTCACGCCCAAAGATAGGCTTTTTGATATAACGCTGGCCTGAAAGCGGCTTGCTGTCCAGATAAGTCGGCGTTAAATACGCAGCTATCAGCTCTTCCTCCTGCGGTGTCCAAAACAAGCGGTGCTGATATAAATACCAAGCCAAGGCAAGCAACGCCTTATTTTGCAGTACAATGGATTTTACCGGATTAACCAGATCAACAGCACCGAAATTAGCTAACTCCATAAGCTTTAAGCCAACAGGATAGCCATCCTCGCTTTCATCATCCATCAAAAGCTCCAGCGGATGCAGACGATACAGTATATCAAGCTTATCTTCCTTACTTTTGAAGATTTCATTGGGAATGTAAACTCCGTCATCATGTACAATCAGCTCATCCAGGCCGACAAGACGACAAACGAATGGCTGCTTGCTCAAAATGCGTTCACGCAGCACCTTTTGCACGCGCTCAAATAAAAATTTAGCATTAGCCCAGTCCTCGCTGTAGCTTTTATCAGCAGCAAAAGCAATGCGCACTACATCCTTATCTGCATATTTAGGCTGTTCCAACAGCTTTAAAAATGGCTCTGCCAGCTCCTCACCATCCGAACGCGGCTGCAAATGCAGGCCGTACTCCTTAGCAAAATATGCTTCCGCAACCTTGTTGGCATAAAATGTTTCCGGCAAGGCGCAGGGTGTATCCGAATTAATTTCTACCAGCTTATAGCAGCCGTCAGTATTCTTTACAAAGTCAAGACGGCTAATATAGCTCACATAATCCGAGTTATCTGCAAGGATATACGGTGTGAGCTTATCCGTCATATTAAACAAATTAAATGGCATTGCGCCATTATTATTGGTACGCAATGCCTCTGCCAGGCGTGACAGTGCTGCTGTAAGGCCGGCACTGATGCGCTGCAGCTCACGCTTATTGGCATTGCTCATAAGCAGCGCGCTGATAGTAGGATAACGATTTTCCCACTCCGGCGCATCCACATACGGCATAATATTCAAATCAATTTTATCAAGCCAGGTATCAGGCTTACGATATTTATACATCTTCATCACCTCAGGAAATTGCGCTGCCGCTGGAGCGGCTCATGCCACTGCCGATACCGCTTTTACCTGTAGTGCCCGTACTGCCGAGCTTGGAACTTTGCGTGCTTCCTGCAGTTCCCTGTTGCACAGTAGAGCCATTGGCGGTGTTAGCGTTTGGATTATGATTAGTAGACGAGCCTGCGGGTGCAGCATTCTGCTTCTGGTTAGCTGCAGGCGCAGTTCGCACACCTGCCATCGGGCCTACACCAAAGGTACGGCCGATGAAGTACCAGGGAAAGAAGCCATGAAAAAAGCCTCCGCCGTTATCTTCATCCTTCTTTTCATCTTGATTATTCTGAGCAGAGTTATCATTTTTCCACTCACTGTCTTTATCGTTGCCACAGCCTGCAACACCTGTCAGCATAACTACCGCCAGTGCACCGGCCAAAAGCTTTTTACGTTTTTCGTCTGTAAGCATATAAAACTCCTTTATAAAAAATCTCTATCATTTTTACACAGCAATATAGTAGGTCATTTTTTATATTATAGCATAAGAATGTTAGAATGTAATTTTTTTATTAGAAAGCTGAGCTAAGGTGAAAGTATATATTACCTGTCTCTTATACACATCTGACGCTGCCGACGAACTCTAGGGTGTAG
>ENA-OZED01000511-OZED01000511.1-human-gut-metagenome-genome-assembly--contig:-NODE-511-length-17184-cov-6.563430_pt1 | contig 17184 bp, 18 predicted proteins | sample MGYA00245066_ERZ653605 | MGnify/ENA primary metagenome ERZ653605 (study PRJEB26926, sample SAMN06165079) | human gut metagenome | biome: ENVO:00009003; feature: ENVO:2100002; material: ENVO:00002003...
TCTACACCCTAGAGTTCGTCGGCAGCGTCAGATGTGTATAAGAGACAGGATACACAGTGCCCACCAGCTGGCCTGTTTTTTCCGGCGGCCATTTGCTGATATCCTCGCCCTGCAGATAAATTGCTCCCTGCAGCTCACCGCGCTCCTCGCTGCCCAACAGACCGCTGACAGCTTTAATCAGCGTCGACTTGCCGCAGCCGCTGCGTCCTGCCAAAAGCAGCATTTCACCGTCCGCCAGCGTCAGGTTGATATTTTTTAAAGTAAACTGCTTCCTTGAGGGATAGCGATAAGATAAATTGTCTATTTTCAGCATCTCTATTCCCCCATAACCTGCTGCAGCTTGCTGCCCGTCTTAGCACCCAGCCAGGCGCCGATACTGCTGTACACAAGGCCGTTGACCAGCATATACAGCGCCAGATACCAGTCTGCATAATACAAACGGTAGAAGAACATCATCTGCTCCATGTTGACGAAGGTGACAAGCGCATCGCCTACGCCCATCAGCAGGCAGATGAACAGCATATATCCCTTGCTCAGTACCTCTCTGCGGTAGAAGCCGGAAAGATACAGCAGCGTTTCCAAAATCGCTACGTTTACACACATGCTCAAAAGTCCTAACGGCGTAAAATGTCCGAACATCAGACCGGCAAGCATATATTTGACAAAATACATCAGCGTCAGCACGCCCGGCGCACGGAAGAGCACCAGCAACGCCACCACCAGCAAATACAAAAGCATGCCGCTCAGAATGCCTGTCACCAAGCCGGAGAACGGCCCTAAGAATACATGCAGCAAATCACCGATAAGCGTTGTCGGCAGCGTAATACCGCCAAAGGCCAGCGCCGCAAAGAGTGCCACCGTAATAGCGCCACGCGCACCGATGCGGTAAATGCAGCCCTTCAGCTTGTAGCTAAAGGCCAGCACAGCCAGCAGGCAGATGAAGGAAAAGCCTACTGCCAAAAGTCCCAAATTATGCTTCTTGGCGATTGTCAGCGGTACCTCCTGCACCTTTTCCTGCCCGTTGCCGCTTACGGTCACACGCAGGCTATAATCGCCCTCCAACACAGTAAAATAATCTACGTATAACGGAATGATAAAGGCCTGAGTTTTCTTGCCGTCCAACGAAATCAGCGCCGTAGTTTCGTTGACGCTGCCTGTGTCACCGGCCCACCCATGCTCGGAATCCTCATTGTTTTTGCCTGCGGTACAAAGACCGGGCATAACCTTACCCGTCTTTTTATCAATCAGCTCCGCCTTAAATTTCAGCAGGCGCACATCGCGCTGCGGATTGCGCATATCCAGCACCAGAAAAGTAGCAGGATGGTTAAACACTGCCGACCAGTTCGTCGCACCGTCGCCCGTCATGCGATTGCGGAAGCCCTCGAGCGTAGTATCGCGGATAAACACCACGCCTTCTGCCGCGCGGTCATCCTTATTGCCCAAATTATCTACCGGCAGAGTAACACTCTGGATATACCAGTTGAACTTACTTCTGTCGATTTTCTTCCCCGGCTGCGTTGCAGCAACAGCCGCTGCTGCCGCCGGCTCATAGCCAAAACTCAGCTCCTTACGCTCATGCCAGCCATCGCCGCTGACCTCAACCAGCAGTTGCTTCTGTCCGCGTGCAAGGTCTGCCTGCGGCTGAATGTACAGCAGATCAAAGCTTTGCCCGAAATCTGCCGGCAGCACCCAATCTGCCTCCGCCGTCTGGCGGCCATCAGCGCTTCCCAGGCGCCATTTATCATTGGCAAGTGCTTTAAAGCCTTCCGGCAAAATTACGCGCAGATGCGCCGGCTGCTCATGCGGCACATCAAAGCCGGTAATATTGATAAACAAAGGCATTGTACTGCCGCCATGCACTACATGCGCGGCACTCTTATCCAAATTGTAGGGATACACTGCCTCCAGCTTCACACCCGCAAAGGCCTGCTGTGCGAAGCACAGCAGCACCAGCAGAATATATAAGATTCTCATACTTCACCTATTCGCAGCAAATCTTTTTCAGTAACGCTGCATCCTTTTCTTTACTTGCCTCATCTACACGCGTTGTAATCTCCAGATTATTATTCAGCGGATTGCGGCTTACGGCAATATCAGCCGCATATGCTCTGCTGAGCAAAGCTTCCGTAAATACGCGCTCCGGAGTATCGTCTGCCAACAGCTTGCCCTCGCCTAAAAGCAGGATACGGCTGCAGTATTTCGCTGCCAGATTCAGCTCATGTACGACCATCAGTACCGTCTTGCCCATCAGCGCCAGCTCACGCGCAAAACGGAAAATCTCCTCCTGATAAACCATATCAAGACCGGTAGTAGGCTCATCCAGGAACAGCACCGGAGTCTGCTGTGCCAATACCTTCGCCAGCAGAATACGCTGCTTCTGACCGCCGGAAACTTCTGTTACAGGCTTTTCCGCCAGATCGCGCGTACCGGTATATTCCATGCAGTCCAACGCCAGACGCTTATCGTCCTCACTTTCACGCTCCCACCATTTAAGATAGGGATAACGTCCCGCCATAACAATGTCCTGGCCAGTGTAACCAAAGCCTACTTCAACCTGCTGCTGCAGATAAGCAACCTCACGCGCCAAATCTCTGTCGGTATATTCCTCCATAGGCTTATCAAAGAATAAAACCTCGCCGCTCTGCTTCGGCAGCATACCGCGGATTGTTTTCAAGAGAGTACTCTTGCCGGCACCATTACAGCCGATAATACCAACAAGCTCACCCTTGCCGATAGTAAAGCTGGCGTCGCTGATAACGCAGCGGCTGCCATAGCCTATAGATAAATGATTAACACTCAATACTGCTTCTGACATACATACACCTCATGCTCATACTTCATCATAAAATTCAAATAAATTTAAGTATACTATACTTTACTCAATCTTATATATTATACCACATAGAGGCATCCGCTACAATAAATCGCAGACCGCACTCTGTGTAATCAAGAATCCTTTCTCAGATAAAATTCAAAACAAAAAGCATGAACCACGGCAATAGTTCATGCTTAAATAAACCTTAGCGGAAATCAACCTTCAGATGCTGTCTTTCAGGCATCCGCTGATATTTATATTTGGGATAACCAACCATCAGCGTACCCACAATCTTGTGCTTCGGCGGCACCGCAATCAGATCCAGCAGCGGCTGATAGCCTGCAATGCCGCAGGATTGGATAAAGCCGGCGATAGTTGTTCCCAAACCGATGGTCGGGGCAAACAGCTCAGCGTAAGCCCAGCTCTGCTCTGCATTGCTCACACCGGTAATATTCAGACGGCGTGCCAACGCAAAAATCAAACAGGGCGCATTACGCGCGATAATATCCTGTCCACGCTCACGGTAAGCGCGCAGCACCACCTGAAAATAACGTTTGTTTTCAGTGCCTGCCGCAACCTCGTCCTCCATCCAGTCGGCAACAGTATCGGCAATAGCACGGATCTGCTCCTTATCGCGGATAACGATATAGTACATACCCTGTGAATTGCCGGCAGTCGGCGCATAGCGTGCCACGTCCAGCATGCGGGTAATTTCCTCATCCGTCGGTGTCTGCGGCTTAAAGTTGCGCACACTGCGGCGCATGCGCAAAAATTCATAAGCAACCTCAGGCGTCGGCAACGGCATTGTCACAGGACGCTGCTCCGCAAGCGGCGTATATTTATTATCCAACGCTCCTACAGGGCAGATAGCAACACACTGGCCGCAGCTCATGCAGCCACGGTCAAAATTGCATTCCGGTCCGTTTTCACCCATAGAAAGAATGCAGGAAGGACAGCATTCTACGCAAATGCCGCATCGCAGGCATTTATCCTGATTAACTGTTAACAAGTCCATAACGTCACCTCACAGTGCATTATCGGTATAGTGAATGTATTCCAGTCCACTAAAATCTGCCTTATAATGACCATTACGCATAGGCGTACCCATGAGCTTTTTGTCATCAGGCAGACCATCTACATTTACCAGACCGATAGAAGCGGTAGCACAAAGAGCACCAAGCTGTGTTGCTACACGCATAGCATAAGCCTTGTCTGCTTCACCGACAACGCCCTTATGCGGGTACATTGATGTCGCTGCGACAATAACCGTCAGGATTTTGCCGCTCAGGGCAAAAATATGCGGTACAGTATTCATATCAGTCTGCATATAATCAATTTTAAAATTATGTCCTTCCAGCCAGGGAACGAGAGCCTGTAAGCCAAGCTCGTGAATTTCCTGCTCTGTTAAAAGCTGCTGCTCCAAAATTCTCTTCTCCTGTAAAAAATTAGTGTGCTCAACCCTTCTCACAAGCAGAGATTGTTAAGAAGATTACTGGATGCAAGGAAGGTCGAGGAAGGCGTATAATCTTATACTCCCAGAAGCCATGACAATGTAGGTGGCGTCTTCCACTGTTTTCTTTAGAGAGCGCCAAGAAGATGCCAGATACGAGGAAGGGCGACGACGGCGTATAATCTTATACTCCTAGGAGCCCTGACGACGTAGATGACGTCTTATCGGCGCTCTCCCACAAATTTATTCTTCGCCGAGAACCAACACTTCCGGTTCAAGACGTACACCATGTGCCGCAAAAACCTTATCCTGCACATCGCAAATAAGCTGCAGCACATCTGCCGCCGTAGCGCCACCGATGTTCACCACAAAGCCTGCATGCTTTTCAGAAACCTGCGCACCGCCGACAGTATAGCCTTTAAGACCTGTCTGGTCGATAAGCGTACCGGCAAAATATCCGGGAGGACGCTTGAACATACTGCCTGCGCTCGGCAGCTCCAAAGGCTGCTTAGTGATACGGCGATTGCTGAAATCAGCCATTTTATCGGCAATAGCCTGCTTATCACCTGCAGTAAGACGCACAGTTACTGCGGTAACAATTTTACCGCTACCCTGCAGCGCAGTATGGCGATAGCCAAAATCAAGAGCTGCAGCAGGCAGCTCGCTGATTGTGCCGTCAAGCTCCATCACACGCACACCGGTAACAACCTTAGCCATTTCACCGTCATAGGCACCGGCGTTCATATAAACAGCACCACCGATGCTGCCGGGAATGCCTACAGCAAATTCCATGCCACTCAAGCCCAGCTCTGCAGCCTTGCGGGAAGCAGAAGCCAATGAAACACCGCTGCCAAAGGTCAACGTGCAGCCATCAACAGTAACGTCATTGAGCATATTGCCCAATTTGATAACCAAACCGCGGATACCCTTATCGCGCACCAGCAGATTAGAGCCGTTGCCAATCAGCGTAACCGGTACCTTGGCCTCAGCAGCCTGCTGCAGCAGCTGCTGCAGCTCCTGCTCGCTCTGCGGCATAGCCATCAGATCGGCAGGACCGCCGATGCGGAAGGATGTATGCTTCGCCATCGGCTCCTCTGCCAGCAAAGGCTTGGCAGTACAGCCTGCGAAAATCTCCTGCAACGTCATTATTTCTCTCCCATTGCCTCTTTGACAACGTCCTGAATAGTATTGGTAACGTCCATCAGCATCATCTGGAAACGAATCAGAGCGTTCAAATATTGAACTGCATCTGCATTCAGATTCAAAATGCCCTGCAGCTTCTGCATTTTATCAACAGAAGCCTGGTCGGGAGTTTTGCCCTGATGCTTAGCAAACTCTACTTCCTGAGCAACCATCAGATACTCGTTAACCATTTTTTTAGCATCCGGATCCTTCTCCAGAACAACAGCTGCTTCCTTCAGTTTTTTGTACTCATGGCTTTCGCGCATAGCCTTAGCCAGATCATTTGCATTATCATAAACGTTCATAACTAAACACCTCACTAATAATATACTTTTACACTAACGTAAGAAACAAACATAGAAAAATACTACACATCAACGCGGGGAAATTATACAACCACTACAGCACGCCAACGCAAGCAAGTGATATATCGTGCAGCGAATATAAATTTTAGCAAATGAGTGTCTGGAAGCACAGAAATGCCGCAACTGTTTGAGCGCTACGCTTAACTCATACAGAAGAATCTGTTAGCTTAGCGCGAGTTTTGCGGTATTTCGTCTTGCTTCCACACGAAATTTGCGTCCGTCAACTCGCTTCCGCAAACCTCTCAGGAAAACTTAACCCAGCAAGCGATTGACGGAAAATTTCTCTGAGCGGAACGGTATATCGCTTGCGACGCTATTACTCATTCACTCACATACCTACATTCAAATGGGCGAACTTAGAGCAGTCGCCAAACTCAAAATGCCACCACTCCATCTCAATTCCCTTGAATCCCTGCAGCTCCATCTCCTCGCGCAGCAAACTGCGCAGATAGCGCTCGCGCGACGTACCGCCGACATAGCCGGCGTACTGGCGCAGCGACGGCTCATCAAAGCCGCATCCCATATCCAGCTCCTCACCGCTCTCCAGGCTGTACAGGCCCACATCCACAGCATTACCTGTGTTATGCGTGCTGCCCTTAGTTTCCGGGTCCTCCAGCATATCCTTATTATCGGCAGGCAAAGCCAGATTAGCCAGCTTGCTCACCGACCAGGGGCGGTAGGCATCCCACAGCACCAGGCCGTAGCCGTAAGGTGCCAGACGCTGCTGTACCTTGCCTAAGGCAGCAGCTGCCTCTTTAGAAACAAAGAGCTTGGGCGAAGTATAAAGCGGCGCACCGAAAAGGTTGTCACTGCCTGCGTAGACAGAATTAACCTTAACACCGGCAACAGTTGCAGCGTCCACCATCTGTGCCTGCTCACCTGCTGCCAAAGCAGCAGGAACGGTCGCTTTAGCCACCTCCGCACGCAGCTTGGCCCAATCCTCGGCACTGCGCTCCTCCAGACGGAATGGCTTCGCCCTCTCGCCCGCAGTCGTACCTAAAAAATAACGGCTGTAGGTATTACCGCCGACGCGGCAGGAAATACCGTAGCCATCAGTGTCACGCTCAAAACGTACACCTGCTTCGGTATTGCTCATCGGTCCTGATTCCTGCAAAGTGTAGGAATCAAAATGCACCTTGCTGAGCGGATAAAGATTTGCCGCAGCAAAGGATTTATCCTCCAATGCAGTGCGGTACAACAGCTCCAGACGGCCGTTATTCTCACGGATAAGAATATTTTCGCCGTTGCCATAGTAAAAGCCAAGAATATACTTGATATCCTTCGGCGCATCCTTAGGCACGGAAGCCAGAGCAAGCTCCGCTCCCGTCTGGGCATAGAAAAGCAGACCGGCCGCCAGGCCGGCCAGCAAATTTCGGTAATTCACTATTGAATCAGCTCCTTGCGTACATCAGCTAAAGCATTAAGCCTGCTGCGTACTCTCGCAACATCTGCCAAATCGATTTCGCAGGAAACCACTTCCTCCTGCATACCTGCTTCGGCAAGAATCTTGCCGCTGGGCGCAACAACCATAGAATGACCGTAAAACGGCGCACTCTTAAAACTGCCAGCACAATTTACCGCTACCACAAAGGTGTGGTTTTCGGCAGCACGTGCCTGCACCAGCAAGCGCCAGATATCTCCCCTTGCTTCAGGCCATTCAGCCGGGCAGAAAATGAGCTGTGCTCCCTGCAGGGCCAGATGACGGAAAAGCTCGGGGAAACGCAAATCGTAACAGATAGTCGAGCCGCAGCACAGACCATCTAATGTAAAGGCTTGAAAATTATTGCCGGGAGCAAAGAAATCCTCTTCATGGAAAAGGCCGAAAAGATGTACCTTATCATAAAGATTGACGATTTCACCGTTTTTATTGATAGCCGCAGAGGTATTGTAAATTTTGCCATCAGCATGACGCATAGGCACCGAGCCTGCGAGAATAGCGCACTGCTCATTGCGTGCAATCTCGGCAAGCTGCGCCAACACAGGCGAAGCCGGCGTTTCGGCCTCCTGCTCCAGGTGTCCCAGGCTGTAGCCTGTTGTCCACACCTCGGGCAGCACCAGCAAATCATGCTCCTTGGCAGCCTCCGCTGCCAGCTGCAGACCATGGGCTACATTAGCCGCCTTATTCTTTTCCAGAACTTCCAGCTGCAGCAAAGCTATTTTCATAATACGCGCTCCTTAGGCATCATATTATTGCTGTTCAGACGACCAAGGAAGAATTTCTCCAGTTTGCGGGTGCAACGGGTAATAAAATGCTCCTTACCGCCTAAGGATTCAACAAAGACTACAGGATGACCGGCAACCTTAGCGCCTAAAACGTCGGTCAACAGCTGATCACCAATAAAAAGAATCTTACCGCCGCCCATAGCTTTAGTAATTTGCTTGTAAGCCATCGGCAAAGGCTTAGCGGCACGCATAATGGTGCCAAGACCGGTCTGACGGGTGATACCTTTAATGCGGTCACCGCCGTTATTGGAAATCAATGCAACATTGATACCCATCTGATGCAGCTGACGAATCCAGGTCATAGCACGAGGGCCTACCAGGTTCTTGTCGCGCGGCAGCAGGGTATTGTCAATATCAACAACAATTTTGGTGTAGCCATTGCGCTTCAGCCATTTTGCGGAAATGTCAAATAAACTTTTTACTCTGTAATCGGGGCAAACATACTTTAAAATCATACTACCTTATCCTTTGGAAATTTTATTTCAAATGTGGTACCAGAACCACATTTGCTGATTACCTCGGCACTGGCGCCGTGGACACGAATAATTTCTTTGGCAATAGCAAGCCCCAGACCGGTTCCCGGAACACTGCGGCAATGCGATTTTTCAACCTTGTAAAAGCGCTCCCAGATAAAGGGGATATCCTCTTCGGGAATACCCTTGCCCTGGTCAGAAACCGTTACAAGCACGCTGCCATCATCGAGCTTATTCGCACCTACTGATACAGTACCATTTTCCGGCGAATATTTCAAGGCATTATCGCACAAAATCATAATTAACTGTACCATTTGGTCTCCATCGCCCAAAATTTTAATATTATCGTCGGCATGAACATTAATAGTAACATTATTCTTCACGCAGCGCACCGATAATTTTTCGGCGACATTACGGATGATACCGGCCAGCGGCAGCTCATCCATGTTGCTTACAGTCAGCGGGTCGCTGGACTCCAGTCTGCTGATATCCAGCAGCTCGCGTACCATACGCTCCAGACGGACTGTTTCTTCATTTATCAGGCCACGGTAACGCTGAATCAGGTCAGTATCCGTTACCATACCGTCACAGATTGCCTCATTGTAGCCACGGATAATCGTAATCGGCGTACGCAGCTCATGCGATACATTGGCCACAAAATCGCGGCGGATTTTTTCCGTCCGCTCCATCTTGGCAATATAATCACCCAAATCCTTGCCTAAAGAATTGAGTGCATTTCCCAACTCGGCAATTTCATCATCGCCATGCACCTGCAGCCTGTGGGAATAATCTCCCGCCGCCATCGCCTGCGCATTGTCCTTCATATCCAGCACCGGCCGGATAATCATACCTGACAGACGTTTGACTAAGAACAGACTGAAAATAATGGCAATGATACCTACAATCATAATATAAATATAAACATTTCGCAAGAATTTTTCGAAACCGCTCAAGGGTTCTATCAGCAAAATAGCGCCTGTGTGTCCTTTACCGAAGGTATAAGGAACGCCGACCAGAATTACCTGCTCCTTGTAATACGGATGATAAATCTGCGATTTGAAGGACTTCCCGGCATAAACATCATTCAGTATCACTTTAATGCGATACGATAAATTACTGCTCTTCATATCCTGATCCAGTTTTCTGACGCTTTCCTGCAATACCTGTTGCGAAGGAGCACCATACTTAAGAAAATCCTTCATTGAAGCATTTTCTCCGGTCTCTTGTACATTTTCGTAATTAGAGGCCGCCAAAAGCTCGTAATTATCATCAAACAGCCAGATGCGTGCGCCAACCAGCTTATCTACAGCTAAAATATAACGATAAAGCATATCCCTGTCCTGCAAGCGGATGAAGGCTTCAACAGTTTCCCCCATCTCATTTCCCTTTTCGGCCAGCTCCTGCTCCTTAATCTGGAAAAAGTAGTCGGCAATCAGGTAGGATATGCCTGCTGTAATCCCCACAACGACGATAATTATGATAGTCATAAAACTATACATCAGGCGTGTGCTTAGGGATTTTTTCATAGGTTATTCGTCCTTTAGCTCGAATTTATAGCCTACACCCCAGATAGTTGTAATATCCCATTTGGAATCAGGCGGAATGTTCAATTTCTGTCTGATGCGTTTGATGTGCGTATCAACAGTACGGGTATCACCGTAATAGGAGTAGCCCCAGATGGTTTCCAGCAGTTGGTTGCGGCTGAAAGCCTTGCCCGGATTCGATGCCAGGCACCACAGCAGCTCCATTTCCTTAGTCGTAAAGGTCATTTTGTTGCCGAATGCAGTTACCTGATACTGGTCCATATCAATAACCAGACCGGGATAGGTGATGCGCGAAACCTCGCCCTTCTTCTCCTGCGTGCCTGCACGGCGCAGCACAGCCTTCACGCGGGCTACTACCTCACGCGAATTGAACGGCTTGGTGATATAGTCATCAGCGCCGATTTCCAGACCGGCAATACGGTCGTCATCATCATCCTTGGCCGTAACCATGATAATGGGCAAATCCGACATTTTACGTACCTGCTTGCAAACCTCAATACCGTCCAGAACTGGCATCATAATATCCAGCAGCAGAATATCCGGTTTTTCGGACTGTACCTTTAAAATTGCGGCAGCACCGTCTTCGGCTTCAATAACCTCAAAGCCTTCCTTTTCAAAATATATGCGCAAGATTTCGCGAATCTGCGCTTCATCATCAGCAATCAATATTTTCTGTTTTGCCATAATCGTCACTCCTGCCTTTAAGCTGACTCGTACCGTTTATTTATCAGAGCAAACGGCAGAGTCCTACAAGATGTTACTATAATTATAGCACAAATACTTGCTTTCTTAGTATGCTTTCACAAAAGATTTACATATATATACTGCTTTTATCATAAACGTAAACGCGAATGCATTATTTGTCACAGAAAATGCTTATAATTTTTGTTTTAAGACAGATATTAAAGCGGCTTAAAGGCTGCCAGCATTTTTTTGCGCTCACGCCACTCTGGCAGATAGCGTTCGACAATCGCATGGAAGCGCGGTGAATGATTAGCCTCGTGCAAATGCGCCAGCTCATGCACCACAATATATTCCAAACACTCATGCGGCCAGCAGGCCAGCAGCGTATTCAGATTGATGCCGCCTGTGCGCACGTTGCAGGAGCCCCAGCGCGTTTTCATACGATGCACCTTAAGCCCTGTATGACGCACGCCCATTTTCTTTTCCCATACCTGCAGCAGCTGCTCTCCTCTGCCAGCTAACTCCTGCTTATAGAAGAATTCTACAAAGGCGCATTTAGCTTCATTATTCAGCTCACTGCGGTAATAAAAGTTAACAGCATCAGCCTGCACCTCATAGGTACCATGCTTTTTGCTGCTAAGCAAAAAGTGCGCCGGCAAACGCCTGCCCCACAGCCACACATGCTGCCCGTCAAAGGGAAGCTCGCCCATGCTGTACTTCGGCTCCTGCTTTTGCTGCGACTGTTCCTGCAGTACCTGCTGCAGCTTTTGGCGCAGCCATTGCTCCCTGCTCTCTAAGAATCGCTGCACCTCGCTTACGCTCATTCCTATGGGAGCAGTAAAAAAGATGTCGCCGTTTTCTTTTATGCGCAGCGTAATATTTTTAACCAGTTTAAACTGAAGATTTATTGTCAGGCCGTGCAAGCTCAGCACGGTCTCGCGGATTATTCTGCTGCTCACAGCTTGTCTACCAGAATATTACGTCCCAGCATACGGTTGAATTCCCAAGCACTTTTACCGTCATGCACGTCAAACTGGTTCATTACGGCGTTAATTTCGTCGGCGTAATGCACAACAAAGGCCTCACGTGTAGAGCAGGCTACTGGAGAACCCTTTTCGTTATCGCCATGGTGCGACAGCAGAATGTGCTGCAGCTGCTCCAGACGAGAAGACGGCAAGCGCAGCTTGGCCGCTGCCTCCTGCACCATCATGCAGCTCATGGTAATGTGTCCGAGCAAACGTCCTTCACTGGTATAAGGGAAGCCGATTTCCGCGGAAATCTCGCGGATTTTGCCGATGTCGTGCAGCAGAGCGCCAGCAATAACCAAATCCTTGTCCACGCCCTCAATCTGCTCGGCCAAGGCCACTGCCAGACCGGTAACATCCACAGAATGCTGCAGCAGGCCGCCAAGATATGCATGATGCATGCGCATGCCTGCGGGATTAGTCACAAAGCGCTCATAGGTATTGCCGCTGAAAATAGTTTCCAGCAACATACGCAGTCCCGGAGTGCGTACTGCCTTGATATAATTGGCCAGCTTAATTTTATAAGCCTCTACATCAAAATCACCATGCGGCAGCAGATTGCTGATATCATCCTGCGGCAGCAGATTTTCCAGACGCTGGATTACAACCTGCAGCGCCATATCATTATTGAATTTGTTGATGTCGACGTTACCGCCCATCATAAAGGCTGTCGGGCCCTCAAGCTCACGCAGCTTGTCTACAAGCATTGCATCAAAGCAGATAAAAGCAATGCGTCCGCTGTTATCCTCCAGCATACCGCGGGCAAAAACACCGCCGTTAGAGGAATTGCCTACCTTCTGTACCCTTACCAAAACTGCCTGGCACACCTTGATGCCAGCCTTAAAATCTTTAATCATTCTTCTATCACCTGTTTTCTATATATGCTTCAGCAGCAGTGTTTCGCGTGCTACCTGAATTGCCACATCCCAATGCTTTTCCGTAAAGCGCAGCGATAATCTGTCGGCCAGGTCATCAAGCACCGGCAGCTCTGTCGGCTGATGACCTGCATCAATAATGTTCAGACCGCTGAAAACAGCCTGCTGTGCCTCATGGTACTTCACATCTCCTGTTACCAGCGTATCCGCACCCTGCGCCAAGGCCAGCCCGATTAAATCGGCACCGGCACCGCCACAGACGGCAACACGCTTAACCTTGCGTCCTGCATCGCCTACGGTAAGATAATCAGCCTGCAAAGCCTTTTTGACGAAAACTGCAAAATCATGCAGCTTGCTCGGCTGCTCCAGCTCGCCGATGCGCCCAAGTCCGCTGACAGTATCCAGCACATCTGCGTCCTGCAGGCGCAGTCTTTTCGCCAGCACGCTGTTCACACCATTCGCCACGCAATCCAGATTAGTGTGCGCGCTGTAAACAGCAACGCCGTTTTCTGCCAACTGCAGCAAAAGCTCCTGCTGCCAGTCGGCGTCCGTTACATTGCCCAGCTTATGAAAAATTGCCGGATGATGCGTAATCAGCATATCAGCCTTTTTCGCTAAGGCCTGCGTCACAGTTTCCTGTGTCATATCCAGCGCCAAAAGCAGCCTGCGTACAGGCTTATTGCGCCTGCCAAGCATCAGACCAACATTGTCCCAGGACTCTGCCAGCTCCGGCGGTGCCATTTCGTCCAGCAGGTTGATGATATTATTTACTGTCACTACGCTTGCCATTTTGCAGCACCTCCAGTTCTGCCTTCAACGCTTCGATTTCCTTATACTTTTCGCTCGCGCGTGCGCGCTCGCTACGTCCCATATTCTCCAACAGCTGTCTGCAAGTAGCAAGCTGGCGTTCCAGCTGTTTACCCAGCAGCGGATGCTCCTGTGCGAGCAGCAGCGGTCCTACAGCACACTCTGCCGCACTGTAAACAGGCGCAGAGCCGCGCTTAGCGGCAATAATCTCGTAAAAATGCGGAGCATCATCCACGAGCTCTTCGGCAGCCAGCTGCCAGCCGTGACTGCACAGCCACGCACGCAGGGATGCGGCACCGGCCATAGGCTGCAGCACCAAAAGCTCTGCGCTCTGCGCTACCTCCATATCATCCTCCAAAATACTGATAATGGTAGAAGCACCCATGCCTGCAATAGCAATGCAATCTGCTTCACCCGGAGCCAACACCTTAAGACCGCTGCCCTGACGTACCTCTACATGCTCATGCTGCCCAAACTGTGCCACGGTAGTACGCGCCGCCTGGCAGGGTCCCGCAGCAATATCGCCGGCAATCGCCCGCGCAATTCTTTGCTTTTCCAGCAGCCACACGGGTAAATACGCGTGGTCCGTGCCGATGTCCGCCAGCACACAGTCCTGCGGTACCAGATTGGCAATAGTTTCTAATCGTTTGTCAATATGCATTGCGTCCCTCCTGAATATGTTCTAAAATCTTATTTTCTGAATCGTGACAGCCGCAGCCTGTAATATTTTCCGAAGCTGTCCGGAACGTAAATACTCTAACACTTTATTATAACACAAATCAACGAATATAGAAAACAAGTCTGCAAAGTGATGCCTGCTGCCAATGCTATGACAACTACTGAAACAAAGCAAAAACCCCCGCATTGCTGCGGAGGCCGTGATTGACATTCAAAGCTCAGTTTTTCAGTTCGTTCTTCACCACGAACATTACCCATTGGGCGATATTTGTGGAATGGTCGGCAATGCGCTCCACATATTTGGCAATCATCAGATAATCCACATATTGCGGCACGTATTGCGGTTTTTGCTGCATTACGGTTGTCAGATGCTGACGCATTTCGGCAAAGTAATTGTCTACCTCATCATCGGTAGCAATAACCTTGTTAGCCAGCTCCAGATCATTTTCGCTGATGGCGCTGATGCTGTCGTACACCATCTGGCGCATAACCTGCAGCATATTCATAAAGTTATCCGGCAACGGCACAGGCTCCTTTTCTATCAGCTTCAGTGTATATTGGCTGATGTCGCTGCAATGGTCCGCAATACGCTCCATATCGCCCACCAGCTTCAGGCAGCTGGCAATTTCGCGCCAGTCGGTTGCTACCGGAGTCTGTGTCAGCACCAGCTCCAGACATTGCTTTTCGATATTTACTTCGCTGTTGTCAAAATTATCATCATCGCTGATTATCTGCTGCGCTAAGGCTGCATCCTTCTGCTCCAGATTGGCAATAACCTTATCCAGGGTATCTTCCAGATTTACGCCCATCACGCGCACACTGTTGAGCAGCTGCTTCAGCTCCTCGTTGAATTTGTTACGTGTCATTTTATTGTTCCTTTCTCCTTGCATCAACCGAATCTGCCGGTAATATACTCTTCTGTCTTAGGATTAGACGGATTTGCAAACAGCTGCTTCGTTTCGTTGAACTCAATCAGCTCGCCCAAAAGGAAGAAGGCTGTTTTGTCAGAAATACGCGCAGCCTGCTGCATATTATGCGTAACAATAACAATGGTGTAATCCTTTTTCAGCTCCAATGCTAAATCCTCAATCTTCATTGTAGAAATCGGGTCCAGCGCACTGGTAGGCTCATCCATGAGGATAACCTCCGGCTGCACGGCCAGGGTACGTGCAATGCATAGGCGCTGCTGCTGGCCACCGCTAAGGCCCAGCGCACTCTTATTCAGTCTGTCCTTCAGCTCGTCCCAGATGGCAGCCTGACGCAGACTGCGCTCTACAATCTCGTCCAGCTCGCTCTTTTTCGTCACGCCATGGATACGCGGACCGTAAGCAACGTTGTCATAAATGCTTTTCGGGAAAGGGTTAGGCTGCTGAAAGACCATGCCAACGCGGTGACGCAGGCTGATGGGGTCAATCTCCGCAAAAATATCCTTGCCATCCAGTGCAATGCTGCCTTCAATGCGCACGCCCTCTTCCAGGTCGTTCATTCTGTTCAGTGTTTTCAAAAAGGTGGATTTGCCGCAGCCGGAAGGGCCGATAAGTGCGGTAATTTCCTTTTCCTTAATATCAAGATTTATTTTTTTCAACGCCTGGAATTTGCCGTAATACAAATCCAGATCCTGCACTAAAAATTTAGTTGCAGCGTTATCATTTGTCATTTTCTGCTACCTCCGGTTTTTGTGTCTAAATAAGTGCTCAGGTAACGTGCGCCCAGGCTAAAGGACAGCACCAGCAGCATCAGTATTGCTGAAGAAAGGTTGGCCATCTGCGCCGCATTGGCTGCCAGCGCCTCGGTACGCGATGCCCAAATATGCAGTGCCAGCGTTTCGCCCGGACGGAAGGGGTTCAGCGGGCAGGTCGGCGACAGCAGGTTCCAGCTGTTCCAGTTGATATCGGTGCTCATGCCTGCGGTATACAAGAGAGCTGCCGCTTCACCGAAGCCACGGCCTGCAGCCAGGATAACGCCCGTCATAATACGCGGCAGGCACGCAGGCAGCAGCACCTTGTAAATTGTCTGCCACAGAGTTGCGCCCATGGCCAGGCTGCCGCGCTTATAGCCCTGCGGCAGTGATTTGAAGGCATCCTCCGTTACCGTCATAATCAGCGGAATGCTGAGGATAGAAACTGCCAGCGCACCGCTGAACAGGTTCCACTGTGAGCCGGTCATTACGATAAATACCAGGTAACCGAACAGACCGACAACAATGGACGGCAGTGAGGACATCGTTTCGATACACATGCGCAGGAACTTGGTGAACGTGCCCTGCTTAGCATATTCCGCCATGTAGATGCCGGCAGCGACACCCAAGGGCACGCTCACCAGCAGCGACAAGAAAACCAGATAAATAGTGTTGAAGAACAAATTACCGATGCCGCTGCCATCAAAGGATATCAGGCTCCAGCTGAAATCCTTGAAACCGTTAATGATAACATATAGGGCAAAGGCCACGAGCAGCAGGATAAAGAAGCCTGCTACGCAATAAAACACAGCTGTCATCAGCTTATCAACAAACTTTGCACGCGTTATACTGTCGTTCATGCCTGCTTCCCTCCTTTAGCAGTTAAAAAGTGGATGGCAAAGATGCAGGCCAGAGAAATGATAAACAGCAGCAACGCCATTGTCCACAGGGCTATGTTGTATTCGCTGCCCTCCATTGCACCGCCCATATCCGCCGCAATCGCCGCCGTCAGATTGTTGGTCGGAGCAAGCAGCGAGCTCGGAAAGGCACGCATCTTGCCGATAACCATCGCTACAGCCAGCGCTTCGCCGAAGGCACGCGCCAGGCCCAGGATAACAGCCGTCATCAGACCGGTGACTGCCGCAGGCACTACCACCTTAGCGATAGTCTGCCAGCGGGTTGCGCCCAAGCCATAGGAAGCAGCGCGGTAGCTTTTAGGGATGCTGCGCAACGCATCTGCTGCCAGACTGGTGATAGTCGGGAAAATCATCACCGCCAGCACAATACCTGCAGCTAATACGGAAAAGCCGAAGCGCAGGTTAAAAATGTTTTTAATCAGCGGTACCAAAATTGTCAGGCCGATCCAGCCGTAAACTACGGATGGA
>ENA-OZED01000520-OZED01000520.1-human-gut-metagenome-genome-assembly--contig:-NODE-520-length-16968-cov-6.301366_pt1 | contig 16968 bp, 14 predicted proteins | sample MGYA00245066_ERZ653605 | MGnify/ENA primary metagenome ERZ653605 (study PRJEB26926, sample SAMN06165079) | human gut metagenome | biome: ENVO:00009003; feature: ENVO:2100002; material: ENVO:00002003...
CCTAATGGTTTTATGTTAATTTATACTTTATTATTTTCCGCAGTTGCAGCCACAGCCTTCGTGCAGCTTGTGGCCCATTTTTTCTTCTTTAACGTCGAGATAGTGCTCGTTGTATTCGTTCGGCTCCATGATGATGGGCACGCGGTCGGTGATGGTGATGCCGTAACCGGAGAGGCCGATGCGTTTTGCGGGGTTATTGGTAATCAGGCGGATGCTGGTGAGTCCGAGATCTGCCAAAATTTGTGCACCCATGCCGTAATCACGCAGGTCGGGAGCAAAGCCCAGGCGAACGTTCGCCTCAACGGTATCAAGGCCCTGATCCTGCAGTGCATAGGCACGGATTTTGTTAGCCAGACCGATGCCACGGCCCTCCTGACGCATGTAAACAACAGCGCCGCAGCCTTCCTTTTCAATCATCTTCAATGCGGTTGCCAGCTGATCGCCACAGTCGCAGCGCAGGCTGCCGAAGGCATCACCGGTCAAGCACTCGCTGTGCACGCGCACGAGCACGTCCTTTTTACCGGCAACATCACCCTTGACAATAGCAACATGACAAAGGTTATCTAAATCATTTTCATATGCAATGATGCGGAAATTGCCGTATTTAGTCGGCAACGCAGCCTCAGCGGCACGATGCACCATTTTTTCGTGTGCCTTGCGATAAGCAACAAGCTCGGCAACAGTGATGAAAACGAGCTTATGCTTTTTAGCGAACTCGATTAAATCCGGAGTGCGCGCCATATGGCCGTCATCGTTCATAATCTCGCAGCAGATGCCTACGGGCTGCAGGCCTGCCAGCTTGCACAAATCAACCGTGGTTTCCGTATGACCGGTACGCACCAGTACACCGCCCTTGCGTGCGCGCAGCGGGAAAACGTGGCCCGGACGGCGGAAGTCGCTCGGCTGTGCACCGGGCTCAGCGCATTTTTTCATGGTATATGCGCGCTCGTAAGCAGAAATACCGGTGGTGGTGTCAACATGGTCAATAGAAACAGAGAAGGCTGTTTCGTGATTGTCGGTGTTGTGCGTTACCATAGCACCGAACTGCAGCTTATCCATAACCTCGCTGTCTGCCGGCATGCAAATAAGTCCACGTGCTTCCTTAGCCATAAAATTAATAGCCTCGGGAGTGCACAGCTCGGCTGCCATAATCAGGTCGCCTTCGTTTTCGCGGTCCTCGTCATCTGTTACCAATACCATCTGACCTGCTTTAATCGCAGCGATGGCTTCTTCAATTGTATTATACTTAAACTTTTCCATTTTCTACCTCTTTGTTACTGCTCAGATAAACCCATTTTCCAGCAGCATATTTTTATTTAAAGCAGGCTCCTGAGTCTGCTTGGGGTTAAATTTTAACATTTGCTCTACATATTTTCCGATAATATCCGTTTCCAGATTTACGCTGTCGCCCACATCCTTAAAGCCAAGCGTTGTTTCCTTGGCGGTATGCGGAATCAGCGATACGGAAAAGCTGCTTTCCGTAACCTGCGTCACCGTCAGGCTGATACCATCAATCGCAATACTGCCCTTTTTGATGATATATTTCAAAAGCTCCGGCGGGGTGTTGATTGTCACTACCATCGCAATGCCCTCAGGCCTGCGGCTGGCAATTACGCCAAGGCCTTCCACATGTCCGCTGACGATGTGACCGTCAAGGCCATCGCACAAGCGCAGCGTGCGCTCCAGATTTACTCTGTCACCGGCATGCAGGCTGCCGATATTGGTCAAGCGCACGGTTTCCGGCATCACGTCGGCGGTAAAGGCGGTGTCATCCATGCTTACTACCGTCAGGCAGGCGCCGTTGACGGCAACGCTATCACCGATTTTCAAATTCTGCAGTACCTTCACCGCAGCAACTGTCAGGTGATAGGATTCACCCTGCTGCGCCAGCTTCTGCACCGTGCCCAGTTCGGCTACCAATCCTGTAAACATTATTCAGCCTCCTTCGGCAGCTCCTGCTTATCCAGCTCCGGCACCAGACCTGTTATCAGTACATCACTGCCCAATTTTTCCATCTCGACCTCTGTCAGCTGCCAGCCGGTTTCCACCAGGCTGCTGCCTGCACCGCCCACCGGCGGCAGAGCGGCAGCGCCGCCAATCAGCTTTGGCGCTACAAAGGCGCACACTCTGTCAGCAAGGCCTGCATCAAAGAAGGCACCGTGAATCGCACTGCCTCCTTCTACCAGCAGGCTGGTAATACCGCGCTCGGCCAAAGCCTGCACCACCTGCGCCACTGGCAGCACGCCGTCAGCCAGCGGCAGACGTACCACCTCTACGTTAGGCAGAGCAGCCAGCGCTTCCGCCTTAACGATATCGGAATCCAAGCCGGTAAAGATAATCGTATCCGCCAGCGGATTTAAAACTGTCGCCATCAGCGAAATCTTCAGGCTGCTGTCGAGCACCACGCGCACCGGATTTTTGCCGCGCACCAATCGTGTGGTCAGCTCCGGGTCATCCTCCAGCACGGTGCCGATGCCGACAAGCACAGCGTCATGCTGCTTGCGCAGACGATGTGCATAGGTGCGTGCTTCCTCGCCGGTAATCCATTTGCTGTCACCGGTAGCAGTGGCAATCTTGCCATCCAGTGTCATAGCGTATTTTAAAGTAATAAACGGACGCTTTTTGGTAATCCAAGTAAAGAAGCGCTCATTTAAGCGCTGAGCATCCTTTTCGCATACGCCGGTAACAACCTCTATACCCTGCAGGCGCAGATATTCCAAACCCTGACCTGCAACCTTGGGGTTAGGATCAAGGCAAGCCACCACAACCTTGCCGATGCCCGCGCGTGCCAAGGCTACACAGCAGGGACCGGTGCGTCCGTAATGTGCGCAGGGCTCCAGCGTTACATAGGCCGTTGCACCCTGGGCCATCTGCTTAGCCTCCGCCAAGGCATTGACCTCCGCATGCGGTTCGCCGGCCTTATGATGATAGCCCTCACCCACAATATTGCCTTCGGCATCCACAATCACACAGCCAACCATCGGGTTGGGACTGGTGTTGCCCTCTGCCTGCAGCGCCAGCTCCAAGGCCCGCTGCATATATGCTTCATCTGTCATTCTTGCCAAAATATCACCTTCCAGTAATATAAAAAACCGCATAAAGACCTAAGGAGCCTATATGCGGTAAAAATACAGTTTTGCCACCTTTTCTCATCCAGACTATACTGTCGGTACCGGAATCGCACCGGTTCATGCGCTGCTGCGCTAGCGGACTTTACCGCCGATCGGGAATTGCACCCTGCCCCAAAGGTTACATTATGAAGTTATTTTTATTATAGCGTCAAATTTTCTTCCAGTCAAGAAAACTATACGTGAACAGTATGATTTACTTCGCTGCCTCTTTAATAATTTCGTAGGTCCAGCGCGCAGTGTTGTACAGGTCCTCTTCCTTCAGATATTCCGCGGTAGTATGCACGTTGCTCATGCCGGTTGCCAACAAGCCGCAGGGCAGGCCGTAGCCGCAAAGATAGTTGCCGTCGCTGCAGCCGCCGGTTGTTTTCAGCTCTACCGGGAATCCCAGTGTTTCCGCAGCGCGTGCTGCCAGCTTAATGCATTCGTGGTCCTTGTTCAGCTCGACGGCAGGACAGCCTTCCACTACATCAAATTCAACCTGACCGCCGCCGGCTTCAACAGCCTCTTTAATCAGCGCGATAGTAGAATCCTTCAGCGCTTCCAGACGCGGTACGTTCAGAGAGCGCATATCAATGACGAATTTAGCCTCCGGGCAGACAATGTTGGTGCCTACACCTGCATTGAACATGCCGATGTTAAAGGTAGTTTCGCTGTCCAGACGACCGTAAGCAGGCAGCTTGGACAAAGCATCCGCCGCCAGCATAATCGCATTGACGCCTTCTTCCGGAGCAATGCCTGCATGGGCAGCCTTACCCTTGACGGTTACGTAAATATCGTACAGCTTCGGTGCAGCGTAGGTAATTTCGCCCGGTGCACCGCCGATATCCATGCAATAGCCGTAATCGGCCTTAATCCAGCTTTGGTCCATGTTCACTACACCCAGGCAGCCGATTTCCTCGCTGACGGTAAAGCACAGCTGCACGTCGCCGTGAGCTACGCCATCCTCCTTGAGTGCGCGCACCGCCTCCAGCATGGCAGCAACGCCAACCTTGTCGTCACCGCCCAGAGTTGTGGTACCGTCGCTGTACAGCACGCCATCCTTACGGACAACCTTGGTGCCGGTTGTCGGTGCTACGGAATCCATGTGCGCTTCAAACAGCAGCTTCGGAGCATTCGGCACGGTGCCCTTTACATAGGCCCACACATTGCCGCAGGTACCGCCGGTTTTTTCGTGCGCCTTGTCCATCTCCGGCTCCAGCCCAAGCTCGCGCAGCTTCGCCATAATCAGCTCTGCTTCCTGCTTTTCGTCCTTGCTGGGGCAGGGAACGCTTACCAGCTCTATAAATTCATCAATCAATCTTGTTTTGTTTATCATTATGGTCACCTCGTAGTAGTTTAAGATATAAGCATATTATATACCTTAATGAAAGCCGCGCGCAAGTTTAACTGCAGGCAATATTACAGCTGCAGATAGCGGCAGGCCAGATACAAAGCGCCCGCAACCAAACCACCGCAGGCACGGATGCGCAGCTTTTTCGCATCAACACGCTCCGGGTCGCTCTTCTGCAGACGGCCGATACCGCCCAGCAGCAGCCATGCGGAAAACAGCAGCATGGCCGCCGCCAGATAATCCCAGCCTTCCAATTTAACAAAAATCTCCATTACATCACCTATTCTTTATTTTTTTGCGGACACAGATATGCATAGTGACAGTAAGCACAGCTGTCATTGCAGCTGCAGGCGAAATCGTCCTCCTCGCCCTTACCGCTGATTTCCTCGCACAGCTCTACTGCCTCCTGCAGATATGATTTTTCCAACGGCAGCTGCCAGACACTCATGTTCTGCAGAAAGTGCAGCTCGGCGCGCACAACTCTTTTGCCGGGGTACAGCTTTTCCGCAGCATCCTTATACAGCGCCAGCTGATAAGCATAGCCCAGCTTCACCTCGTCAGGCTCCGGCGGCGTACCTGTTTTATAGTCCACTATTATCATATTATCAGCTTCATCAAAGGCCAGCAAATCGATTACGCCCTCAGCCGCCAGCTCCTGCTGCAGAGGCTGTACAAATTCTAATTCACGCTTCTGCTTTTTGGGCAGCGCTTTATACAAATCGCTGACAATATAAGCATCAAACATACTCTTGGCCTGTGTTGCCGCAGCGCCGGGAGCAAATTTCTCCAGCGCAACGGCAAAAACAGCCTCCGCATTATAGCCATTATACAGCTCCAGCGCTTTGTGCACAATACTGCCAGTTACACTAGCAGGCAGCTCGTGCGCCTGCTCGCCGGCAACTGTCTGCTCCAGCTCAGGTACTGCCAAAACCTGCTGGTAGTAATATTGGCGCTGACAATGCAGATACGTCTGCAGCGCACTTGCGGTAAAGCAGGTACGGCCGCAGGCTGCGTAGGCAGGCAGCGGTGCCAAGGCCAACGGCTCCAGCGCCAGTTTCTGCTGCTCGCCCTGCTGCACAACAGCCGGGCTTAAAGCAGCGGCACACAAAAGCCGTACCCAAGGACAGCTGCTTTCCTGCTTTTCCCAGTCAGCCTCGTATACTGCCTGCAGCTGCTGCCACCAGCCCTTGGCGGCAGGCAGGCCGATAACAGCCTCCGGCAGCTTTTCTTCCGCCACCGTACCGACCATTAAAAGCTGCTTTTTGGCACGTGTCATAGCAACATAAAGCAGACGTCTGCTTTCTTCTTCTTCCAGCTCACTGTCGCGCGCCTTCGCCAGCTCGTACACGCCGCTGTTTTGCAGCTGCATTTCCTTATCGGGCACCTTAATGCCCAAAAGTCCCTGTTCGCCTTCCTTGCCGGGCAAATACTTGATAGATGCGGTATCGCCCTTCACTGATTTATCTAACTGCGGTAAAATAACCAGATCGAATTCCAGTCCCTTGGAATTATGTATCGTCATAATCTGCAGTGCATCATCGGCCTGTACGGTAGCGGCAGGCTCCTTGCTGCTGCTTGCGCGCAAATCCTTAACGTTTTGCAGCCATTCCGCCAGCGAAGCCTGCTTCGTCTGGCAATACTGCTGTGCCAGGCGGCGCAGCTTTTTGACATTGGCCAGCTTGCTGGGGCCGTTTTCCTGCTGCGACAGAACGAATTCCGGCTTCAGCTCGTCCCAAAGCTGTGCGAACAGCTCCGGCAGTGCCATCAGCGCTGCTGCCTGACGCAGGCTGCGTAAGCGTTCGGCAGCCTGCATAGCCAGCGCCTGTTGCTCCGGCGGCAGGTTCAACTGCAGCTCACCGCTGCCGACAGCCTGCAGTACATCCCACAGCGGTTTGTCATTTTCGGTCTGCCAAAAGAGCTGCGTCAGCGCTGCATCATCCAAACCGAAATAGTCGGAGCGCAAAGCACCTGCCAGCTCCAGGCTTGCGTAACGGTTATGCAGCGCAGCCAGCAGATTCAGAATATCCAGAACCTCCTGCTGCTCATAAAAGCCCTTGCCCTTAACTACTACGCAATTTATGCCGTAGCCTTGCAGCGTCTGCCGCAAAATTTCGCAATGCGTCATTGCTCGCAGCAAAACAGCCTTGCTTGCCCCCGGCCTGAGCTGCGGCTCTACTTTAGGCAGCTCCTGCTGCAGATAGGCGGCGATTGCCTCCGCCTCCTTCTGCCATTTATCCTCTTTAGCGCCCAGGTCATCATTCTTGGATTTATACGGCACCTGCAGCAGGCAAACCTTAGCGCCGCCGGTGTTAGCACCCTCGTGATGCTCCAGGCAGATTTCCTCCTTCGGCAAATCCATTAGCTGACAAAAAGCGCTATTACAGCTTTCGACAATGCTCTGCGTGCTGCGGAAGTTGGTTTTCATGCCCAGGTTCTGTCCCGCATTTTGCGCGATATCCTCTTTTACCTTATTAAAAACGCTGACATCCGCATGACGGAAGCGATAAATAGACTGCTTCACATCACCGACGATAAAAAGATTATTCTTGCCGTCCAGCTTGTTACCGCAGAGCAGATAAATCAGCTGACGCTGGCGTTCGTTGGTGTCCTGGAACTCGTCTACCATAATATATTTATACCGCTCCTGATACTTTTGCCGCAGCGCCTCATTCTTCTGCAAATGCTCGATGGCCAATAAATCCAAATCATCATTAAACAGGACATTATTTTCCTGCTTGCGTGCGCTCAGGCAGGCATAAAACTCCTGCAGCACGGCAAGCCAATCCTGCACTAAATCGCAGCCCTTGGCGTTCAAAAGTACATGGTTCAGCTCCTGACGCAGATTTTTTAAATTAGTCAGCTCCGCTGCCAACGCCTTGCCGCTAACCTTAACAACGCCAGACGCATCCAACAGGGAGCAGTCCGGCTCCGGCGCCAGCAGCTGCTTTTGCATTTCGTCCAGTAATCCTGCGGCCTCCGTCAACGTCTGGCGTCCCTTGGTCTTTGCCCCCAAAGCTTCGCGCGCTTCGATTACCTCGCGCACAGCAGCAAACAGCTTCTGCTGCAGGGCTGGCAGTTCTTCCTTCGCCTTAAGATAAGGCTCTGCCAGATTATCTTCACGCACCAGCTCCGACAGCTTGTCCCCCAGCGCCGTAACCTGATTAACGAAGCTGTTGACGCCGTAGGTCTGCACCAGCCTGCGCAGGGCGGCGTTTTCCTTGATATTCTTGCGTAAATATTGCTGCAGCGTTTCTTTAAAAAAGTCCTGCGCTTCAAAATCCTCTAAAATCGTAAATTCCGGATCAAGCTGCGTTTCTACCGGGTTATCTCTCAAAATACGGCTGCACAGGCTGTGAATCGTGCTTATCGGCGCGCTCTCCACCTTCTGCAGATGCTCCTGCCAGCGCAGTCTTTCCAAATCAGTCTGCGCCTGCTCCACACATTCGCCTACAGCCTGACGCACACGCCCCTTGATTTCGTCGGCTGCCTTGCGCGTAAAGGTTATCGCCACAATATTCGTGGGATTAACGCTCAAATCCGCGCGCAGAATTTGCACAAAGCGCTTCATCAGCACATAGGTTTTGCCGCTGCCGGCACCGGCGAGCAGCGAAACATTGCTTTTAATCGTATTTATCGCCAAAGCCTGCTCCGGTGTAGGATTCTTACTCATCGCTCTCGCCTCCCTGTCCGCCGTCACCGCTCACCAGCTGCACACGGCAAATATCGTGTAACGGGCAATATACATCGCAGCGCCTGCAGCCTGCCAATGCAAAATCGCCTGCATAAATTCTTTCTATATAATCCTTCAGCAGCCGCTCCTTTTCCTGCTTAAAGCTATCCCAAGTCAGCTCTGCGGCGTTCTTCGGCTTTTTATAAGGCAAGTCGCTGTTGCCCACGCTTTCCAGCAAAAAGGCACTTTTACGCTTGCCCTCCTTCAGCGAATAATAGCAGCCGCCGCTGACTGCAAGCTGCTCCTTGGAAAGCTCCGCCACCGCCAGCAGATACACCGGCAGCTGCAGGTCGAGCCCCTGCTCCATAGCACTGCCTGTGGGAGGAGTGCCGCTTTTATAGTCCGTGATAAAGGCATGCTCGCCGTCGCTGTCGATTCTGTCAACTCTGCCGATGAGCGATACATCACTGCCGTCACCGAGCGTCAAATACAAGGGCTTGCCGTTTTTGGAGCTGAAATCCCATTCTACGGCCTGCGGCGTAAAGCCGCCCCAACGCTGCTGGTCGGCATATTCAAAGCGCAGCCAGCGCACCAGCATACGCCATAAGCGCTGCTTTTCCACCTGCCAGATATCCTCGTTTACGGAAGCAACGGTGCTGCCGCCGTCATTGCGCGCAGCGGTGCAGACATCCTCAAAGACTGCCTCCAGCTCCTCCGTCAGGTCTTCCATAGTTTCGTCGATAATTTTGCTGCCAAGATAAGGCTCGACAAAATTCTTCAGCGTCTGGTGCAGAATATCACCGGCATCCCGCGGCTGCAGCAAATCATCCGCTTCCTCCGCCGCCTGCGCCAGCCACACCTTCTCCGCCAAAAAGCGGAAGGGGCAGGCAGCGTAAGCCTCCAGCCTGCTCGCACTGAAACGGCTGCCGATTTGCTTACGCAGCAGCTTCGTCGGCAGGGAATTTTGCAAATCGCCGTTATATTCCGGTTGCTGTGCCTTCCGCAGAATATCCGCTTTGGCTGCCAGCTGCTGCTCCGCAGAGGGAGCCTTTTGCCCGCTGAGCTCTGCTATTTTCGGCAAATCCGCAGCAGCAAAGCGCTTGTCGCTGTACGCCTCCTCCGCCGAAGCAACGCCGAAATCAGGCAGCGTCTGCGATTTCACATAGTCCTTGTCCAGACGCTTGCCCTCACTTCCCGGCTGCAAAAACAGCTTCCAGATTTCCTCCAGATAGCTGCTGGCCAGGCTTTCGCCCACATCCTCATGCCAGGTGAGGATAAGCTCCTTTTGCGCCGCACACACAGCCTGAGCAAAGAAATAGGCATCCTCATCAAAGGAGGAGCCAACCGTGGGCAAATCGTAGCCTGCATCCGCCAGCTGCTTACGCTCCGTATCGTTATAAATCCAGTTTTCGTTTTTAGCCTGCGGGAATTCGCCCTCGCGCAGGCCCATAATATACACGCTGTCAAAGCTCAGGCCCTGTACGTTGCCAACCTCCGTAAAGAGTACGCCGTCCCTGCGGCCGAAGCACAGAGTAAGCTGCACCTGCCCCAAGGCCTCCTGCAGCAGGCTATTCCATTGGCTCAGCGTCAGCTTGCAGTCACTGTTTTCCGCCACCTTGTAATCAAGCACCAGCTGCTGCACAGCCTTCAGCACTGCGTCCTTGCTGCGCAGGCAGGCCAGCATAAAGTCAAGCGGCACGCCCTGCTTATGCAGGCTGCCCAAACGTTCCTCCAGCGGCAGCGATTGCACAAGCTGCGTCAGCTGCTCGGCATATTCGCTGATTGTTGCCTCCGCTTTGGTATTTTCTATAAAAGCATCCAGCTGCTGCCACAGCTCCGTTGCATCCCCCAGCAGCTCGTGTGCCTTCTGCATAGCCTCCTGACGTGTTTTGAAATACGTTTGCGTGCGCAGGCTGCTTGCCGTTTCCACATCCACATCAAAGAACAGACGCAAAAGCTCACAGTTCAGCAGCTCCAGATAGGCCGCTGCCGCCTCACGTCCTCTGCCTGCGGCAGTAAGCAGCAGGCGCAGCATAACAGCCAACGGCTGCGCCACCAGCGCAGTTGTCTGCGGCAGGCTCACCGGCACACCGTATTCATCCGCCAGCTGGCGCAAGCCGCTGTATAAGGAAAAGTCGCGCACGGCAACAACAATGCGATTGGCAGCGCACTTTTCATGTGCCAGCTGCTGCTTGATTCGCTTCAGCACCCAGCGCATCTCCTGCTCATCGGAGGCAAAGCAGTAGCTTTCCACACCCTCCGCAGGCACCGGCGCAGGCGCATGCCCCAGACGTCGCAGCTGCCGCATAGCAACGCCTGCCGGAGCTTGTCCCAATTCCTCTGCCGCAAGGCTTGCAACCGTCGCGCCAAGAATTTTGAGCGCATTGACGGTGTTCGTGCTCGCGCGCATAAACTTGGTAATTGATTCATACTTGGCTTTTTCGTCGGAGCTTACTCTGCGTCCTTCGTAGCTCATGCTGATTACCAGATCATCCACATGCTTTGCCAAAGCCTGCAAAAAGTTTATCTGCACCTGGTCAAGGCTGAAGAAATCGCAGATATAGATATGCTTCCAGGGGATTTTGCAATCCTGCTTCTCCAGCATCTTCTCTGCCAGACGATACTTGCCCTCCAGGTCATACCAGTTATTGTTTTCCAGATATTGACGGTAAAGCAGATAAAAATTGCAGACGCCCAAATCCTTGCCCTTCAGCTCATCCTCCTCAAAGGATTTTTGGATTTGGCCGTAGATATCGTCCTTAGTGGCACCGCAGCGCGACAGCTGGCTTACGAGTGAGGTCATGGCCTTCACAAAGCCTGTTTTATGCGCCAGCGAGCCGAAATATTCCAGCTGCTTGTGCGTAGTCATACCGGTAAGCTGCTTGTTTTCCATCATATAGTCGATGATGTCCTGCACAATCAGCTCCTGACTGCGGCGGCTCAATTCCCTGTAATCGCTGCCGCCGTTAAGGTTCATCAGCTTGCCGGCCAGGGTATCCATGCCCATGGTTTCTACATTAGCGTACTTGCTGCGCACATCGTCCGTCAGCAGGCGGTTCGGCAGCACCAGCACGCCTTCGCCCAACGGCTGCTGCGAAAGCTTCTCTGCCAGCTGCGAGCGCAGGCTGCAGCCGAGAGGTACATAAATCAACTTTGCCATAACAATCTCCTTCTGTTTATCCTTCAGCGTAATGTTGGTCAAATCTTTATAATGCTTATTATACCATAAGCGACTGTCAAAGATTGTCTATTTGAGGAACGGATTTTTAGGGAAAAAAAGGCTGCCACTTAATTGTGACAGCCTCGGGAAATACTATACTATATTATATTATGCTTCGTATTCAGCTAACTTTGCAGCGGCCTTCGGGCAGCCTTTAGCAGCAGCCAGCTCGAAGTAGGTCTTAGAGCAGATTTTGTGGCCCATTGCCAGATATTGCTCACCCAGCTTGTACATATCTTCTGCATATTCAATGTCCTTCAGCTTTGCAGCAGCCTTCGGGCAACCTTTAGCAGCAGCCAGTTCGAAGTAGGTTTTGCCGCAGATGCAGTGGCCCATGCCCAGATAATGCTCGCCCAACTTGTACATATCTTCTGCATATTCCATGTCTTTCAGCTTAGCAGCAGCTTTCGGGCAGCCTTTGGCAGCAGCCAGCTCAAAGTAGGTCTTGGAGCAGATGCAGTGGCCCATTGCCAGATAATGCTCGCCCAGGTCATACATATCTTGTGCATATTCCATGTCCTTCAGCTGTGCGATTGCTTCCTCGGAGCCTTTGGCAGCAGCCAGCTCCAGATAGGTTTTACCGCTGATGCAGTGGCCCATACCCAGATACTGTTTAGCAAGCATCAGGCAGCCTGCAACATATTCTTTTTCTTTAGCTTCGGCAGCAGCGATTTCCTCATCGGTAACGCCGGTTTTTTCTTTGAACCATGCCATAATAGCGTCCATGTCTTCAGCCTTATGCAGCACGCTTCTGAATTTATAGTCAATTACCTTGGTAGTATACAGGTACTCAACACCCAGGTCCAAGTCAAAATAATCCAATCCGAAAAATGTCAGAATACCATCAATAACAACCTCAGCATTAGAAGGATCCTTAGCCAGCTTAGCAATTTGTAAATACTTTTCAGCAACAGTCGTCATTTAAAAAACCTCTCTTTTTCATTCTTTTGTAAGAATAATCAATTATTAGTTCCTTTGGAACCAATATAATCATATCACGATTGAAATTAATTATCAACTATTATATGGGAAATGGCGGGAAAAAGGGAGATGAGATACTCAAAACATCAAAACACCTTCAGGATCATATGAGGTTTTAGTTCCAAAATGTTCAATTTTCGTATTATATTTAGCACCCAAATTATAGAAACGCAGGCTATCCTTCGTCAGATCAACAATCTTAAGGAGCTCATTTTGTAAAAAAGCATAGTCATGTGGTTCTACCAAGCATTCAAACACAGAATTCTGTACCCGCTGCCCATACTTCAAACACATTTTAGCAATCTTGTTAAGTCTTCTCCTGCCAGCGGCATCCTGAGTATTAACATCATATGTTACCAATATCAGCATAGTATCTTCTCCTTACTTCCACAGATAACTCGGATACTCATCTATATCTCCACGTATATATCTGGCTAAAAGCTGCGCCTGAACAAAAGGCACTAATCCCCATGGTATTTTTTCTTGCAAAAACGGATGCATAATTACGTCTTGCTTGCGTTTCTGCCAAGCTTCAAAAAAAGTCTTTCGACCATCGTCATTTAATAATACACTGCCGTTTTCCTGATTATTAAATGATTTTTCATTAATCACTCGATTATTAATCAACGTAAGCACAAATCTATCTGCTATAATGCTGCGAAATTCTTCCATCAAATCAAGCGCTAAAGACAACCGTCCCGGTCTATCCCGATGCAGAAAACCAATATACGGATCCAAACCGGCTCCTTCAAGTGCTGCAGCACAATCATTAGCCAAAATAGTATATGCAAAGGATAATAGAGCATTTACAGGATCAGTCGGAGGCCTTTTATTTCTATTAGTAAACCTAAAATAAGCCTTATTTTGCAATACAAGCTCATTAAACTGAGCAAAATACAAGCTGGCAGCATCGCCCTCCAATCCTCTCAGTACAGCTAAATCGGTACATTTTCTGGAAAGCCTTGTTAAACGCATAATTTCACGGCTGGCTTGTTCAATATTAGCTACATCAACAGTTAAAGCATGGTCACGTTTGGCACGCTCCAAAACGCTACGAGAATTATACAGTTTGCCAACAATAAAATTACGCGCTATTTTACAGCTAAGCTCCTCTGAATCCGAAATCCGATACTGTTCTTTGCGTAACAATACATTGCTGTTATTATGTCCCATAACTCGCGCCAGAAATCTTCCGCTTGGTTTATAAAAACACACGGCTATCCCATGCTCAGCACATTTTCCCAATAACGCCGGACTCGCTCCCATATAGCCAAAATATAAAATCTGCTCAAACATACGCAACGGTAATTTTTTTATTGCAGTACCATTCCTGTTTATTACCACGTTTTCATTGTCCAGCGATAAATAAATATCTTCACTTGTCACAAATAAAGTATTCAGTAAATGTCTCATAATGCATCCTCATTTAAAAATTTTGCATAATAATCCGCCACAACTGTCTTCCTGCATATAACCGGCAAGCAAATATCCTTTAAAGAACATAAGCTACAGCCTTTTTTAGGCCTAACATTCGGTGTATAGCCCTGTCTATAATAGTTATGCATTTCACGCAACATAGATTCTACATTTTCACGCATAGAAGCAGTAAAAGCAATCTCTTCCCGACGATGTGTTTCATTATAATATAACGCACCTTTAGGTATATCAACATGCAGCATTTCTTCCAAACACATAGCCTGACAGCATAATTGTAATCTGTCAGCATCAATCAGCTTACTCTTTCCGCGCTTATACTCTATGGGATAAGGCTGCCACAATCCTTCTCGTCCATATAAAGTGCATCCGTTTTCAGTCTTACTGAATTCGACAACATCACATTGTCCTGAAACACCTAATCTTCTTGAAAAGATACTCAAGGAACGTGTAATTAACAGATTACCGCGTTTTTCTATAAAGCCATCATCATGACAACGTTCATGGACTATGTTACCTTCAATGGTTCTGACATTTTCCTGCCATTGGTTTTCTATATGAATCAACGCCCATTGTCGACGGCAAAAGCAAAAATGCTGAATACCTGATAATTGTAAGAATTCATCTTCACAATATTCCATAAGAATTCTCCTTTCCCTTTTAGCTAATCAAAATACGTCATTTGCATTAACAAAACCGATAATCCAACCGTGTTCGGTATTTCAATCCACGTTCCCTTGTAGAAGTGACACAAGACACCTAACATTTCATGATATAAGACACACATTTCAATCCACGCTCCCTCGCGGGAGCGACAGCCTAACAGCAAAGTATGGCCAACCATAGCTTTAATTTCAATCCACGCTCCCTTGCGGGAGCGACCCGTCGCCCAGAACTGTGTCCATAAAGTCTTTGACATTTCAATCCACGCTCCCTCACGGGAGCGACACGCCCCAGCAGGAGCGATTTCGATTTGCAGTGAGATTTCAATCCACGCCCCCTCACGGGAGCGACTTGCTCTCGTGTTGTGTAACCGATACACATTGGAATTTCAATCCACGCTCCCTCATGGGAGCGACCTGTTGGCCTGCCGATAGGCATAATGTTCCGCCGGATTTCAATCCACATTCCCTTACGGGAGCGACTGTGATCATGTAGAGCTTGATTATATATGTGACAATTTCAATCCACGCTCCCTTGCGGGAGCGACTTGCGCAGCAAGCCAAAACATTTGCCGAATCCGCATTTCAATCCACGCTCCCTCACGGGAGCGACCAGCACCAATACCAGGACGGCGGCTCATGTTCACGTTTCAATCCACGCTCCCTCACGGGAGCGACCAGCAGGCGTCAGGTGCGCTTTTTAACAGCGACCTGTTTCAATCCACGCTCCCTCACGGGAGCGACTCCAAAGTAACGCTTAGCATCAACCTCATTTTGGTTTCAATCCACGCTCCCTCACGGGAGCGACTGATGAAAAGTTTGTTCTTTTGCGTAGATCTTACGTTTCAATCCACGCTCCCTCACGGGAGCGACGGCATGATATATTTACCTCTCATAGATATTCTAGCAGTTTCAATCCACGCTCCCTCACGGGAGCGACCACAGATTTCAACCAAAACAAAATCTTCCGGATAGTGTTTCAATCCACGCTCCCTCACGGGAGCGACGATTAGGGTCAGTATCAATTACATTACCAGAAGAGTTTCAATCCACGCTCCCTCACGGGAGCGACAAGGTACTGAAGATGATGATAAAGTATTTGGTTATCAGGTTTCAATCCACGCTCCCTCACGGGAGCGACGTTACCCGACGGAAGTATTTGACAAATCCGCTAGTTTCAATCCACGCTCCCTCACGGGAGCGACTCATAGCAGGCTATTTTACACCTGCCAAAAATGTGTTTCAATCCACGCTCCCTCACGGGAGCGACATATTCTGACAATTTCCTACTGGTACTGCTACAAGGTTTCAATCCACGCTCCCTCACGGGAGCGACATTACCTTGTTATCAAGCTCTTCACAAAGCTTCTGTTTCAATCCACGCTCCCTCACGGGAGCGACCAGTGGAGCAGGAAAAACGCCTGCATAAAGATATTGTTTCAATCCACGCTCCCTCACGGGAGCGACCGGATATTATTCCCGCACTACGTCAAGACTTCAGTTTCAATCCACGCTCCCTCACGGGAGCGACTATAGAAGATAAAGTAAGAGTCATGTACGCTATTGGAGTTTCAATCCACGCTCCCTCACGGGAGCGACGTGCGCCAACAGAATCTACAATGCCGGTAGTGTTGTTTCAATCCACGCTCCCTCACGGGAGCGACTATAACCATACGGCCAAAGACGCTCCAGAGTGGGAGTTTCAATCCACGCTCCCTCACGGGAGCGACGCCGTGGCACGGCATGATTACGAAAGTTCCGGCGAGTTTCAATCCACGCTCCCTCACGGGAGCGACGCTTTTTGGCCTTTTAATAAAATTAAGGAGATTTTAGTTTCAATCCACGCTCCCTCACGGGAGCGACTATTGTGCTTTGGTTGGTTTCCTGCTGATGTTCGGTTTCAATCCACGCTCCCTCACGGGAGCGACTTTAATTCTGTTTTGAAGTCTGCTTGTCGTGTGGGTTTCAATCCACGCTCCCTCACGGGAGCGACGTGCTTGAAGCATTGCGCATTAATTGCGTGATTCTGTTTCAATCCACGCTCCCTCACGGGAGCGACGTGTGCGATTGGTAAAACAATTAAATAAGGAGGTGTTTCAATCCACGCTCCCTCACGGGAGCGACACTGTGGCTGTGGTGTCATACTGTACTTCAGCGGTGTTTCAATCCACGCTCCCTCACGGGAGCGACGTAGCGGCGGCGCCAATTGCAACACACAAAGCACTGTTTCAATCCACGCTCCCTCACGGGAGCGACTTTAAGACCATGAGAACGGTTGAACTTAGAGCGTGGTTTCAATCCACGCTCCCTCACGGGAGCGACGTACCTGTACTCAGCATAGCGTTCCTGATAACCGTTTCAATCCACGCTCCCTCACGGGAGCGACCGTCTGCAACCTCAATCACTATCAACCAATTTAGAGTTTCAATCCACGCTCCCTCACGGGAGCGACCGTCTAACTAACTTATAGTTAGAGTATTGGTCAGTTTCAATCCACGCTCCCTCACGGGAGCGACTATAACCATACGGCCAAAGACGCT
>ENA-OZED01000540-OZED01000540.1-human-gut-metagenome-genome-assembly--contig:-NODE-540-length-16495-cov-6.608394_pt1 | contig 16495 bp, 10 predicted proteins | sample MGYA00245066_ERZ653605 | MGnify/ENA primary metagenome ERZ653605 (study PRJEB26926, sample SAMN06165079) | human gut metagenome | biome: ENVO:00009003; feature: ENVO:2100002; material: ENVO:00002003...
TTTACGGTGCGCGCCACCCCAAGGACGTGGAAAAGACCGTCCACTCGGCGGCCATCATCAGCGCCGTTGCCGGTGTGGCGTTGCTGCTCATCGGCCTGCTGGGCTCCCCCGCCATGCTGCGGCTGCTGAACACCAAAGAGGATCTGCTGCCCGGCGCGATTTTGTATCTGCGGGTGTATTTTCTGGGTATGCCGGCGCTGGCGCTGTACAACTTCGGCAACGCGGTGTTCAGCTCCATCGGCGACACCAAAAAACCGCTGATGTATCTGTCCATTGCCGGTGCCCTGAACATTGCGCTGAACCTGTTCTTTGTCATCGTGTGCGATTTGAGCGTGGTGGGCGTGGCGCTGGCCAGCGCCATCAGCCAGTGCGTTTCCGCGTTTCTAATCCTGCGGGCGATGACCCGGGTGCAGGACTGCTACGCGCTGGACGTACATAAATTACAGCTGGACCCGGTGCAGGCCAAGAGCATCCTTGCGCTGGGCGTACCCGCCGGGCTGCAGAACGCTATTTTTGCCATTGCCAACCTGTTCATTCAGGCGGGTGTCAACTCCTTTGATTCTCTGATGGTCAAGGGCAACAGCGCCGCCGCCAACGCGGATGGGCTGATCTACGACTGCATGGCGGCCTTCTACATGGCCTGCGCCAGCTTTATGAGCCAGAACTACGGCGCGGGACGGCCTGACCGGGTGAAGAAGAGCTACTTCATCAGTCTGGGCTACTCCTTCGGCGTGGGGCTTGTGCTGGGCGCGGCGCTGTTCTTCTGCGGGCCGGCCTTCCTTGCGCTGTTCACCACCGAGACCGCCGTTATTGATGCCGGCATGAAGCGCGTAGCCGTGATGGCCTTTGCCTACGGCATCTCCGCCTTTATGGACTGCACCATCGCTGCCTCCCGCGGGCTGGGCAAGACGGTGGTGCCCACCGTCATCGTGGTGCTGGGCTCCTGCGTATTCCGGGTGATCTGGGTGTACACCATCTTTGCCCACTTCCACACCATCCCGGCGCTGTACCTGCTGTACCCGTGCAGCTGGATCCTGACCGCACTGGCGGAGATCGCCTATTTCGCCAGCTGCTACAAGCGTGCCATGGCGATTTTCCGCAAGCCTGCGGCGGCGTAAGAGGAAATATGATATAAAAAGGGCTGCTGCACAGTTTGTGCAGCAGCCCTTTATTTATGCTTTTGTCAGGGGGGCAGAGCGCAGCTCAGATCTCCTTCTTCAGGGTCTCGCCCATGATATAGCCGTAGGTCAGAGCGGCGTCGAAGCCCATGCCGTACTGCTTGGCGTCCTTCTCCTCGATGGAGCCGCAGACGTCGCCGGCAGCGTACAGGCCGGGGATGGCCTTCTTGTCCTCAGTCAGGACGTGGCAATCGGTGTCGATGGCCAGACCTGCGGTGGTCAGGTAGAAGGTGGGGTCAACGCGGATGGCCCACAGACCGTCGCGGGTCTCGATGTAGGGGCAGTTGCGGCGGCCGAACTCATCGGGCTCGCCAGCCAGAGCGGCGGCGTTGTTTGCCTCGATGGCGTCTGCCAGATTGGGCAGGTTCAGCTCCTCAGAGGCCTTCTCCACGCTGTCGTAGTGCACAGCCTCGCCCTTCTCGAACATGGCAACGTAACCGTTGAAGCCGTAGGACTCGCTGTCGCGCAGCTTGACGGCAGAGGACTCGTCGAACACATAGTAGAAGGTATCGCCGTTGTCCTTGTTCAGCTTTGCCTTGGCCATGGTGTAGTGGTTATCGGAGACGATGTTGCCGATGTTGTCGCCCTTGATGTTGACCATGATGCCGGGGGCAGACTGGTGGATGAAGGCCAGCTCGAACTTGCTCTTGTAGCTGGACAGGAAGGCGGGCAGAGCGCGGTTTTCGCACTCCACATAGCCGCCGGCGTCAATACCCATCTGGATGCCCTCGCCGGTCATGCTGGAGGCGCAATTGAAGAAGAAGTCGGCGTAGTCGGGGCTGTACTTCTTCAGCATTTCGGGGTTCTTGGCAAAGCCGCCGGAGGCAAGGCAGACCGCCTTGCCGCGCAGGGTATAGCTTGCGCCGTTCTCGCCCTTGGCGTGGAAGCCCACAACACGGCCGCTTTCGTCCTTGATCAGGTCGGTGACGCTGGTGGAGTAGATGATCTTGCCCTTCTCGTACTTCTCCACGCGCTGTGCCATGAACATCATGGCGTAGCCTGCGCCGCCCTCGTAGCAGCCGGGTGCCAGATACGGGGTGGAAGCGCCGTACTGGGTAGCGCTTTCGTAGTTGCCCATGGTGTTGAAGCCGATGCCGATGCCTGCCATCCAGTCCACCAGATCACCGGCGACGGTGTACTGCTTGGTCATGTAGGGCATTTCACCGTTGAAGAACTCGGTGCGGTGGTACTTCTCCATGGTCTGCCAGAAGTTCATCATGCCCTCCAGCGTGCCCATGGCAGAGCTGCGGAAGCTGCCGTCCACATCGTAGTTGTACTGCAGCTTGGAGCCTGCGGTGGCAACGCCGCCGTAGGTCATGGACATGGAGCCGCCGGGGATATCGCGCTTCTCAACCAGAATGACGCTGTAGCCGGCCTCCAGCAGGCGGCAGGCGCAGGTCAGGCCGGAGGTGCCGGCACCCATGATGACGACATCAGCCTCTTCCTCGATGACCTCGTTGGAAGCAGCGATGGTGACCTCCTTGGAGAAGTCATCCACGTTATAACCGGCCAGCTCGATGGCCTCCTTCACAGCTGCCTTGACAGCCATGGAGGTGATGGAGGAGCCGCGCAGGTTGGGCACGTTGACGCTCTGGTGCTCGACGATGGCGGCGGGGATGCGGGAGCAGGCATAGTTGCCGATGCCGATGGTCTCCTCGTGAGACAGCACCTCACAGGCAGTGATCTTGCCGTCAAAGAAGGTGGTGGCAACGTGCACCCAGCTTTCGTGACCCATAGCCTTGGTGACGTACTTGCCGTCTACCGGGGAGGAGGGCTTGGTCACAGCGGAGGAGGCAGCAGAGGAAGCTGCGGAGGAAGCGGGAGCACCGGTGGTGCTGGAAGCGGAGTTGCCGCAGGCGGTCAGCAGACCGGCAGCAGCTGCGCCCATGGTGCCCACAGCGGCACCGCGCATAAAGTTGCGACGAGAGATCTTAGCCATAAGGTTCGCCTTTCTTTTTCTTTTCTCTTCTTTTTTGCGTTTTTCCTGTTCCTTCGTGCATTTTGAACATTGATACGATTATAGCAAAGTTTTGCCCCGGTGTGAAATACAAATTTGTGCCCCGATTTATCAAATTTCTTTATATATCGTTTTCCCTTTACGGCCTGTGCGGAATCCTGTATAATAAAGATGACCAGCTTTTTACACAAGGAGGGGCGTCGTTCTATGACGATTTACCAATTGGAGTGCTTTATTGCCGTAGCAGAGGAGCTGAATTTCAGCGCCGCCGCCGAACGGCTGTTCACCACCCAGCCCGCCATCACCTACCAGATCAATGCGCTGGAAAAGGAGACCGGGCTGCACCTGTTCGAGCGCACCACCCGCCGCACCAAGCTGACCGCTGCCGGGCAGTCCTTTTATCTGGACATGGTGCAGATGACCAGCTTTGGGCGGCAGGCGCTGAAGAAGGCGCAGGATATTCAGGACGCCGACCGCTCCCACCTGACCGTCGGGCTGCGGCAGCTGTTCGATTACAGCACCTTTTCCAGCATTCTGGCCCAGTTCCAGCACCAGTTTCCCAACGCCTGCGTAGACGTTGTGCCGCAGGACAACCGCCGCCCACTGGAACAGCTGCGCTCCGGGCAGCTGGATATCGGCTTCTTCTACGCCACCGAGCACTCCCGCGACCGGGACATCTCCTTTACGCCCCTGTTCGCCCTGGGCTACCATGTGCTGATGAACCCCAACTCTCCCCTTGCCGACCGGCGGGCGCTGCATCTGGCAGACCTGAAGGGGCAGAGCGTGGTGTCCTCCGGCGCGTTCGACAGCTTTCTGTCCGCCTGTCAGGGACCTTCGCTGGAGCAGCTGGCGCAGGTGGGGGTGGATTGCAGCAAGATCACCCCCAGCTTTGAGGGTGCGCTGATCATGATCCAGATGGGCACCGCCATGTCCATTGTACCCTGCCTGTCCACGGCGGTGATCCCGGGCATCGTCAAGGTGCCGCTGCTGGATTTTCCCCCGGTGACGGTGGAGATCGCCGCTATGCGCCACGCACCCCGGCTGGAGGTGCAGTCCTTTATCGAGATCGCCAAGCAGAAATACGCCCATCACCCCGACCCGCTGCGGATGGAGGCGCTGATCTGAGGCGCAGCTGCTACTGTTCAAAAGTCCCCTTATATCATAGGGCTTCGCCGCCTGTTCTGAACAGCAGCACTGCCCTGTAAAAGCAAAAGCCGGACAGCCCGCAGGCTGCCCGGCTTTTTACTTTTCTGCTTTTACTGATAATCGTGGTTGAGGAACAGGGCCTTGATGACCACCACCTCGTCGTATTCCTCCTGCTCCACCTCCACGTCCGCGTTCAAGGATTTCAGGCGTGCCTTGACTGCATCCAGTGCCTCGGGCACGGTGACGGCGCGGCCCTCCTCCACGGCGTCCATCATCTGCTTGAGCACGATGGGGTGGGCGTACCAGCTTTTCACCGGGAAAGCGCCGTGGGGGTAGTGCTTGACATACTCTGCCATGGCTGCCTCGGCCTTTTCCGCACGCTTCATGATGGCGTTGTTGTTATTGTGGGCGGTGGGCAGCATATTGTAGCTGGAAAACAGGAAGATGGCGGCAAAGCCGAACAGCGCAAAGTACACGCCGTAGCTGCCGGTGTGGCTGAACACGGAATACAGACCGTAGGCCGCAGCCGCAACGCCCAGCACAAAGATGGCCAGCGCCACATAGCGGTACACCGGCTTGCTTTGCAGCTGCGCACGCTTGCGGCGCTGGGCAGCGCTCAGCTCGGCGGAAAGCTCCGGCTTTGCGTCCAGATACTCCTTTGCCCGGCGCAGCACGGTAAGGCTGTGCTGCGCGTCCTCGGAAAGCTCCGGCAGCTTGCGGGCGGCCTTTTCGGCAGCCTTTTTCTCCAGCGCCTGCTCTCCAGCAGCGCTCAGCAGATGCAGCTGCGGCTGCTCCTTGGCAAGCACTTCCAGCAGGGCGTCCACGTCCCGCTCGTCCTTGAAGTTGCACTGCTTCTGCTTGCCGCCGTCGTACTCCACCACAAGATACGCCATGGAGGCAAACACGCCCTTGCCGGAAAAGCCGCCGGAGCTCATAGCCACCCGCTTGAACACCCGGGTGATGCTGCCGTATGGCAGATAATAGCGGCGGTCGATGTAAAAGCTGTTCAGGTACAGCGCCTTTTTGCCTACACCGCAGGGGCCGATCTTCCGGCAGGCTTTTTTGTCTGCCTCCAGCTCCTGCGGGTCAAGCTTTGCCATGCCCAGCTGTGCGGGTTTGAAAATCATGGGTAGTTCCCTTCTTTGCTTTAAATTCTACGCCCCTATTTTCCCACGGGACGGAGGCAATTGCAAGCCTTGATTTTTAAAAAACAGCGCCCGCCGCTGTACGGTCAGGCAGCGGCGGGCGCAAGTTACTTACGGAAATATGGAGCCGTCAGTTCCTTATGCCTTGGAAGTAGAGCTCTTCTTGGTAGCATGGAGGAACAGAGCCAGCATTGCGATGGCAAAGACGATGCCGATGGGGTAAGCAACGGCGGTGTTGTAAGCCACCAGCTTGCCGTCCGCATAGGTGTTGATCATCTTGCCCAGGCACTCGGGAGCCAGCACGAAGTAGGTGCAGGACACAGCGCTCATGAAGGTTGCAGGCACGGCGGTGATCCAGAAGTTCTTCTTCTCCTTGAACAGGTACATGGAAGCAGCCCACAGGACGATCATAGCCAGCGTCTGGTTGGTCCAGCTGAAGTAACGCCAGATGACGGTGTAGTTGATGAAGCCCAGTGCGTTGCCGATGCCAAGGAAAGCACCAACGCCCAGCACGGGGACACACAGCTTCAGGCGGTTTGCGTAGCTGTCCTGATCGATCTTGAGCCAGTCGGCCAAGGTCAGACGAGCGGAACGGAATGCAGTATCACCGGAGGTGATGGGGCAGATAACGACACCGATCATAGCCAGTGCCACGCCGACATTACCCATGGTCTTGAGGCAGACGTCGTAGATAGCGGCAGACTGACCGGCAGCCAGAGCCTCGGCCAGACCGACCATCTTGCCATCGGTGATGGTGTACAGTGCGCAGCCGGCAGCAGCCCAGATCAGAGCGATGATGCCCTCGCTGACCATTGCACCGTAGAATACGAAGTGACCCTGCTTCTCACTCTTCATGCAGCGAGCCATCAGAGGCGACTGGGTGGAGTGGAAACCGGAGATAGCACCACAGGCAACGGTGATGAACATGAAGCTCCAGATGGGGGTGTTAGAGGGATGCATATTGCTGAAGTTTGCCCAGATCTCGGGGATGGTGTAGGCGGGGTTGGTAAAGATACCGAAGATAACGCCCACAGCCATGATGATCAGGCAGATGCCGAACACAGGGTAGATCTTACCGATGATGGCATCGATGGAGATAAAGGTTGCGATGAAGTAGTACACCAGAATGATGATCAGCCAGAACAGAGTGGTGGTCAGCACGCCGGACATACCGCCGTTCTTGCACAGGGTAACGATCAGGCCTGCGGGGCCGACTGCGAACACGGTACCGACCATGATCAGCAGCACCACAGAGAACACACGCATGATGTTCTGCATCACGGGGCCCAGATAGCGGCCGGTGACCTCGGCGATGGAAGCGCCCTCATTGCGCTCGCTCATCATGCCGGAGAAGTAGTCATGTACGCCGCCGGCAAAGATGGTGCCGAAGGTGATCCACAGGAACACCACGGGACCCCACAGAGCACCCTGCAGTGCACCAAAGATGGGGCCCAGACCTGCAATGTTCAGCAGCTGGACGAGGAACAGCTTCCACTGGGGCATCACAACGTAGTCAACGCCATCGTTGATGCGCACAGCAGGAGTTTCGCGGTCGTCCGGTCCGAACGTGTTGTCCACGATCTTACCATAGACAAAGTAGCCTACGATCAGAAGTGCCAGACACAGTAAGAAACTAATCATACCAGAAACCTCCTTTTGAATTTCAGCCGCCGACAGCTTATGCCATACTGCGGCTATGACCGATCTCTGGCTTCATGTTAACACCTTTTTCATAATTGTGTTAATATTTTTTAGGTATAGTTCCTATATCAAAAAGTATATGGCCGCTTATTTTATTTGTTTACGCAAACTTTCGTTTTGCGGCGCTGGTGCGTTTTAATTTGCTCTATTGTTTCCAAAAAATATTCTTCCGGGAACGGTCAAAGCCGCACCCGCCAAACTTTGCGCCGTCTTTTTGTGCACTTTGCTCAAACGTTTGCGATTTTCTCTCCAAAACGTGGAATTTGGGACGAAAAGCGCCCGTGAAAAAGGGGTTCAGGAAAGTCCGCTCTTCTTCCACCCGCTGTCCTTGATGGTGGCATCTGCCTGCTTGTGCAGCAACTGCACAAACAGCTGCTCCTCCGGCTGCAAAGGCTCCCGCTCCGGGTATACCAGCACATCCCGCATCTGCTGCTTCTGCGCCGGGCAGTTATGCAGCGCCAGATGGTACTGCTCCAGCGCGCGCTGCGGCATGGGAGACGACCACATATAGGCCGTGGGCAGGTTTTGCAGAATGGAGAACTGGCTGCACCGCTCGTACACATGGATGCGGCGGTTGGGGTTCGCCTGCCAGCGGGAGACGGTGCTCTCGTCCCCGGGCAGATGAGTGTCGCCGTGCAGCACCTCGATGTAATCGTTCAGCTCGTCCAGCTCGCGCACCTGCCGCCGCGCCAGCGGGCTGTCCTGACTGGTGAGCAGCAGGTAGGAAAACTCCATGATAGGCTCCTGCCGCAGACCGTGGCGCTGGCAGTAGCGCAGATAGTAGTCCTCGTCCTCGGCGGCATAGCGCAGCAGCGCTATGTGGTAGCCCTGCCGCAGCACAAAGTCCAAAGCTTCAATGGCACCGCTCTCCCGGATATGCACCCGCAGCTGCTCGCTGCGGGCTGCCTGCTGCAAAAAATCCACCGCCGCATAGGAGGCGTAGGTGGCATGGGTCAGCACCACCCGCAGCTCGGCGCAGCTGCGCTGCTGGTGCGCCTCCTGCTTCAGCTCGTCCACCTGCTGCAGCACCCGCTGCGCCTGCCGGATGAACCGTTTGCCCTGCTCGGTGGGGATCATACCCGTGGAGGAGCGCTCAAAGATGCGCAACCCGTATTCCTCTTCCAGATTCTTCAGCGCCTTGCTCACATTGGGCTGCGCCGCGTACAGCTGCTTTGCCGCCGCCGACACCGACCCCCATTTCATGATGGCTACCAGATACCGCAGTTCCGTAATGTTCATGAGCTCCTCCGCGTGGTTTGCAGTCGTAACTGTATTGTAACAATTTCTCCGCGCCGCTGTCAAGCGGGGGAGAATAAACCCTCTCAGTCCGCCCCCCCTTGCACCAAAGCCCCCGGGTGCTATATAATAAGGAAAAACACAAAGGAGGGGCTGTACCATGCCGGAATACCGCGTGCTGCGCATTGACGAGCAGCTGTACGGCTGCGAGGAGCTGCCCGCCGGGCAGCCGGTGCTGTGCGATGTGACCCTGACCGATGCCGCCGGGGCTGCCAGCATCCTGCCCTACCCGGACAGGGAGCTGACATGTCTTGGCATCGACGAGGGAGACACCGTCTGTCTGCTGCCGGACGGCACCCTGCACAAGCTGTAAGGAGTATTTTTATGCACAATATCTATTTCACCCGCCACGGCGAGACGGTATGGAACGTGGAAAATAAGATCTGCGGCATGACCGACAGCCCGCTGACCGCCCACGGGCAGCAGCAGGCGCGGCAGCTGGGCGAGCTTGTCCGGGACAGCGGCCTGCACATTGACGAAATTCTGTACTCTCCCCTTTCCCGCGCCGCCGACACCGCAAAGGCCATTGCCGCCGCTACCGGTCTGCCCGCCCGCTGCGAGCCCCGCCTGCGGGAGCAGTGCTTCGGCAAATACGAGGGCACGCCCCGGGACGGTGCGGAGTTCCGCATCTCCAAGACCCACTTTGCCGACCGCTATGACGGCGGCGAAAGCATGATGCAGCTGGCACAGCGCATCTACAACCTGCTGGACGAATTGAAGGCGGACACCGGCAAGACCTACCTGCTGGTGGCGCACAACGGCATTGCCCGGGTGGTGCACTCCTATTTTTACGACATGACCAACGAGGAGTACGCCGCTGCGGGCATCAAAAACTGCCAGCTGGTGGAGTATACCTTTGAATAACCAAAAAAGCCGCCGGGGCCCCGGCGGCTTTTCTGTTATTACTCGTCAAACATGACGGTAATGGAATTTCTGGTCTTTTGTCACAAACATATACACGCTCACCGCCAGCGCGGCCAGCTCGGCGACGGTGACAGCCAGCCACACGCCGTCAATGCCCCAGAGGGCGGGCAGCAGGAGCAGCGCGGCAAGCTGGAACAGCAGCGTGCGCAGAAAGGAGATGAGGGCGCTGGTCACGCCATCGCCCAGCGCCGTGAAGAAGGAGGACGCATACACGTTGAAGCCCATGATGAGGAAGCTCAGCGCATACAGCCGGAAGGCGCGGCTGGTCAGCGCCAGCAGCTGAGCATCGTAGCCCACAAAGATGCGCGCCACATAGGGAATGAGCACCATGGATACGGCGGTCATGCTCACAGCTACCACGGCGATGAGGCGCAGGCTCTTTTGGTAGAGGTTATGCACCTCGGCGTGGTTGCGCGCGCCGTAATGGAAGCTGACGATGGGTGCGCTGCCCACGGCATAGCCCACGAACACGGCCACAAACAGGAAGGCAGCGTACATGATAACGCCGTAAGCCGCCACGCCGTTTTCTCCGGCAAGCCGCAGCAGCTGGAAGTTATACAGGATATTGACCAGCGACATGGAAAGGTTGGTCATCAGCTCAGAAGAACCGTTGATACAGGCATCCCACAGCACGCGGCCGTAAAACTGCGTTCTGCACAGGTGCAGGCGGCTGGTATTGCCGTGGTCGATAAAATAGAACACCGGCAGCACGCCGCCCACCAATTGGCTGATGAGGGTTGCAACGGCAGCGCCCTCCACGCTCCAGTGCAGCATACCCACCATTACCACGTCCAGCACCATGTTGGTGCAGCCTGCACCAACGGTGAACCAGAAGCCCAGAAGCGGCTTTTCGGCGGTGACGAAAAAGCTTTGGAACATATTTTGCAGCGCAAAGGGCGGCAGCGCCAGCATCAGGATGCGCCCGTAGCGCACGGCGTAGTCCAGCAGCTCTCCCTTTGCGCCCAGCAGCATGGCGACTGGGCGCAGGAGCAGGATGCCCAGCACGGCCAGCACACTGACCGAGATGAGCGCTGCCAGCAGAAACATGGTAAAATAGCGGTCGGCTTTTTTCTGGTCACCCTCGCCCAGCGTGATACCAACGATGGCGCTGCCGCCGGTGCCCAGCATAAAGCCGACAGTGCCCAGCAGCTGCGGCAGCGGCATGATGAGGTTGACCGCCGCAAAGGCCGTTTTGCCCACAAAGTTGGAAACACACAGGCCGTCCACGATGCCGTAGATGGAGGTGAACAGCATGGTGCCGATGCAGGGCAGCACGAACCGCAGCAGGCGGGAATAGGTAAAATGATCGGACAATTGGATGGTTTCCTTTGGCATAGCTCCTCCTTTTCTGAGATCCGTATATGCAAAAAGGCCGGATAAGAACCACCGCTCCGGTGCGTTCCCTCTTCTGCTGCGGCACTACGGTGCCCACAGCCTCCGGGAAGCGCGAACGATGACATCTTATCCGGCCCTTCAATTACGTTGAAACAGCCCTCCGATGAGCGAAAAACAGTATAGCAAAGTTTATTTTTGATGTCAAGCCCTGCTTTGCATCATTCTGCCGCAAAGTGTAAAACACGAAAAAAGAGAACACCCGCTGCGAATGCGGCGGGCGTTCTCTTTTTTGAGCAAGGGTGGGGTGACGATTCCCACATCTCCTAACAATGGGCGACGGCTGCCTGTTCCGTCCTCCGTTGCTCATTTTTATTATAGCATAAAGTGTGTGCTGTTCAAGTTTCTTCATGCTCCGCTGCAAGGCGGACAAAGGGCGCGATGGCGTTGGCGTCGCCGTGGCGGACGATGGAGTAGGTAATGTCGCAGTAGGGCTGGATGGCGGTGCTCTTTTCCACGGTGGAGATGAGCAGCACCTGCAATTGCAGGCGGCGGAACAGTTCCATCATGGGGCGGATGCGGTCGCTGGTCATCTTGCTGAAGGCCTCGTCCAGCAGCACCAGACGGATGCTGTTCTCGCTCTTCTGGTAGATTTGCAGAAGGCTGGCGCAGATGGCCACATAGAAGGGTGCCTGATTCTCGCCGCCGGAGGAATCGCGGCTGACGCGGGACAGATACGCTTGCTGCCCGGTGACCTGATTGGTCACCTTGATATCGTAGTCCAGATAGGTGCGGTAGTCCACATAGTCCGAAAGGGTGGCACCGGCAGCGGTGCGTCCCTCCTGCCGGGCGCGGGTGTTCTCGTCTACGTCTGCCATGATTTTTTCCATCAGCTCATCCACCTGACGCTCATAGGCGGGGTCGGCGGTGGCGGCAAGGTTATCCAGAGAGTCGCCCTCGGTCATCTGCTGGTTGCCCTTGTCCACGATGACCTGATAGAACGCCGCCAGCTGCGGGTCGCGGCTGGGCTCCAGCTCAAAACGGTAGACTTCCTCGCCGTAGGTCAGCTGCTCCATGACCTTGTTCAGCTCCCGGAACTGCCGCCGGGCGTTGAAGATATCGTCCTTCATGCGGAACAGGATATCCTTGCGGAAGCGGTCCTTGCAGTCCCGCTGCGCCTGTTCTAGGCGGGCAGCGTAGCGCTCCAGGTCGATGCGCACAAGGCTCTCATGCTGGGCGCGGTACTGTTCCAGCCCGGCAAGCCCCAAGGGGTAATCGCAGACATAGCGCTGGTTATAGGCTTTCTGTGCCGGTTCCAGCGTGCTGTTCAGGTAGACAGTCAGGGCATCGTCCAGCTTGGCCTGTGCCTTTTCGGCGGCCTGCGCGGCGGCGCGGGGGGATTTATCCGGCCCGGTCAGCGCCTGCTGACGGCTACGGGAGAGCGGCTCCACCAGCGGGTGGGCGGCAAAGAAACTCTCGGCGGCCTGTGCGCTCTTTTCGGCGGTGTCCACTGCCTTTTGCTGCTCCGTCTCACAGGAGGAGATCTGTTTTTCGCACACGCGCAGATCGCCGCCGGTCTGCTCCACGGCGGTGCGGGCGGCTTCCCATGCGGCCTCGCGCACCTCTTCCTCCTTATACAGCTGCTGCAAAAGCGGATTCTCGCGGCACTCGGCCAGCTTTGCCGCCTGCTCCTCCACCGCCGCGCGGGCGGCGGTCAGGGCGGCGCGGGCGTCCCACAAGGCGGCAAGTTCTTCCAGCGTTGTGCCGCGCAAAAGGGTCTGGTACTGGCTGTATGCGGCTTTCAGGTTCTGCTCTGCCTGTGCGGCGGCGCGTACTTCTTCAGCAAGGGCGTTCATCTCCCCTGCCAGTGCCCCGGCGCGGGCGCGGCGGGCTTCCAAGCCGATATAGCGCTGCGGGGTGCGCAGACGCTCCAACCGGAAGGGATGGTGGCGCAGAAGGTTTCGGGTGGCGCTGTCGGGGTAGTTTTCCAGCGTGTCGGGGGTGTCGCAGCAGACGATGCGGCGCAGAATGGTGTCGGCGTACTGTGCCGCCAGCGGGTTTTCACTGGTGACCTGTGCCGCCAGACTGTCGGCGGGGGCGGTGTCGGCGCGGCGGTTGGCCTTGCGCAGACCCGGGGTGTCCAGCAGGCTGATGGGGCCCACCTTATCCTTCAGCGCCACAAAAGCGCTCTTTGCGGCGGCGTAGTGGGCGGGCGGCACAAGGATATCAAAGCGGCGGTCGCCCAGACAGGCTTCCACGCAGTCCTGCCAGCTCTCGTCCTCCACGTTCAGCAGCTCGCAGAAGATGCGGGCGTCCGGCTCCATGCCCCGGCTTTTCAGCTCGGCGTTCACGGCGTCCCGCACCCGGGTGGCGGCATCCCCGTGGGGGTACACCCACTTGCCGCCGGACACGGCGTCCAGCTCGGCGCGTTTCTCGGTCTGCTGCCGCTGCAAGGCGGCGGTGTGCTGCCGGGCGGCAAAATAGGCTTCTTCCAGCGGCTTTTCCTGTGCGGTCAGCCAGTCGGTCAAAGCGGGCAGGGTGTCGGGGGTCAGGTCTGCCATCTTCTGCCCGGCGGCAAAGCCGCTGCGGCGCAGCACCGCCAGCAGATTGCCGGTCTTTTCGGCGGCCTTTTCAGCGGTGTCGGCGCGGCGGGCAGCGGCATCCAGTGCGGTCTGCCGGTGCGCCAGCTCCTCGTTGAGGGCATCCAGTGCGCGGCCCTCGCCGCTGGCACCGGCGGCGCTGTGGGCGGTCAGGTAGGCGCGGCGGGCTTCCGCTTCGGCGGTCTTGGCTTCGGCGTAGCGGGTGTGCAGCGTTTCCTGCTGGCGGCGTCCGGCGTCTACCCGCTCCTGCCAGACGGCCTTTTCCCCGGCATCGGCAGCAGCCCGCGCCAGCAGGGCAGCGCCCCGGTTCACAAGGGCTTCCGTCTGTTTTTCGGTAGCTTCGCGGCCGAAACGGACGATCTCGTCCAGCGCATCGGCGCGGGTCTGGGCTTCGGCCAGAACGGCGTGCAGGTTTTCCAGCTCCAAGCGGTCACCCTGCAAGGCTTCCAAGTCCAGCTCCGGCTGGGGCAGGATATACTGGTACAGAAATTCCCGGAAGTTCGGGATCTCGTCCATGCTGGTGCCCATCTGGAACACCTCGTTGAACTTTTTGCCCAGCGGGCTGGCTGCGCGCCCGATGCCCAGTGCGCGGCATATTCTGTCCCGCGCTTCGCTGGGACTGCGGGTGTAGGAAAGCCGCCCTTCGGCGGGCTTGAAGTCCTCCTTGGCGCTGGGCGCACCGGTGCGCGGGTCGATAAAGGGCAGCTGTTCCAGCGTGATGCCGTCCTCGGAGATGTACCATGTCTGGTCGCCGGGGTGCAGCTCCTGCATGGGGTCCTCGGACTCCACCCGTACCGCGATGACAAAGCTGGTGTGCTTTACGCTGTCCCAGAACTCCGCCCCGATATACGCCACGGTATGCCCCGGGCGGCGGTAGGCGTTTTCGCCGCGCTGCTTGGCGTGGACAGAGCCTTGCAGGGTGCGTCCGCTTTTCTTATTGCCCAGCGCATTGAAGTTGCGGTTGGTGGTCAGGCAGTAGCGAATGGCGTCCAGAATGGTGGTCTTGCCCACGGCGTTCACGCCGATCATATAGGTCAGGCGGGCGCAGTCGAAGGTGGTATTTTCAAAGTTATGCCAGTTGATCAGTTTCAGGCGCTTGAGTTCGATCATGCTTCACCCTCCCCTGCTTCGGTGTCTGCGCCCTCCGGGCGCTCGTACAGGCCAAGCTCGGTGCGGGTGCGGGCGCTCTCGGCGGCGGCATCCGCAAGGTCAGCGTCCGGCAGCGCCAGCAGCACCGTGGGAAATACCTCGATGCGGCTGTCCAGCCCGGAGAGCCGCCCCACCGGCCGCGCCAGATTGTACCGGCGCAGGGTGCGCATGAGCTTTTCCAGTGTTTGCTGATCCAGCTTGCGGGGCAGATTCATCTTTTGCAATTCGGCCTGCACCTCTTCCACCGTCACCAGCACCTCGTCCGCGCTGGCGGCAAGGCTTTCCCGCTTTTGCAGGTACAAAAGCCGCAGCACCAGCAGCAAAATGCTCTCGTACTTGAGCAGCCGTGCCTGACTGCCCTCGTGCTCGTTAACCAGCGCCGCCGCCTGCATGGGTGCGGGGTACAAAAGCACCGCGTAGCCCAAGGGTTTGAACACCGCGCGCACCTCGTTGAGGTGATCCTGAATGTACAGATATTTCGCCCGCTGTTCCTCTACGCAGCCCAGCACAAAGCAGTGGTTGAGCAGATAGTTTGCGGTCTCTTCCAGCAGATCAATGGTTGCCATCCGTGTTTACCTCCTTGCGGCGGGTCAGGACAAAATCCTGAAACCGGAAGCCGCCGCGCTCCACCCAGTTTCCGGTCATGGTGATATCATACTCCCGGTGCGGCGACTGGGAATAGGTGTGCAGGCCGATGATGCCTGTAAAATCGTTTGGGTATTCCTCCACAAGGGTGGAGGCGTTCACCTGCGGGCGGGCAGCCAATGCCTGCCGCGCCAGCAGCGCCACGTTTTCCTCGGTGACGGCAAGGCGGGCGTAGTCCAGCAGAAGCTGCTGCTCCTGCCGCAGCCGGTCGGGGTCAAGAGGTTCGGTGCGCACCGGGGCAAGAGGTGCTTCGGTGCGGGGCGCGGCGGGGGGATACAGCGGCTTTGTGCCGAACACTGCCGCCGGGTACAGGTGCAGCCGCGCCGCCACCGGGCCATCGTCCGGCTCAAACAGCTGCTCCGGGCTGCGGATCTCCTCCGCATAGCGGCGCAGCAGGGCGGTGACGCTGCCCTGCGCCGAGCGGTCGCTCAGCAGCAAAAACTGTGCCCGCTGCACCGCCCGCTTGCGGTAGCGGATGTGGCTGGCGTCGATCTCCTTCATCAGGGTGCTCATCTCTTCCAGCGCATCCCGCTGCTGCTGGATGAGGGCACGCACCCGGGGCGCAGCCTCGCCGGGGGCGCAGCGCTCCACCCGGGCGTAGTCCAGCGCTAAGCGCGGCAACTGGTTCTGCTCGCAGTCGTCCAGTTCTTCTTCCAGATAGGCGCGATAATTGAACAGGTTATCGCTGGTCTTAAAACGATGGTACGCCGCCGCCACAACTTTTTCTTCGTACTGGTCGAACAGTTCCAGCACCTCCTGCGGGGTGCGGTTATGGGTCAGGCGGTCGATATAATGCCCGATGGAAGCGTTGAGGGCGCGCAGAGACTTGTTCAACGTCTCAAGGTCTGCCGCCACCTCCCGCAGCACGTTCTCGTAAGGGCTTTTTTCCTGCCCGATGCTGCCCAGCAGCTGCCACGCCTTGTACAGCTTGCCGGTATAGGTGACCACCCGGGGGTTCAATATCTCTTCCAGCGCGTCCAGCAGCGGGGTGACTTCCGGCATAAAGGCAAAGGTCGGCTCACTCTCATAACTGCCGGGCTGCTCCTCCAGCCAGCCGGTGCGGCGCAGACGCAGCAAAAAGCCCACCGCCAGCGTGTGGGGGTCGCGGGTGGGCTGCTCGTCCTCATCGCCCGCGCCGTCGGCGTCCAGCGCCAGCGGCTTTGCCAGCGCGGCAAAATAATCCTCGGCGCGGGAGACGGCCTCGGCGCGGGAAATGCTGTAATCTGCCGTATGGCGGCACTCCTCCCAGAGCAGCAGCAAAAGCTCTGCATAAAACGCCCGGTTGGGCCCCGCCAGCGGGCGGAACAGCCGTGGGCTGACCAGTTCAAACAGCTGCATGGAAACGTCCTTTCTGTGTGAGTTCGATACCCTTTTATCTGTCTCTTATACACATCTGACGCTGCCGACGAACTCTAGGGTGTA
>ENA-OZED01000555-OZED01000555.1-human-gut-metagenome-genome-assembly--contig:-NODE-555-length-16227-cov-4.599122_pt1 | contig 16227 bp, 17 predicted proteins | sample MGYA00245066_ERZ653605 | MGnify/ENA primary metagenome ERZ653605 (study PRJEB26926, sample SAMN06165079) | human gut metagenome | biome: ENVO:00009003; feature: ENVO:2100002; material: ENVO:00002003...
GTGAAAGACCAGTCTGTCCTTCTTACTGGATTACTGAACCCTCAGGTAGTGCGCACCGCGGAAATGATGGATATGCGGTGCATCGTGTTTGTCCGGGGAAAGCAGCCGGACGACAGCATTGTGGAGCTGGCGAAAAAGATGGACATTACTCTGCTGAAAACAAGGTACCGCCTTTTCACAGCCTGCGGAAAGCTGTATGAAAACGGCCTTAGGGGAGGCTGCGAGTAAAGATGAGCAAAATGCATTTCCATTACATAGTGCCCGGAGACGACTTTACCCGGGCGGGAGAGGCCTCCAGCAGCGTGAAGAAAAAGCTGAAGCAGCTGGGCTATGATCCCGACGCTACCCGGCGGGTAGCCATCGCCATGTATGAGGGCGAGATTAACATGGTGATTCACGCCGGCGGCGGAGAGATTGACGTAGACGTGTCCCCGGCTCAGGTAGACGTGGTTATGGCTGACCAGGGGCCGGGTATCGCCGATGTGGAAAAGGCCATGCAGGAGGGCTACTCCACCGCGCCGGATAACGTCAGATCCTTAGGGTTCGGGGCCGGAATGGGGCTGCCGAACATAAAAAAATATTCCGACGATATGCGGATCGATACGGAGCTGGGAAAAGGCACCACCATGTACTTTTCCGTTTTTCCGAAAAACTGACCCAGGGCGGACTGGGTGCCGCCGGCCCTTTCAAGAGGACGGCTTGATGATAATCTTACGATAACTTAGCATGTCCCGAACGGGGGCACGCCTTAGGAGGGAGACGATTTCCTGTGGACCGGTTTTTTCATTCCGTGACCCTGGATAAGGATAAATGCTTAGGCTGCACCAACTGCATTAAGCGTTGTCCCACCGAGGCCATCCGGGTGAGAGAGGGAAAGGCCCAGATCATATCCGAGCGGTGCATCGACTGCGGCGAATGTATCCGGGTATGTCCTCATCATGCGAAAAAGGCGAGGTATGACCACCTTTCTGTTTTGGAGGGGTGGAAATATAAAATTGCCATTCCGGCGCCGGCGCTGTTCGGCCAGTTCAATAATTTAGACGATATCGACATCGTGCTCACCGGGCTGAAGCAGATGGGCTTTGACGACGTTTACGAGGTTTCCAGAGGAGCCGAGCTGGTCTCCGACGCCACCAGAAAGCTGATGGCGGACGGCAGGCTTCCTAAGCCTGTGATCAGCTCCGCGTGCCCGGCGGTGGTCCGGCTGATCCGGGTCCGTTTTCCGGATCTGTGCGACCATGTGCTGAATCTGAACGCGCCCATGGAGGTTTCCGCCATGATGGCAAAGCGGGCGGCCAGCGAGAGAACGGGCATCCCGATAGAGGAAATCGGGGCCTTCTTCATCACCCCGTGCCCGGCCAAGGTGACGGATATTAAAATGCCCATCGGCCAGTCGGGACTGATCGGCGTCAGCTGGGCCGGCAGCGGCGGAGAGTCCGCGGCGCTGCTCAATGAAAAATACCTGGCGGCGGATGGCATCGAGAACGTGATACGGGTTCTGGAGGAGCTGGAGGACGAGCGGATTCGGGAGCTGGACTTTGTGGAGCTGAACGCCTGCAGCGGCGGATGCGTCGGCGGCGTGCTGTGTGTGGAGAACGGCTATGTGGCTAAAGCCAGGCTTCAGCGCCTGAGAAAATATCTGCCGGTTTCCCAGAACCATTTGGACGGCGGCGTGCCCCGGGATATGGAGTGGACCGAGCCTCTGGAATTCGCCCCGGTTCTGAAGCTTTCTCAAAATCTGGAGGAAGCCATGCAGATGATGGAGGAGATCGACGTGATCTGCGAGGGCCTGCCCGGGCTGGACTGCGGCTCCTGCGGCGCGCCCAGCTGCCGGGCCTTAGCCGAGGATGTGGTGAGGGGTGCGGCCCGCACCAGCGACTGTGTATTCGTTATGCGGGAACAGGTGAAAAATGTGGCGGATACCCTGTCTTCCATCGGCGGCTATGTTCCCAGCTATCTGGACTCCAAGGAGAAGCAAGGGAATTAAAGGCGTGCCCGGCGGCATATGCTGGTAGGGGACGGGAGCGCCCAGAACCGGATCGGGCGCCGGGAAAGCACAGGGGCCCGGTTCAAACAGCTGATGGAAGGAAAGAACAAAGATAATCCAGATCGCCTGCGGAAAGGATTTCCCCAAAGCATTAAGAGGGCTTTCATGATCATGTTTCTTATGGATAGAAGCCAGGACAGGCGGGAAATTGCAATCTTAGCTTCATGCTGGTAAAAAAACAAGGCTTTTATTTGTCCGGCTGAAGCGTTCCTGAACAGGCGGCAATACAAAACAGCTAACCGAAGAACAGCTTCCCGTGGGAAACGCTCTCAAGGAAAAAGAGTTCTCAAAAGCGGTTATCGGTAAAATTGAAGCAATTGGATGTGAGAATATGACAGTACAGCAGCTCAAGGAAGCTCTTTCCCTGAAGCTTTTGGCGGGGGAGGAGGGGCTCTCCCAGGAGGTCTCCGGATGCTATATCGGCGATTTGCTGAGCTGGGTGATGGGCAGGGCCAAGGCCGGCGACGCCTGGCTGACGGTGATGGGCAACATCAGCGCCCTGGCGGTGGCGTCCCTGGCGGATACCGCCTGCATTATCCTGACGGAAAACGCCTGGCTGGACGAGGACGCTAAGCGGAAGGCGGACCAGCAGGGGATCTGCGTGCTTGGCGCGGAGGAAAACAGCTACCGCCTGGCTTTGCAGATCGGCCGGCTTTTATCATGAGGGTTTATTACGATCTCCACATCCATTCCTGCCTATCCCCCTGTGGGGACAACGACATGACCCCCAATAATATTGTGAACATGTCCCTGCTGAACGGCATGGACATGATCGCCCTCACTGACCACAATAGCTGCAAAAACTGCCGGGCGGCGGTGAGGGCCGGTGAGGAGGCTGGCGTGACAGTGGTGCCTGGCATGGAGCTTACCACCAGCGAGGAAGCCCATGTGGTATGCCTGTTCCCCACCGTGGAGCAGGCCGAGGCCTTTGGGGATTATGTGGAGTCCCGTTCCCCGGAGATTCGGAACCGGCCGGAAATTTTTGGGGATCAGCTTATTATGGATTGGCAGGATGAGGTGGTGGGCAGGGTTTCCCGGCTTCTCATCAACGCAAGCAGCATCAGCGTGGGAGAGCTGCCCGGGCTGATGGCGGAATTCGGCGGGGCGGCGTTTCCAGCTCACATTGATCACGATTCCTACAGCGTGATCTCCTCCCTGGGCGCTATTCCGGCGGAGGCGGAGTTCCACGCCGCGGAGATCTCCGGCAAGGGAGACAAGGAGCTTCTGCTCAAGCGGTACCCGGAGCTTCAGGATATGATCCTTTTGCTGGATTCCGACGCCCATTATCTAGATTGGCTGAAGGAACGAAGGCCCTGGCTGGACCTGCCGGAAAAAACGGCCCGGTGCTTAGTGGATGCCCTGAACGGAAAAATTCAGGTGAAATGGGAAAGATAGGAAGCGGCTTGGCTCGGATTTTGATGATGTTGAAAAACTTTTGTCGGTTTTTCACAAAAAATAAAAATCAATTGAATTCAAGAAGTGAGTTCGCTGAGTGTTCTGATTTTGGAAAAAATCGTCATTGGTGCATTTCGCCAAAACCTTCCCCCTATTTTCTCTGGGAACTTTGTAGGATCGTATAGATTTTAGGGAAAGAATCCGATATAATCATATTTTGTAGGCAACCGCAGCAGTTGGTTTTGTATGCGTTTAGTTGTTATATTTTTAACAGGTTGCGTTCAAAGACAATAAGGAGGAAATCAAATGCAAAAGCGTATCAGCAATATCCCGTTCAGCGGGACGAAAGAGCAGGAGGCTCAGCTTTTTGAGATTATCGAGAAGCATAAAAACGAGCCGGGCGCCATCATGCCTGTTCTGCAGGAAGCCCAAAACGTTTACGGCTATCTGCCCATTGAAGTGCAGCAGATGGTAGCCGACGGTTTAGGGGTTCCCCTTTCCGAGGTATTCGGCGTGGCCACCTTCTATTCCCAGTTTTCTCTGACTCCCAAGGGTAAGTATAATATTTCCGTCTGCCTGGGCACCGCCTGCTATGTTAAGGGCTCCGGCAAGATTTTGGAGGAGCTTTCCAAGGAATTGGGCATCGAAGCGGAGGAGTGCACTGAGGACGGCAAGTTCTCTCTGACAGCCTGCCGCTGCATCGGCGCCTGCGGACTGGCTCCGGTTATCACCATTAACGACGATGTTTACGGCCGCCTGGTTCCCGAGGACGTCAAGGGCATTTTGGCAAAGTACGAATAAAGCCATGCGGGAGCTGTCGCTGAATGTAATGGATATCGCCCAGAACTCCCTGTCGGCAGGGGCTTCCCTGACGCAGATTGTTGTGGAGGAAAGCAGCGCGGAGGACACCCTGACGCTGAAGATCATCGACAACGGCAGGGGAATGACCGCCGAGCAGGCGGCTCGCGTGACGGATCCGTTTTTCACAACCCGCACCACCCGAAAGGTGGGGCTGGGAGTGCCGCTTTTTAAAATGGCGGCGGAGCAGACCGGCGGAAGCTTTTCCATCGAGTCTGAGCCGGGGAAGGGCACCACGGTGACCGCGGTGTTTAAGCCTTCCCACATTGACATGACTCCTTTGGGGGATATTAATTCCACGGTGGGGCTTTTGATCTATTCCAATCCGGAACGGGATTTTATTTTCCGCCGGGAACGGGATGGAAGGAGCTTCGCTTTGGACACCAGGGAGCTGCGAGAGATTTTGGGGGAAGAGGTAAAGCTTTCGGCCCCTGAGGTCAGCGAATGGATACAGGGTTATCTAAAGGAACAAACCGATATGATCTTTGGAGGTGCACAAGAAGATGAAAACATTAGCTGAATTGCAGGCGATTCGAGACAAGGCCCGCGCCCAGATTGGAATCCGGGAGGAGGATAAGGACGCCGTCCGTGTGCTGGTCGGCATGGCTACCTGCGGAATCGCCGCCGGAGCCCGTCCGGTATTGAACGCTTTTGTGGAAGAGGTTGCCAAGCGCAACATGACGGAAAAGGTTGCCGTCACCCAGACCGGCTGCATCGGCATCTGCCAGTATGAGCCCGTGGTGGAGGTGCTGGTTCCCGGACAGGAAAAGGTCACCTATGTGAAAATGACCCCGGAAAAGGCTGTCCGTGTGGTTAACGACCACCTGGTCAACGGCAATGTGGTCACGGAATTTACCATCGGCGCCAATTCATAAGAAGGAGGAAAACCAAATATGTATCGTTCCCACGTATTGATTTGCGGCGGTACCGGCTGTACCTCCTCAAACAGTGAAAAAATCATTGAGAAGATGAAAGAAGAAATCAAGGCCAGGGGCTTGGAAAACGAAGTCAACGTGGTCCGCACCGGCTGCTTCGGCCTGTGCGCCCTGGGCCCGATTATGATCGTATATCCGGAGGGCGCCTTCTACAGCATGGTGAAGGTAGAGGACGTTCCGGAGATCGTGGAAGAGCATCTGCTGAAGGGAAGAATCGTCAAGCGCCTGCTGTATCAGGAGACCGTGCAGAAGGATGACACCATCAAATCCCTGAACGAGACGGCCTTCTACGCAAAGCAGAGAAGAATCGCCCTGCGGAACTGCGGCGTCATCAACCCGGAGAACATCGACGAGTACATAGCCCAGGACGGCTACGCCGCGCTGGGCAAGGTTCTGACCGAGATGACTCCCGAGCAGGTCATCCAGGTGATCAAGGATTCCGGCCTCCGCGGCCGCGGAGGCGCCGGCTTCCCCACCGGTGTGAAGTGGAGCCTGGCCGCCGGCAACAAGGCCGACCAGAAATATGTGTGCTGCAACGCCGACGAAGGCGATCCGGGCGCGTTCATGGACCGTTCCGTTCTGGAGGGCGATCCCCACTGCGTGCTGGAGGCTATGGCCATCGCCGGCTATGCCATCGGCGCCACCAAGGGCTACATTTACGTTCGTGCCGAGTATCCCATCGCTGTAAAGCGTTTGGAGATCGCTATTGGCCAGGCCCGTGAATACGGCCTGCTGGGCAAGAATATCTTTGATTCCGGCTTTGATTTTGATATCCAGCTTCGTCTGGGCGCCGGCGCTTTCGTGTGCGGCGAGGAAACCGCTCTGATGACCTCTATCGAGGGCAAGCGCGGCGAGCCCCGTCCCCGCCCGCCTTATCCGGCGGTGAAGGGCCTGTTCGGCAAGCCCAGCATCCTGAATAACGTAGAAACCTACGCCAATATCGCCCAGATCATTCTCCACGGCGCCGAGTGGTTCAACTCTGTGGGCACCGAGAAGAGCAAGGGCACCAAGGTGTTCGCCCTGGGCGGCAAGATCAAGCATACCGGCCTGGTGGAAATCCCCATGGGCACTACCCTGCGTGAGATCGTTGAGGAAATCGGCGGAGGCGTGCCGGACGGCAAGAAGTTCAAGGCCGCCCAGACCGGCGGACCCTCCGGCGGCTGCATCCCGGCTTCCCTGATCGATACCCCCATCGACTACGACAACCTGATCGCCATCGGCTCCATGATGGGATCCGGCGGATTGATCGTTATGGACGAGACCACCTGTATGGTGGATATCGCCAAGTTCTTCCTGGAGTTCACTGTTGACGAATCCTGCGGTAAGTGTACTCCCTGCCGCGTGGGCACCAAGCGCCTGCTGGAAATGCTGAATAAGATCACCTCCGGCACCGGCACCATGGAAGATATCGATAAGATGGAAGAGCTGTGCTACTATATTAAGGATAACGCCCTGTGCGGCTTGGGACAGACCGCGCCAAACCCAGTGCTGTCCACCCTGCGCTACTTCCGTGACGAATATGAAGCCCATGTCAAAGAGCACCGCTGCCCGGCCGGCGTCTGCAAGGCCCTGCTCCATTATGAGATCGTGGCCGACAAGTGCCGCGGATGCACCGCCTGCGCCAGAGTCTGCCCGGTGGGCGCGATCTCCGGTACGGTGAAGCAGCCCCACACCATTGATGTGAATAAGTGCATCAAGTGCGGCGCCTGCATTGAGAAGTGCAAATTTGACGCTATCATTAAGTTATAAGGAAGGAGTGTGCCAAAATGGAAATGGTAAATATTAAAATCAATGGTATGCCCCTGTCTGTACCTGCTGGATCTACAATTTTAGAGGCTGCCAGATACGCCGGAATCAATATTCCGACCCTGTGCTGGATGAAGGACTTAAACGAGATCGGCGCCTGCCGTATCTGTGTGGTCGAGGTTGTCCGGGCAAAGACCCTGGTTACCGCCTGCGTTTATCCGGTTAACGAGGGCATGGAGATCTACACCAACTCCCCCAGAGTCATGAAGGCCAGAAAGATGACCCTGGAGCTGATGCTCTCCACCCATGATAAGAAGTGCCTCTCCTGTGTGAGAAGCGAAAACTGCGAGCTGCAGAAGCTGTGCCGTGACTACGGCGTGGAGGACGTCGACGCCTTTGAGGGCGAGAATCCCCAGTCTCCGCTGGACGAGACCACCCTGCATATGGTTCGCGACAATAATAAGTGTATCCTCTGCCGCCGCTGCGTGGCCGCCTGCGAGGATCAGTTCGTGGGCGTGATCGGCCCCAACGGCCGCGGCTTCGATACCCATATCGGCTGCGCCTTTGAAAAGGATCTGGGCGACGTGGCCTGCGTATCCTGCGGCCAGTGCATCGTAAACTGCCCCACCGGCGCTTTGCGTGAAAAGGATCAGATCGACGAGGTGGTCGCCGCTATCGCCGATCCCAAGAAGCATGTTGTGGTTCAGACCGCTCCGTCTGTCCGCGCCGCTTTGGGCGAGGAATTCGGTATGCCCATCGGCACCAACGTAGAGGGCAAAATGGTTGCCGCTCTGCGCCGCCTGGGCTTTGATAAGGTATTCGACACTGATTTCGGCGCCGACATGACCATTATGGAGGAAGCCCATGAGTTTATCGACAGAGTGCAGAACGGCGGAGTACTGCCTCTGATCACCTCCTGCTCTCCCGGATGGATCAAGTTCTGCGAGTTCTATTATCCGGAGCTGCTGCCGAACCTGTCCTCCTGCAAATCCCCGCAGCAGATGCAGGGCGCTCTCATCAAGACCTGGTACGCCGAGACCCACAACATCGATCCGAAGGATATCGTGTCCGTCAGCGTTATGCCCTGCACCGCGAAGAAATTCGAGATCAGCCGTGACGATGAAAACGCGGCCGGCGTTCCCGATGTGGACGTGGTGCTCACCGTCCGTGAGCTGGCCCGGATGATCAAGCGGGCCAATATCGACCTGACCATGCTGCCGGATGAGAAATTCGATCCCACCATGGATGTGTCCACCGGCGCTGCGGTGATCTTCGGCGCCACCGGCGGCGTTATGGAGGCGGCGCTGAGAACCGCTGCCGATACCCTCACCGGCAAGTCCCTGGATTCCATCGATTACGAGGAAGTCCGCGGAACCGACGGCATCAAAGAGGCTGTCTACAACGTGGCCGGCATGGATGTGAAGGTGGCGGTAGCCAGCGGCTTGAGCAACGCCAACGAGATTTTGAAAAAGGTGAAGAACGGCGAGGCCGATTATCACTTCATTGAGATCATGTGCTGCCCGGGCGGATGCGTCAACGGCGGCGGTATGCCTATTCAGCCCTCTTCTGTGAGAAACTTTGTGGACATTCGCAAGGAGCGTGCCAAGGTGCTTTATGAGGAGGATAAGAACCTGCCGCTGAGAAAGTCTCACGACAATCCGGTTGTGAAGAAGTGCTACGCCGAGTATCTGGGCGAGCCGGGAAGCCATAAGGCTCACGAGATTCTCCACACCACCTATACTCCCAGACCGAAAATGAAATAAGCTCAAAGCCATCCGGTGTTCCCCGGATGGCTTTTCTTCACCAGGCGGCGCCTGTTCCAAGAGCGCTGGAGTGCTGTGGCCGAAAGAAGGGAAACCTATTGGCCTGTCCAAGATTAAATAAAATAAAAGGCGGTCCGGACTTTTGAATTGGATAACAGATTATGGAAAAAGCGGCCGTCAAACCGTTCAATACCGGGTTTTGGAAGAAGAAACCCGGCAGTTCCTGGCAGAAGTCCGAATATTGACGCGCCGCGAAGCCGGAAAAGGCTTGCGGCGGTAAGGAGGCTGTTATGCCGAGAAACGAGGAGAAAAAAGCGTTTATGGGAATCGGGAGGCTTTGCGTCGTGCTGGTCATCGCCTTGCTGCTGGCTTGGTTTCTGCTGCCGGTGTTCCGGGGCATCGTGAATATCGGGAATGCGGCGGGAATTTTGCTTTGTTCTTTTGCCCTTTGGCTGGCGGGATATCCTGGCGCGGCCTGCTGCCTCTCCAGCCTGTGGGGGCATCCGGGCGGCAAGGTGCTTCTTTCCGCTGCCTCCCTGGCGCTGGGCGTGTTCCTTGTGTTTGGAGCGGTGATGTCCTGCCTGATGGCCGCCGCGATTCACCGGCCTCCGAAAGAAAACGGAACTGTGGTTATTCTGGGCTGCCAGGTGAAAGGAACCCAGCCAAGCCTAATGCTGACGAAACGGCTGGAGGCTGCTAAGGAATATTTGGACCGAAATCCGGAGGCGGTGTGCATACCATCTGGAGGAAAAGGCAACGGGGAATTGGTCAGCGAGGCCCAGGCAATGAAGGCCTGGCTGGTAGAGCACGGGATAGACGAAAACCGCATCTATCCGGAGGCTCAAAGCAGAGATACGGTGGAGAATATCAGAAACTCCAAGGAAATCATGGATAGCGAGGGCCTTCCCAAGGATATGATCCTGGTATCCGACGGCTTTCATCAGTATCGAGCAGGGCTGATCGCGCAAAAGCAGGGAATCGAGGCGGGCGCGGTTTCGGCCCAAACTCCCTGGTATACCCTTGCAACCTACTGGATGCGGGAAATTTTTGCTTTAGCTCAGGAAATTCTTTTCCACTGATGTGGAAATTTAACAGAAACCCATCTTGACAAAGAAGGGTTATTTGGCGCATACTATAAGTATTAGCAGATGTTATTTGAATAGCATCAAAAAATTTACATAGCAGGAGTGGTTTTACATGCAGAAAGGAAAGTATGGAGTTTGTCTGTGGTTTTACGCGCTGGTAGCGTTCATTCTGGCATTTTTAGGCCAGGTTTTATTGGGAGGCCTCCTCTTGGGCTTTGTCATTGTGGCGGAGAAAAATGAATGGCTCACCCGTCAGGTTATTCAGGCGTTCTTTTTAACCATTATTGTATCCGTCATCAATGCGGTGCTGGACCTGCTGAACATTTTTGGCAATGTTCCGATTGTCGGTACCGCTATCGGTGTGGTGTTCAACGTAATTTCCACCATTGTTTCCATTGTTGTGCTGGTGTTCGTCATTATCGCTATGGTCAAGGTGGTAAAGGGACAGGAAGCCAATATGCCCTTGCTGAGCAAGCTGGCTAACAGAGCTTACGGCATCATCGAGAAGAAGGTCTATACGCAGGCCGCTCCCGCCAACTATGCCCAGCCTCAGGCTCCCCAGGCCCCTCAGGTTCCGGTACAGCCGCAGGCTCCTCAGGCTCCCCAAGCCCCGGTGCAGCCTCAGAATCCTCAGAACCCCACCCAGCATCAATAAGCTGAATCAAAAAGAGATCAGACTAACAGGTCTGATCTCTTTTTTTTGTATCTCCGTTAGGAGGAAGCATCACAGATAAGGAAGCTGGCTAAAGGCTGAACAAGCCTCTAGGATATAGCGCCGCGGGGCAACCGGAGAAATGGGCCGCCTGCACCGCTGTTTACTCCACAGGACGGCACCGCGGGCAATCTGTTTAGGCTGAGCGGATGTGCGCCCTGATAAAATTTGAAACAGCAACAGGGGGCGGAGCAAAATTTAGAAAGAGCGAATGACGTTGCGACGCGTAAAAAGCCATAGATGTCTTTAAGGCGGATTAGAGCGACGATTGCCGTGGAAAACAGGGCGCTTTCAATCGGGGTAATTCCTTCCTGGGGCCAGGGAAGCTCCCAATGAGAGGGATTACCGCCCCAAAGCCTTTAAAATCACATCAGGGGTGTTGGTAATTACCGCGTCGCAGCCCCAGCCCTGGAGGGTTAAAGCCCGTTTAGGCTTATCCACCGTCCAGACATTAACCTGGATTCCCAATTCCTTGGCGATGCGGACCTGATTTTTGGAGAGAAGGGCGCTGTGGGGATGGATCGCCTGGGCTCCTTGCCGATGGGCATACCGGGCGGGGTTGAAAATAGGCTTGTCGTACAGAAGTCCGGCTGGAAGGCCAGAATTATGACATTCCAGGGCAACGCGGTGGTTGAAGCTGGAAAGAATAACTTTTTGAGTCAGCGCCATTTTTCGAACCAGCCCGCAAACCTTTTCCGTCAGGCCCGGATAAGGAGTTTGAGCGCTTTTTATCTCAATATTGATGAGCTTCATATTCTTAACGATCTCCAGGGCTTCCTCCAAAGTGAGGATAGACGTGCCTTTGAATTCTACGCCTTTCCAAAGGCCGAAGTCCAGCTGCTTCAGCTCCCTTAAGGTGTATTCCTCGATCAGCCCCAGGCCGTCGCTGTTGTGATCTACGTCGAAATTATGGTTTACCACCATGTGCCCGTCCTTGCAGAGATGGACATCCAATTCCACGCCGTCGGCTCCCAGTTCAATAGCTTTGCGGAAGGCGGGTTCCGTATTTTCGGGGGCGTAAGCGGAGGCCCCCCGGTGAGCGAGTACCAGCATGAGCAGTTCCTCCCAATCATTGAAGCGATAGATTTTTCCAGCCTTTTAGCCGCCCGTGTATCAGGGTTCAGAGCGCGGGCAACAGCGGCGCGGCCTAAAAAATGCCGAAAGCGTTTGCGAACGGGGCAGGGCCTATTTCCAGCTTAAGGGATCATCAGCACACGGATTTACCCTTGACAGGGCTAGACCGGAGCCCCGGGGCGGGAAGAAGGACTGATAGATTTCACAGTAAGGCTTCCCCTGCTTATTCTATGACAAATTCTTTGGAAACGCAAGACCAGAGCGGACAAGAAAAGGCCGGAAGCCCGGCCTTTTCTTGTCTTACAGCTTGCCTTCAATAGAATTGATGATCGTCCGCAGAGCCTTGATGCGCGCGAATTTTTTGTCCTCAGATTCGATGATGTGCCAAGGGGCGAAATCTGTAGAGGTATAGGCGATCATCTCGTCCACCGCCGTCACGTACTGATCCCATTTTTCCCGGTTGCGCCAATCCTCGTCGGTGATTTTCCATTGCTTTTCCGGCGTGTTTTGGCGAAGCTCAAACCGTTTCAGCTGCTCTTCCTTGCTGAAATGAAGCCAGAATTTGATGATTACCGCGCCCCAGCGTTCCAGCTCCTCCTCGAACTCATTGATCTCCTGATAGGCCCGCTTCCATTGCTCCTCGGAGGCGAAGCCCTCGATGCGCTCCACCATAAGCCTCCCATACCAGGTGCGGTCGAAGATGGTGATATGCCCATCCTTGGGCAGCTTAGTCCAGAACCGCCACAAATGCTGGTGGGCCAGCTCGTCGGCGGTGGGGGCCGCGATGGGCACCACCTCGTAGCCTCTTGGGTCCAGGGCCTCAGCGACTCGGCGGATATTGCCGCCCTTTCCGGCGGCGTCCCAGCCCTCATAGGCGATGACCACAGGGATCTTTTTCCGGTAAATCTTATTGTGCAGCTTTTTTAAGGTGGATTGTTCCTTCTTTAAAAGCTCCCGGTATTCCTCCTCGTTCAAAGCCTTAGTGAGGTTTACCTCGGAAAGCTTCGGCTCCTTAACCAGCTTGAAATGGTCGGAAACTACAATAGGAACCGCCTTCTTAGGGGCAGACCTCTTTCCTTCCCGGGAGGCCTCCACCGCCGCGCCGATTCCGTCCACTAAGATATGGTAAATTTCCGCCAGGGCGCTGTATTTATCCTCGCTGCCAATTACATGCCAGGGCGCGTAATCAGTGTTGGTCTCCTCCAGGATGCCATCGATGATCTGATAATACTCGTCGTAGCGGCGGTTCTGCTCCAGATCGTTCAGGCTGACCCGCCAGGCGGTATCCTTAGAGGAGAGCAGCTTGTCAAACCGCTTTTTCTGCTCCCTTTGGCCGATGTGCAGAAAGAATTTCAAAATCAGATAGCCGTCGTCGTGAAGCTGGCGCTCAAAAATCTTGACGCTTTCCAAGCGCTCCCGCAGCTCTTTTTGCTCCAAATGAAGGGCGTGGGACGGGAAGGCCAGCTCCTGATACCAGCCCCGGTCGAATACGCCCATGGTGCCCCGGGCAGGCAGCTTTTTCCAAAAACGCCATAGATAGGGATGCCGCCGTTCCTCCAGAGTGGGAGGCGTGGTGGATTCCACGTGGAAGCCTCTGGGATCCATGGTCAGAATCACGTTGGACATCAGGCTTCCCTTGCCAGATGCGCCCCAGCCCTCAAACAGGACGATCACGGGAACCTTCGCCTGTTTGAACCTCTGTTGAAGCTCCCCCATTTTTTGCTTAAGGGGAGGAACCTCCTGTTTATATTCCTCCTTGAGCATGATCTTTTTTAAGTTGATTTTATCCAGCATCCTCAGAAACCTCCAATCTCTGGTGATTTTATAGTATTATGATACAATAAATCTGAAAAAGAATCAAATATTATTTGTCAATTGCAATAAAATCGAACGAAGCATTGTAAAAAAAACGTAAAACTTTTCTGAATAAATCGGGATATGCTTTTTCTTATCCCCAAAATAGATTATAATTGACCAGTAAGAAGCAGGCGGTTAAAGCCGGCTGGAAAAAGGAATTGGCCGGAAAAGACGGGCAACGGGATAATAAAGAAAGGCGGCGTTTTCATGTTTCCACTGTGCTGTCCTAAATGCGGACTGCCTCTGAACAAGGAGGGAAACGGATGCCAATGTTCTGAAGGGCACCGGTATGACCTCGCGAGAAGCGGCTATGTGAACCTTCTGCTGGCTAACGGCAAGCATTCTCTTCAGCCCGGCGACGATAAACGGATGGTGAGAGCCAGGCGTTTGTTTTTGGAAAAGGGATATTATGAGCCCTTCCGGAGAGCGGTGTGCCAGAAGGCTCTTGAGCGCCTTCCGATGGAGAGGCCTGTGGTGCTGGACGCCGGATGCGGAGAGGGCTACTATACCGGCGGGCTGGCTCAGGCTCTGAAGGAGCGGGGGAAAGCTCCGATGGCCGTGGGGGTCGATATCTCTAAAATCGCGGCTGATCAAGCTGCCAAGGCCCATAAGGGGATCCAGTTCGCCGTGGGCAGCGTGTTTCACTTGCCGGTGCTGGAGGCCTCCTGCGATTTGGCGATGAACCTGTTCGCTCCCTTATGCGCCGGTGAAATCCTGCGGGTGCTGAAGCCTGGCGGCGTATTTCTTCTGGGTGTGCCTGACCGAAGGCATCTATGGCAGTTGAAGCAGGCTGTTTACCGGGAACCCTATGAAAATGAACTGAAGGAGCCGGAGTTACCGGGCTTTTCCCTTCTGGAGGATTACCCTGTCAAGGATTGGTTATTACTAGATAATAACGAGGATATTCAGAATTTATTTCAGATGACGCCCTATTACTATAAAACCTCCCGCCAGGATCAGGAGAGGGCGGAGCGGTTAGAGACATTAAAAACCCAGGTGGAATTCCGGGTTTTTGTTTACCGGAAGCAGGGCGCATAAGCCTAAAAAAGTGCAAAACTTGCATTTTAGGCTGTTGGATGCTAAAATTAAAATAATTACGACCATTTTTATAGTGTGAAAGGCCATTGGGCCGGGTTGAAAACAACAAAGGCAGGTACAGCCAATGACACAGGATAAGGTCTCAAAATACAAGCGCGTGGTCATGTTCCTCATCGGAATTGTGATTCTGGGAGCGAATACCGCCATTTTTGGCTACGTATGGTACCAGTTCTACAGCGACGCTATCTTGCTGCCCTTTTACCGCAGGGGAAACTGGCTGGTAGTTGGCGTTTATTTGGTGATTTACTTTTTGTTTTCCAAAATTTACGGAGGCCTTAAGGTGGGAAACGCCAGGATCTCCGATATTATCTATTCACAGACCCTGGCGCTGTTATTCACTAACGCGGTCACCTATGCTCAGATCAGCTTGATTGCCCGCCATCTCCTATGGCCTATCCCGGTGATCGTCATGACCGTAGCTCAGATCTGCCTGGTGGTTCTGTGGGCCTGCGGGGCGAACTGGGTATATTTCCATGTATTTCCCGCCAGGAAGATGCTTTTGGTTTACGGCAGCCATTCCGCTACCCGTCTGGCGCTGAAGATGAGCAAGCGGTCGGACAAGTATCTGATCTGCGCCGCGGTAAACGCGGAGCTGGGCTATGACGAGGTTATTAAGCAGGTGGACAAGTTTCCGGCCATCGTTATCTGCGATGTAAAGGGAAGCCTGCGGAATCAAATATTGAAATACTGCTACGGAAAATCTATTCGGGTTTATATCACCCCTAAGCTTTCCGATATTATCATCGGCGGGTCGGAGGAAATCCATTTGTTTGACACCCCCCTGTTTTTATGCCGTAACTCCGGCCTGTCTCTGGACCAGCAGGTGGCCAAGCGGGCGCTGGATCTCATCTGCGGCGTTTTGGCTTTTATTGTCGCAAGCCCTTTTATGCTCATTACCGCCGCCGCCATCAAGCTTTACGATGGGGGGCCGGTGCTGTTTAAGCAGAAGCGGCTGACCATTGGAGGAAAGGAATTCAATGTCTATAAATTCCGAAGCATGGTGGTAGACGCGGAAAAGGATGGCGTGGCCAGGCTCGCTACCCAGCATGACGACCGGATTACCCCGGTGGGCAGGATCATCCGGAAGATTCGGTTCGACGAGCTGCCCCAGATACTGAATATCCTGAAAGGGGATATGTCGATTGTCGGCCCGCGGCCGGAACGGCCTGAAATCGCGGAGGAATACAAAAAGGATATGCCGGAGTTTGACTACCGGCTGAAGGTGAAGGCCGGCCTCACCGGATACGCTCAGATTTTGGGAAAATACAACACGCTTCCTTATGATAAGCTAAAGCTGGATTTGATATATATTGAAAATTATTCTCTCCTGCTGGACTTGAAGCTGATCTTAATGACCATCAAGATCCTTTTTATTCCAGAAAGTACCGAAGGGCTTGCCGACGGCGAGATCACTCCCTTGGATGAGGCTCAGAAAAAATAGAGATTAGAGGGTAATGATGGAGCTTTCGATTATTATGATCAATTACAACACGCCTGAGCTGACCGCCCAGGCGGTGGAATCTATTTTGAAAACCACTCATCAGGTTTCCTATGAAATTCTGGTAATAGATAATTCCTCCGAACGGGATAAGGAATACCGGCCTGAGGCTGTCTCTTATACACATCTGACGCTGCCGACGAACTCTAGGGTGTAGAT
>ENA-OZED01000564-OZED01000564.1-human-gut-metagenome-genome-assembly--contig:-NODE-564-length-16124-cov-4.054888_pt1 | contig 16124 bp, 16 predicted proteins | sample MGYA00245066_ERZ653605 | MGnify/ENA primary metagenome ERZ653605 (study PRJEB26926, sample SAMN06165079) | human gut metagenome | biome: ENVO:00009003; feature: ENVO:2100002; material: ENVO:00002003...
TACACCCTAGAGTTCGTCGGCAGCGTCAGATGTGTATAAGAGACAGAATCAACGCGGCGGATGTGAGAACCCCTTTTCCGCCCTTAAAGTGAAAATAAAGCGGGAAAACATGGCCCAGAATACACGCCACCCCCGCCAGATAAATTCCACACTGTTTCACGATAAATGGCGCGCCGGAGGCCTGGAAAATGAGCATCCCTAAGTAAACCGCCAAGAGGCCCTTGGCAAAATCGAATATGAAGGTCAAAATGGACGGAAGCTTTCCCACCGAACGCAGCACGTTGGTAAAGCCAGCATTGCCGCTGCCCATGGTCCGGATATCCTTTTTATCGAACAGCCGGGTAAAAATAATCGAAAAGCTGACGCTCCCTACCAAATAACCGATGACCACAGTCGCTAAAATCTGCAAACCGTAATCTCTGAGTAAAGCTATCACCTGTTCCATAAAGAAACCGCCTCTTCCTTTCTCTTATTTGTCTCCCCGCTCACGAATCAAAAAGCGGATAGGGGTTCCCTCCATCCCGAAGGTCTCCCGGATTCTGTTTTCCAAATAACGCTGATAAGAAAAATGGAAGAGCTCGGCCCGGTTCACAAAGCACACGAACGTAGGCGGCTTAGTGGAAGCCTGGGTCATATAATAAATCTTCAGCCTTTTTCCCTTATCCGTAGGCGGCTGCATCCGGGCGGTCGCCTGGGCCAGAACATCGTTGAGCATACCGGTAGTAATCCGCATGGCATTGAAGTTAGCCACCCTTTGGATCAGCTCAAACAGTTGATCCAGCCGCTGGCCTGTCTTAGCGGAGATGAAAACCATCGGCGCGTAGGCCATAAAGGAGAAATCCACCTCCAGCTTTTTCCGGTATTCCTGCATGGTTCTGCCGTCCTTTTCCACGGCGTCCCATTTGTTTACCGCGATGACGCAGCCCTTTCCCGCCTCATGGGCCAGCCCAGCCACCTTGGAATCCTGCTCGGTAAAGCCCTCGGTGGCGTCGATCATAATCACGCATACTTCGGAACGGTCGATGGCCATCTGCGCCCGGATCACGCTATATTTCTCAATCTCATCATCCACCCTGCTTTTTCTGCGGATGCCCGCGGTATCGATCAGAGTGAACCGGCCGTAATCATTCTCAATTTGGGTGTCGATAGCGTCTCTGGTAGTTCCAGCGATATCAGAAACGATGCACCGGTCCTCTCCGGCGATTTGATTGATGAGGGAGGATTTTCCGGCGTTGGGCTTGCCGATCACCGCCACCCGAATGTTCTCAAGGCCTTCCTCCTCTTCCGCTTCCTCGGGAAGATGCTCAAACACTGCGTCCAGCAAATCGCCGGTGCCATGGCCGTGGACTGACGATACCTGGATCGGGTCGCCTAGACCCAAATTATAAAACTCATAAAATTCCGCCGGAGGCTCTCCGATGCCGTCGCATTTATTGACGCAAAGCACCACCGGCCTGCCGCTTTTCAGCAGCATGGCCGCCACCTCACTGTCAGTGGCCACCACGCCGGTTTTCACGTCCGTCACCAACACAATGACATCTGCGGTATCAATGGCAAGCTCCGCCTGGCGGCGCATCTGAGACAAAATCACGTCGTCGGAATAAGGTTCGATTCCGCCGGTATCCACCAGGGTGATCTTCCGGCTTCTCCACTCACACTCTCCGTAAATCCGGTCACGGGTCACACCGGGGGTATCGTTGACAATGGCTACCCTCTGACCGATTAATTTATTAAACAAAGTCGATTTCCCTACATTGGGTCTGCCTACAATAGCAACAACTGGCATTGACATTATGACTCACTCCCTAATATGGCATCCAAAAATGCGTAGCCGTCATTGGGCACGGGACGCACCGGCACCTTTAAGGCCGCCTCTACATCCTGAAGGCTCACGTCATCTAAAAACAAATCTCCCTCCCGCCGCAGCATACAGGCAGGAATCAGCAGTTCGTCTCCCAAGTCTACGGAAGAAAGCTGCTCGATCAAATCCGTTCCTGTCACCAGGCCGGAGACGGTAATAGTCTCCCCAAAAAAGCGGTTGACAATGGGCACCACCCGTCCGGAAATGTGTGGGAATTTTTTTATTGCGTCATCCAAAAAGCCTCGAATATATTCCCTCGGCGCCATTCCCGTGGCAATGGTGATTTCTCGTTTCCTTCCCCCGGTCTCCCCGGCTTCCTTCAGGGCGCTGTAGAACTCATCCATTAGCAGCGGCAAAAGCCCCACCCCGTTTTCCAGCATGGAAAAATCCTCGTAAAACCCAGCGGGAGGCAGCGGCCTTTCCGCTTTTAAATAAAACTCATCGCCTGGATAAGCCACCCGGGTTCCGTACTTTTGAAGGCATTTCTCCCCAAAGCTTTCGATCAAATCAATGGCTTCCCCCGCCGTTTCCCTGGTAAAGGAACGCATCTCAGGCAGATTCTGCCGGTATCTGGTGATTCCCACCGGCACAACGGCTACCGCCTGAACCTGGGGACACATGGTTTCCAGATCGCTTAACGTGCGCTTTAGCTCTTCGCCGTCGTTATAGCCGGGACATAAAACAATCTGGCAGTTGATTTTGATCCCCGCCTGAGCGAACCGCCGGATGATCGAAAGCGCTTCGCCGGCACGGGGATTTTTCATCATTTTCACCCTAAGCTCCGGGTTGGTGGTGTGAACCGAAATATTCATAGGGCTGATGTGCATTTTGATTATACGGCTAATTTCGTGTTCCGTCAAATTGGTCAGGGTCACGTAATTGCCAAACAAGAAGGAAAGGCGGGAATCGTCATCCTTAAAATAAAGGCTTTTCCTCAGGCCCTTCGGAAGCTGGTCAATAAAGCAAAATACGCATTTGTTTTTGCAGCTGTGCTGCCGATCCATCAAATAGGTTTCAAATTCCAGGCCGATTTCCTCATATTCCGGCTTTTTCAAAGAAACCGTACGGCGTTCTCCCCGGTTGTTTTCCAACTCCAGGACCAAAGCTGTATTCAATTGGTAAAAGCGGTAATCCAGCACATCCATAATCTCATTGCCGTTTAAGGTCAGCAGCCTTTCCCCGGCCTGAATTCCATGCCGGTAGGCCGGGCTGTGCTTTCTCACCCCGCTGATGGTGACCGCCAAAAGATCATCCCTTTCCGCCCGTGTTTCTATGAAAGCTAAAAACTGAGGTTTTTACGGTTTCTCTATTTTTTCAGATAAAAATCCAGCCGATAAGCTGGATTTTACTTGCATATCGTGTACGCTCTTATAATTAGAAATCTTACCGTCATTTTTGATTATTCAGATACGCATGATACATGGAATCGGAATCGACGCCTTGCAATTTGATAACCGCATTTGCGTATTCCGCTGAACTGCTCAGTCTTTTCATAGATTCATCAAGTTCGGCTTGATATTGGGAAATATCTAACCTTTTCTTCTTTCTAATTATTAAAAACGTCAAAACCGCAAGAATCGGCACTACAATTAATAATCCCCACAAAAAATTCCCCAGTGCAAAGGTGATAGCAAAAAAGGCGAAAAGACCGCAAGGCATATACAATAAAAGCAGCATCGTATTTAAGCCGTGCCTTGCATCTTTCAACATTTTTTTCGGAGAAAGCAACGCCGGCTCTGTAATATAAGGGTCGTAATTCAGCGCGCCGCAGTAAGGGCAGGAATAAAACGGATTGCCAAATGTATAACCCTCTGTTATCCGTTCGGTTTTCGTTTTTTGAAAGCAACGAGTACATTTGTATGTTCTATATTGCTTCATCACAACTGCCATAGCATAATCTCCTTTGCCATTTAAAGTTTTCTTTAAAAAGCGGATTTTTCAGATAAAAAAATAGAGAAGGATTTCTCCCCCTCTGTTTTTTCAAAAATCAAAAAGCAGCTTACGCTTCCTTTTTGATTACTTCCCTGCCCTTGTAGTAACCGCAGCTACCGCAAACTCTATGGGGAGTTTTAAACTCGCCGCACTGAGGACATTTCATCAAAGCAGGAGCATCCAGTTTCCAAACGTTGGAACGTCTGGTATTTTTTCTTGCGTGAGAGCTTTTTCTCTTGGGTACCGCCATTGTCAGCACCTCCTTACAGAATTAAAGGTCGGAAGGAATCTTCCTCAGTCTATCAGTTTCTTTAGGATCTCCAAGCGGGGATCCATCTGACGCGCAGAACAGCCGCATTTTCCTTCATTCAGGTTTTTTCCGCACTGAGGGCACAAGCCCTTGCAATCCGGCTTGCACAGGAACTTTGTGGGCAATTCCAGCAAAATATCTTCCCGCAGCAAATCGTCCAGCTCGATGCTCTCGTTTTCCACCAGAAGAAACGTGTCGTTTTCCTCATCGTTTAAGGCGTTTACCAGAACATGCTGAAACGAAAACCGGTATGCCCTCTGTGTTTCCGCCGCACAGCGGTCACAGGGGCAGCGGAAATCAAACGCAACATCCGCTTTTAAATGGATCGCTCCCGCCCGGTTCTCAGCCTGCGCCGTTACCGAAAACGGCGTAATAAACGGACGCACGCCCGAAAAGACGACCTGAGACAAATCCATTTCATAATGAAGATCTTTTTTACCGCCATCCTCTAAAAACAAGTTTTTTAATTCAAGCAGCATAAAATAATCCTCCCTATTACACCTTAAGTATTATAAAGGTTCTTGTTCCCTTTGTCAACTAAAATCTTAGGAATTCCCCTCAGTTTCCATTTGCAGGAAACCGAAAACATGCTATAATAACCCTAGCGCGGGAGCCCGGTTCCTTCTCAGCAGCGCGCACGGCGGAAAACGGCAGACAGCTTGCTCTGTTTTTGTCCCGCAGCTTAACGACGCTGCCTTTTACCCAAAACGCAATGCCGCCTTTTAAGGGATTTCCCTTCCCTGTTTAAGCTCCGCTTTTACCTTTCTCTCTTAGCAGTATAACCAGTAAAGTGAGGTTTCCTGACGAATGAAAAAATTCTTTGTGATTCTTGTCTGCAAAACGATCCGGCTGATCGGCAGGCTGACCGGCCGGGGCAGCTCCTTGCCGGGACAGATCGCTCTAAAGCTCGACCCGGATATTCTGAGTAAAATCAAAATGCCCCCCTATATTGTCGCCGTCACCGGCAGCAACGGCAAAACCTCCACCGTGGAGCTGATCGCCCGCATCCTGAAGGATGCAGGGAAAAGCTTCGCCTACAACAAGGAAGGCTCGAATCAGATCGAGGGTGTTACCACCCTGATTCTGGAGCACTGCACTTTTTCCGGCAAGGTCAAGCCCGAGATCATTTTAATTGAAAGCGACGAGCGGTTCGCCAAATATACCTTCCGGTATTTCTCTCCAACCCATTACATCATCACCAACCTTTACCGGGACCAGCTGACCCGGAACGGCCATCCGGAATGGGTAGCCCACGCCATCGAGGAAAGCATCCGTCCCGAAACCCAGCTGGTGCTCAACGCTGACGACCCGCTGGTTTCCAAGTTCGGCCTGGGACGGGACAACACCGTTTATTTCGGAGCGGACAGGCTTCCCCAATCCACCGACAGCTGCACCTCCCTTTACAATGATGGAAAATATTGTCCCAACTGCAAGCAGCCTTTAGAGTATGCGTTTTATCATTATAACCACATCGGAAAATTCCATTGTCCCAGCTGCGGCCTTCGCAGCTGTCCCACCGCATATACGGTCACCAGAGCCGATCTGGATGAAAGCTCTGTGGTGATCAATGAAAAATACAGACTTCGGCTGGCGTTTTCCAGCTTTTACATGATGTACAACACTCTGGCCGCTTTTGCCGCCGCCTCTTTGCTGGGCGTGGCGCCGGAGTCCATAGTGCGGAGCATCAGCGACTACACCCTGCAAAACGGCAGGATCGTTCGTTTTGCAATCGGCCGGCATCCGGGAGTTCTGCTGGCCTCCAAGCACGAAAATTCCGTTTCCTACGATCAGAGCCTGCGGGCGGCGGTGGCCGGCGGCCGGCCGAAAACCGTGATTATTATCGTAGACGCGGTGAGCCGCAAATATTTCACCTCGGATGTCTCCTGGCTTTGGGACATTGACTTTGAGCTTTTAAAGAGCGAAAATGTCCAGCGGATCGTTTTGGCCGGTCTTTACTGCAATGATCTGGCGACCCGGTTTGATTACACTGAAATTCCCCAGGAGAAAATCACCGTCATCAGCGATATCGGGGAAGCTGTTTCCTGGCTGGCTGAAAATGCCGTGGGCGAAATTCTGGCTGTCACCTGCTTTTCCGATAAGGGAAAATTCCTTTCCCATGTCCAGACGCAAAAGGAGGCCAAATCATGAAACTGCTCCATCTGTATTATGATCTGATGAATTTATATGGAGAATACGCCAATATGGCGGTCTTAGCCAGCCGGCTGAAAGACCAGGGGCTTGAGATCACCGTGGACCGCAAAACCCTGGGAGATGCTTTTGACTGTTCTCAATATGATTTTATTTATCTCGGCGCAGGCATGGAAAGCAGTCAAAAGGCGGCCCTCTCGGATCTTCTCCCCCACCGCGGAGAGCTTGCCTCCGCCATAGGGCAGGGTTCGGTGCTTCTGTTCACCGGCAACGCCTTCGAGCTTCTGGGCAGTTCCATCACGGATGCAAGCGGAAGAGAATATCCTGCCCTCGGCTTTTCAAAATTTACCGTTCAGGAAACCGATGCCCGCATCACCGGCGACGTAATCTGCCAATGCGCGCAAATCAAGGAACCGGTCGTGGGCTTTGTTAATAAATGCACCCTAATCAAAGGGATCGAAGCCCCGCTGTTTACCGTTTCCATGGGCCCCGGCAACCAAGCCGGCGACCCTCGGGAGGGCCTTTGCCTGGGAAATGTGTTCGGCACCCATTTGACCGGCCCTATTCTGGTCAAGAATCCCAGCTTTCTCGACTATATCACCGATCTGCTTGGAAAAAGGCAGCAGCCCCAGTTTGAGCTTTCTCCGATGGATAATCCTCATCCGCTTCGGGCTTACGAGATCACGCTTCAGGAATTGACCAAGCGCCGCGACGGCGTTTAAAAGCTGGCGGAGGCGGCCTGCCTGATGCTCAGCTTTTTCGCTGCCGGCCTTTCACTCCATTCAGCCGGATTGCTTGCTTCCTCTGGTTAATTCCTCGCGGGGCCGTCAATAGTCTCCGCTGAAGCATTCAAGCTATAAAAAACGCCAGGTAATTTACCTGGCGTTTTTTATTAACAGCGTTTGGCTTAGATCTTAACAGAGTCCGCGTCGATCCGGGCCGGAAGCTCGCTGGCGTCGGCAGAGATCAGCATGACGATTTTCACCTCGGAATGCGAGGCAAGCTCATTGGCTTTGGCGACAAAGTCGGCCAGAGCCTCAAAATCCCGTCCGGTGATTTTCAAAGTGGAATCCACAAAAATATCGGTTACATCATAATTTCCGGCGCAAATACCGCTGAGAAAACCGTAAAACGCATCAAAACCGCTGACATTATACTGCTCGATGTCGATCAGCCTGGCCTTGTGGGATACGTCGTAGGTGAGCTTCGCGCCCTTTTCAATGACTACCACATTGCCGTTGGACTTTTCCACAGCCTCATTGGCCAGCTGGATCAGTCTTTTTGTTTTTCCGGAACCTTTATTCCCAATAATCAGAGTTATCATAGGATACTCCTCCTGTATATTTATTCCGCCACCGGCGGTTTTTCATGCTATTTTGCAAGTCTTGCTTCCAAAGCGGCTTTCTCGTTCTCATAACCAGGCTTGCCCAGCAAGGCGAACATATTCTTTTTATAGCTCTCTACGCCAGGCTGGTCAAAGGGATTGACGCCCATCAAATAGCCGGAAACAGCGCAGGCCTTTTCAAAGAAATAAATCAGATAACCCAGCTCAAATTCAGTGGCTTCCTCCATATGCAGCACCATGCTGGGAGCGCCGCCGTCAGTATGGGCCAGCACCGTGCCCTCAAAGGCCTTTTCGTTAATATAGGCCATGGAGCGGCCGGCCAGGAAATTTAATCCGTCCACGTTGTCCTTATCCTCATTCAGGACGATTTCCCGTTTGGCCTTATCAATCAGCACCACTGTCTCAAACAGCAGGCGCTTGCCATCCTGAATAAACTGCCCCATAGAATGGAGATCTGTGGAAAACACCACCGAGGCCGGGAACAGGCCCTTCTGGTCCTTGCCCTCGCTCTCGCCGTAAAGCTGCTTCCACCATTCGTTCATCATCGTGAAGCACGGCTCGTAGCTGACCAGAACCTCTACCTCTTTTCCCTTGCGGTATAGGATATTCCGTAAGGCGGCGTACTTATAGCAGTCGTTTTTATTGAGGTCAGGCTCCATAAAGTCATTCTGGGCCTTTCGGGCACCGGACATCAAAGCGTCGATATCGCATCCGGACACCGCAATCGGCAGCAGGCCGACGGCTGTCAGCACCGAGAACCGTCCGCCGACATCGTCAGGAACCACAAAGGTTTCGTAGCCCTCCTCTTCGGCCAGCTTCTTCAAAGTGCCCTTCGCCTTGTCGGTCGTGCAGTAGATTCTTTCCCTGGCGCCTTGCTTGCCGTATTTTTTCTCCAGCAGTTCCCGGAAAACCCGGAATGCGATCGCAGGCTCCGTGGTGGTTCCGGACTTCGAAATCATATTGATGGAGACGTCCTTCCCCTCGCACAGATCGATCAGTTCAGCCAAAGCGGTAGAGCTGATGCTGTTACCCGCGAAATAAATATCCGGAGTATCCTTTTTTAAAGCGTTATAGTTTGGGGATTTTAAAAACTCAATGGCCGCCCGGGCTCCCAGATAGGAGCCGCCGATTCCGATTACGATAAAAACATCCGTATCGGACTGAATCTTTTTCGCAGCCTTTTGAATTCTAGAAAATTCTTCCTTATCATAATCAGTAGGAAGCTTGATCCAGCCTAAAAAGTCATTGCCTAAGCCTGTTCCGGCATGAAGGGCCTCATGGGCCAGCTTGACTTGAGGGGCCATTGCTTCACATTCCTGGGGCTTGACAAAGCCCTCCAGGTATTGTGCGCTGAGTTTTGTAGCCATAATTGAACCTCCTCGATCCACGGCGCTTCCGCCGCCCTTTTGATACTTTTTATTTTACAATATCCCGGCACAATTTGCAAGGACAGCCAGGTCTATTTGTCCGGTTTTTGTGAAATTTAACGATTTCGTCAAAATTTCGCCGTATATTTTTTATCCTTTGAAAAAACTCCAACTGCTATACCTCCTTTTCTTCATCCAAAGCAAACACGGGCTTTCCGCGCTTTTCCGCTGCTTTACAGCCGCAGAAGCTCTCTGGCTAAAATCCCCAATGCGGAAAAAAAGCTGATTTGTTCCACATCTCCAGCAGCAGTGATTGGATATTCCGTCAGCACCTCGCCGTCCAGGGTATATACAATTTTTCCCAGCTGCTGGCCCTTAGCCACGGGCGCCTCCACCGATTCCGACAGTTTGACTTCTGTCTTTAGATCCTTTTCCCTGCCCTTTGTCAGCAGAACGCTGCCCGAAGCGGCCGATTCAACCGCGACCTGGGACTGCATCCCATTCGCCACCGGCACCGGCTGCAAAGCCTCCTCCGGCAGACCCGGGGTGTAAATCATATAATTGGAAAATCCATAATCCAGCAGGGCCGCAGCGTCGGTAAAACGCTCCTTTCCCGTAGCGCTGCCCAGCACCACGCCGATCAGTGACAGCCCGTCTCGCTGCGCGGTAGCAGTGATACAGCTTCCCGCGCCGCCGGTGGTGCCGGTCTTCAAGCCGGTGATCCCGTTATAACTTTTCAAAAGCTTATTGGTATTTACGATCTGGGTTTTCCCCTCTCTTAGGGTATCCATCCAAATAGTGGTATAATCAAAAATTTTCTCGTGCTTGATCAATTCACGAGACATCAGCGCTACATCGTAAGCGCTGGTTACATGCCCCTCTTCGTCCAGGCCGTTGCAGTTTTTAAAAACCGTGTCTTTCATCCCCAGCTCCGCCGCCCGCTGGTTCATCTTCTGCACAAAGGCCTCCTCCGTGCCCTCCAGATGCTCCGCCAGCGCGACCGCCGCATCGTTTGCCGAAGCCACCACCGTAGCCTTTACCATATCGTCAGCGGACATGGTTTCTCCCGGTTCCAGCCAAATATCTGATCCGCCCATTGACGACGCATGCTCACTGGCTGTAATGGTATCCGTCAAAGACATCCTGCCCTGGTCAATGGCCTCCATGACCAAAAGCAGCGTCATCACCTTGGTAATTGACGCGCAGGCCCTGACCTCATGGGAATTTTTCTCAAACAACACCTTTCCGGTAGACGCCTCCATCAGCACAGCGCTGGGTGCCGTCAGATCCTCCTCCGAAAGCGCTCCCGCCGCCACCGGCAGGGCAGACGCCGCCAGCAAAGCTCCAAGCCCCAGGCATAAAGCCCTTTTCCAAAATTTCATACCGCACCTCCAACAAGTATTCTTCTGGTTTATACTTATGTAAGCGCCTGTCTTTTTAGTCGTTTTCCTGTAAATTCAAATCCACAAAAAACGGCTTGAAATTTGGTCCTCGATGCTAAGTCCTTTCAGGCTTTTCAAAATCGCTTTCTGTGCGTCTGTCCCCGGCGAAGCCCGCCAAAAATCAAAGCCTCAGGCAAAAAAAGCCCCGGCACGCGGGGGAAATTCCGCGTGCCGGGGCCGCTGCCGCCTGTCCCGCCGGATCGCTTACCGGCGGTTGACCGAGGACGTACCCTTTTCCCTAAGATAGGTGGATTCCAGATCCGCTAAATGAAGCTTTACGGCGATGGGATATTTGTCGAACGCATTGCTGATAGCGTAGCCGCCGCTTTTCGCAGTATCGTCAAAGCCGCCCATATGCCAGCGGATCGCCATAGCCTCTGAGGTTTTTAGCCGCATAAACCGTTCAATCAGAAATACGGATTTTTCCCCGTGACCGTAGGGAAACATATCCTCCACGCTGAAATAGGGCTGTTTTTCCCACTGCCCTGTTTCTTCATTTTTCACGTTCCGGGTAGAGCATTTATAAAACTGGGCTTTGCACAAATCATGAAGCAGAGCGCAGACCGCAAAGCTTTCCGGATTATCCGCACCTTCCTCAAAATGCTTTTCCATCATCACCTGATACACCTTGACGCTGTGCTGCACCAATCCTCCGGTGCATGCGCAATGAAATTTTGTGCTGGCCGGAGCGGTAAAAAAGTCTGTGGTCTGCAGCCATTCTAAAAGCTCCTTGGAGCCCTCCCGGCTGATATGCTCCTGATAAATACTGATAAAATCCTCTTTATAGCCCATAACTTCTCCTTTTCTTAACCTATGTATGGAGTGCCTGCTTTTTTCATATTTTATTGTAACACAAGAGGCCCGGCCTGAACAATCAAAAACAAGAAGTTTTCAGCAGCTTTACGAATTTGTCGATTTATGGTACACTGTGTCCTACTACCTACTATATGACGCTCCCCCTATTCCCTCATATAAAATTACAGAACAAAGGAGAAGCCTATGAAAAACAAAAATATGCAGGTGCTGCATTCCTCGCCAAAAACCCGGCGCACGCCGCCGGCCGCCGGCTTCGCCACGGGGCTTTGCTTCTACAAGCTGTTTTGGATATTCCTGGTAGGCTGCGTGATTGGCTGTCTGGTGGAAATGCTCTGGTGCTATCTGAACGAGGGCTTTTTTGAAAGCCGGCAAGGCTTGATCTACGGTCCTTTTTCCCCGGTTTACGGCTTAGGCGCCGTGCTTTTCACTTTAGTGATGTACCGGTTTAAGCATTCCAGCAGCTTCATCATCTTTTTGGTCAGCGCCGTGGTCGGCGCCTTGTTTGAATATGTCTGTTCCTGGGTGCAGGAGATGGCCTTCGGCACCGTTTCCTGGGAATACAGCAACGAGCCTTTGAATCTTAACGGCCGGACCAGCCTTTCTTTCGCGGTAATGTGGGGCGTTTTGGGCTTGGTGTTTATGAAGCATGTGCTTCCCTTTTTAGAGCGGCATATCGAACGTTTGCCGGTAAAGGCCGGTACTATAATCACTTGGATTCTGATCGTACTGATGGTCCTCGATATCGTCATCTCCGCCGCTGCGGTGCGCCGGCAAACAGACCGGCACAACGGCGTGCCATCCACCAACATTATCACGGAATTTCTCGACAATCATTATCCCGATTCCTTTTTAAAGCTAATCTATCCCAACATGGAACAGCCGGGAAGAGGCTGAAGCCATACCAGAAAGTCAGGCAAGAATTGTTTTCGGAAAAGCGCCGCGGATTTTCGCGGCGCTTTTTTGAGAGCTTTTGCCTTTTTTATTTGTCGTGCCTGCTCCAGTCAATATACTGAGCGGAGCACCAGCCTGTACCCAGAAGGCATCGAATCCGAAGCCAGCCTCTGCCGTTATCCTCCAGCACATCCACCATATTGCCTTCGGAAATAGTGAACAGTACGGAAAGATCCGTGGCCGGGCCCGAACGGATATTGAGTACATCGGCCGTACATTTTCCCACGCCGATGGCGGGCACCTGCAAATTGGTGCGGAACCAGTCGATATACTGGGAAGCGCACCAGCCGGAGCCCAGAAGGCAGTTGATCTGAAGCCACTGGCCGCTGGCTGTGAGCACATCGACCATATTCCCCTGGGACAGCTGAAACGCTGCCGGATAGTCCAGGCCGCTTCCTGTGCGGACGTTCAATACATCCGCTGTGCAGCGGCCGATCCCAATCGGCGGCTGCTGGGATTCAAAGGGAGACCATTGGATATATTGAGCCGCACACCAGCCCACGCCGTGGAGACAATTGATCTGAAGCCAGCCGTTCTCGCTGATCTTCAGCACATCCACCATATTTCCTGTGGAAATCTGATACACCACCGGGTAGTCGGTTCCCGGCCCGGAACGGACATTCAGCACATCCGCCACACAGTGGCCGATTCCCAGCCGATCATCCCGCTCTCCGCCGGAACCTTCTTCCGAGCCGCCTGATCCGCCGCTTTCCCCGGAGCCCCAGCCATTGAGTCCCTTGTCTTTAATAAGCTTCGGGAAATCGCGGTAGGCTATATTCATATCCACCTTGCCGGCGATCCCGCCAACGGTTCCCCCGCTGGTATACTGCCACATGCCGTGATGGCCGTCATACTGATCCTCTGAATAATACTGAGCCACCCACACGTCATAGGGAAGCTGGTCCGGATAAAACTTGTTGGTCAGCCAATTCAGGCTGGCGTAAATCCCCACATAATAGCCTGCCTTTTCCACCGTCTCACAGAACGCCCGGATCACCTTAGTCAAGGCGTCCCGATCCAGACTCCCCATGGTAGCGCTGTCCTCTACGTCGTAATACAAGGGGTATTCAAATCGAATTCCCTTTACTGTGTCGAGGAAAAAGCCCGCTTCGTTCCTAGCCTCTTCCTCAGTCACCGCATACCCGTAATGATAAGCGCCAATGGGAATCCCGGCGGCCTGGGCTCCTTTTACGTTGTTATAAAATTGATTATCCACCTGGCTTGGGCTGGGCGAGCCAAAGCTGGAACGCAGAATGGCGAATTCCACGCCGCTGCTTTTCACTGCGTCCCAGTCGATCACCCCTTGCCAGGAACTAACATCAATTCCCCTTTTGTCCATAAAAATTTCTCCTTTCGCTTCTGGAGCGTTTTTTGCCCATTTCTATAATATGTATGAAGCGACTCCTTGTCCCATTTTTCTTTTCCGGTAAAACCATGCGTTTCGAAAAAATTTCCATAATTGCTAAATGATACATCTCATGAAGCCGTCTTTTTGACAAACAATAATGCCGGGGTGATAAAATGGATAATTTTTTTAACGGAGGAGCAATCCTTTTCAGCAATCGGCTTGCAGAGGATATGGACTTAGGAAACTATTTCGCCAGTCTGCCCGAAGAAGTGCAGGAAGCGATTAACCAGAGAGCGGAGGAATTTCATTCTGCTGAAGAAATACGAGCTTACGCGGAAGAATTGAAGCTGCGTTCTTAATCGGCCGGGGTTAGAGTAAAAATCAAATTCCAGGATTATTGGCCTTTCTCTGCTTCCGCAGGCTTAAATGCCGCCGTCTTTATTGATTAACGGCACAAAGGGAGCCTCCAGCGAGGTAACGCCAGGTGCTTGAGAGCCGTCAGCGGCGGAAAAATCCGCCGCAAATCAAACGGTGAAATAGGCTGCCGCAAAAGGAAAGCTTTCTGGGAGACGGGCATAAAAGCCATGAGCCGCGCGGCTCCGCAAGCAGAAACCTAAAAAGTCCGGCTGGGATAACTCCCAGCCGGACTTTTTCCGTCGAAAATTTCAAGCAGATTAAATGGAAATTTTAAGGGCGATATCATAAAGCTCCTTGTTAAACTGCTTTTTCATCTGCAAAGCCTCGGTGATATCAAAGTCCACAATGTCTCCATGCCGCATCGCTACCACGCGATTGCTCTTACCCTGAACCAAAAGCTCTACTGCCTTGTAACCCATCTCGCTGGCCACCACACGGTCTCTCAGCGTAGGAGAACCACCCCTCTGCACATGGCCCAAAACCGTGGCTCTGGACTCAATACCCGTCTTATCCTCAATGTCCTTGGCCAGCTGCTCCACGCCGCCGATCCCCTCGGCGACTACCACGATAAAGTGCTTCTTGCCGGTCATCTGGGTAAACTGCATCCGGTCGATGATATCCTTTTGGAAATCATACTCTACCTCCGGCACCAAAATTGAGGTGGCGCCTACGGCGATGCCGGTCAGCAAGGCGATATCCCCGCACCTTCTGCCCATCACCTCTACCACGCTGCAGCGGTCGTGAGACTGAGCGGTATCGCGGATTCTATCCACCATTTCCATTGCGGTGTTCATAGCGGTATCAAAGCCTATGGTGTATTCACTGCACTGGATATCATTATCGATGGTGCCGGGAATACCCACACAGGGGATTCCCGCGTTGGTCAAATCTCTGGCGCCCCGGAAGGAACCATCGCCGCCGATAACCACAACGCCGCCGATGCCAAGATCACGGCAGGTATCCGCCGCCTTCTGCACGCCGGCCGGAGTATTGAATTCCGGGCTGCGGGCGGTAAACAGGGTTGTGCCGCCCCGGTGGATAATATCGGAAACACTGCGGAGATTCATTTCAAAAACATCCCCGCTGATTAAGCCGTTATAGCCTCTGCGTACGCCGATGACCCTGATTCCATTCGCGATGGCCGTTCTGGCAACGGCGCGCACCGCCGCGTTCATGCCGGGAGCATCCCCTCCGCTGGTCAATACGGCTATGGAATTCATACTCATGACAAGCCCTCCAAATCTTAAATCATTGCTGCTAATATCAGCCGAAGGGCACAAGCCCTGCCGCTTCCGCCGACCTATCCTTAACATCTTAACCTATCATATTTATTATAAGCAGAAAATGTTAGAGAATCAACAGAGCAATATGGACAATCATCTCACAACCATGGATTTCTTTCCCATATCCCCTTATTTCTGCAAAAGGAACATATTTCCAATATTTTTTTACGGAAAACTGCCATATTTCCTCTGTATCAGTCAATGACGATCACGTTTTTTTCTCCCAGCTGATAGCGCAGCTCCTTCAGCAGCACCGGGTTGTTATCCACCCACAGGCTGGCGGGGGCCTTCAAATACTTTTTCTGATCCGTGTAGTAAAAATACACCGGGGTGGGTCCTTCAAAAATTTCCAGCAGCAGCACAGCCCGTTCCTTTTCCCTTGAGCTGGCCGACGGCATCCGAAGGTAAAGCCCCGGCCGCCTGCTTTTCTTTTCTGTTTCCCCGCCGGGAGGCGGCAGCACCTGCTCGCAGATGATTTTCGGCTCCTCTTCCTCTCTGGCGCTGACCCGGCCCTTGAGCTGAACCACAGAGCCCTCCTTCAGCAGATGGCCAAATTCAGCCAGCACCTTAGGAAACACCAGCATTTCTATCCCGCCGTACAAATCCTCGATCTGGACAAAGGCCATCGTGGAATTGTTTTTGGTGGTTTTCAGCCGGACGCTGTTGATAATACAGAGAAGCGTCACGTTAGTACCGTCATGATACCGGTCATATTCCCCGTGAGCCTCGGCAATTTCTCCGATCTTGGCAGCGTTAAGCTTTGCCGCCGCCTGGGCATAGGCGGCCATCGGGTGCCCGGAAAGATACATGCCAGTGATCTCCTTTTCCATGGACAATAGTTCCGAAGCCGGGAACTCCTCCACATCAGGAACTGTCTCTTATACACATCTGACGCTGCCGACGA
>ENA-OZED01000601-OZED01000601.1-human-gut-metagenome-genome-assembly--contig:-NODE-601-length-15507-cov-16.827983_pt1 | contig 15507 bp, 11 predicted proteins | sample MGYA00245066_ERZ653605 | MGnify/ENA primary metagenome ERZ653605 (study PRJEB26926, sample SAMN06165079) | human gut metagenome | biome: ENVO:00009003; feature: ENVO:2100002; material: ENVO:00002003...
GGTGACAAGTTAAAGTTTAAGTAGATATTGTTCGATTTTGAGGGCCCTGAAAAGGACACTCAAAGACGTACCTTGAAAACTGAATAATAACTGCGAAACAAAGATTATAGTAAGTTCTTTTTTAAGAAATATTACAATTTCAAAAGGAAGGGTAACAATAATCTTCGTTGGCAAGAGAGAATCAAGAGGATACCAAATGTTCTTGAAAGAACGTTTGAAAGGTCAAGCGAACAAGGGCGCAGGGCGAATGCCTTGGCACTGGGAGCCGATGAAAGACGTGATAAGCTGCGATAAGCTTCGGGGAGCTGCAAATAAGCATTGATCCGGAGATTTCTGAATGAGGAAACTCACCTGGGTTCATACTCAGGTACGTTATACTGAACTTAAAAATAGGTATATCGAGGGAACCGCCTGAACTGAAACATCTAAGTAGGGCGAGGAAGAGACATCAAACGAGATTCCGTAAGTAGTGGCGAGCGAACGCGGAAGAGGGCAAACCGGGAGTAGAAATACTTCCGGGGTACGGACTGCTTTTAGGACTTAATCTGTTAACCGAACGGCATGGGAAGGCCGGTCAGAGAGTGTGAGAACCACGTAGGTGAAAACGACAAGAGCTGAGCGAGTTCCAGAGTACGGCCAGACACGTGAAACCTGGTCGGAATATGGGGGGACCACCCTCCAACCCTAAATACTACCCAGTGACCGATAGCGTATAGTACTGTGAAGGAAAGGTGAAAAGCACCCCGGGAGGGGAGTGAAAAAGAACCTGAAACCCTGTGCCTACAAGCACCTAGAGCACGTCAATGTGTGATAGGGTACTTTTTGTAGAACGGTCCGGCGAGCGATTGTATGCAGCAAGGTTAAGGACTTAAGGTCTGGAGCCGAAGCGAAAGCGAGTTTGAAAAGGGCGTTAAGTTGCATACAATGGGCCCGAAACCGGGTGACCTACCCATGGTCAGGTTGAAGTGGAAGTAAAATTCCATGGAGGACCGAACCGACCTCCGTTGAAAAGGCGGCGGATGAACTGTGGGTAGCGGAGAAATTCCAATCGAACCCGGAGATAGCTGGTTCTCCCCGAAATAGTTTTAGGACTAGCCTCAAGTTAGATACCTGGAGGTAAAGCACTGAATAGCCTAGCGGCCGAGAGGTTAGCGAAGCTTATCAAACTCAGAATGCCAGAGTATTGATGCTTGGGAGTCAGACAGTGTCAGATAAATGTCATTGTCAAAAGGGAAACAGCCCAGATCTACAGCTAAGGTCCCAAAGTCAGGTTAAGTGGAAAACGATGTGAAGATACGTAGACAACCAGGATGTTGGCTCAGAAGCAGCCACACATTCAAAGAGTGCGTAATAGCTCACTGGTCGAGCGTCTTTGCGCGGAGAATTTAACGGGGCTAAACCTGACACCGAAGCTTAGGCAATACAGCAATGTATTGGGTAGGGGAGCGTTGTATACGCGGTGAAACAGTAGCGCAAGCGGCTGTGGAGTGTATAGAAGTGAGAATGCCGGAATGAGTAGCGCGAATGCAGTGAGAATCTGCATGGCCGAAAGCCTCAGGTTTCTGGAGGAAGGTTCGTCCGCTCCAGGTTAGTCGGGAGCTAAGGTGAGGCCTAACGGCGTAGCCGATGCACAGACGGTAGAGATTCCGTCACCACCAAAAGAGTTAAACACAGGGACACATTTGAAGTCTCGGAGCCGGGTGTTGGTTCCGGTAGCGATCGAGGGAAGTTAGTACCGAAGTCCGGGATGGAAGATGGCGAGAAAAGCTGTGTGTATTTCTGCGGTGCCCGTACCGCAAACCGACACAGGTAGGTAGGAAGAAGATTCTAAGGCCAACGGGAGAAGGGTTGTTAAGGAACTCGGCAAATTGACCCCGTAACTTCGGGAGAAGGGGTGCTCCAGAGATGGAGCCGCAGAGAATCGGCCCAAGCAACTGTTTACCAAAAACACAGGTTTGTGCTAAATCGAAAGATGACGTATACGAGCTGACGCCTGCCCGGTGCTGGAAGGTTAAGAGGAGATGTGCAAGCATTGAATCGAAGCCCCAGTGAACGGCGGCCGTAACTATAACGGTCCTAAGGTAGCGAAATTCCTTGTCAGGTAAGTTCTGACCCGCATGAAAGGCGTAATGATTTGGGCACTGTCTCGACAGCCCGCCCGGCGAAATTGTAGTACCGGTGAAGATGCCGGTTACCCGCGACAAGACGGAAAGACCCCATGGAGCTTTACTGTAGCCTAATATTGGGTTTCGATGTTGCATGCACAGGATAGATGGGACACAGGGAAACAAGTGCTTTGGCATTTGTGGAGTGGTCGTTGGGATACCATCCTTGCGATATTGGAATTCTAACCTGCGCCTTTGAATCAAGGCGGGGGACATTGTTAGGTGGGCAGTTTGACTGGGGCGGTCGCCTCCTAAAGAGTAACGGAGGCGTTCAAAGGTTCGCTCAGCTTGAACGGAAATCAAGCAAAAGAGTGCAAACGCAGAAGCGAGCCTAACTGCGAGACTGACGGGTCGAGCAGTAACGAAAGTTGGAGTTAGTGATCCGGTGGTATGTGAGTGGAAATGCCATCGCTCAACGGATAAAAGTTACCCTGGGGATAACAGGCTGATCTCCCCCAAGAGTCCACATCGACGGGGAGGTTTGGCACCTCGATGTCGGCTCATCGCATCCTGGGGCTGTATTCGGTCCCAAGGGTTTGGCTGTTCGCCAATTAAAGCGGTACGCGAGCTGGGTTCAGAACGTCGTGAGACAGTTCGGTCCCTATCTGTCGTGGGCGCAGGATATTTGATGGGAGCTGTTCCTAGTACGAGAGGACCGGAGCGGACGTACCTCTGGCGCACCAGTTGTTCTGCCAAGGGCATAGCTGGGCAACTATGTACGGATCGGATAAACGCTGAAAGCATCTAAGCGTGAAGCCGACCCAAAGATAAGATATCCCATTGTTTCAAACAAGTAAGACCCCTTGAAGACTACAAGGTTGATAGGCACGATGTGTAAGTGGAGTGATCCATTCAGCAAGCGTGTACTAATAGGTCGAGGGCTTGACCACAATTCGCTTGAGACTTTTAAGTCAACGAAAAAATGTTAGCAGTGATTATTCAGTTTTGAAGGCACGTCCTTCTAAGAAATACTGGACAGATACACAGAAATGTGTTATACTGATTCAGTCAAATCGGTCGGTGTCGATGACGGTAAGGTTCCACCTGTTCCCATTCCGAACACAGAAGTTAAGCTTACTTGTGCCGAAGATAGTTAGCTGGAAACGGCTTGTGAAAATAGGTAGTCGCCGACTTAACAAAGAGCTCTGAGATGAAAGTCTCAGGGCTTTTTTGTTGCGTTTTTGGGCAAAAAATAGTATTATAAAAGCAGAACTTTATACTTTCTACAGATTTCCCTGTTACACTGAATGCACAAGGAAAGGAGAGTCTGTATGGACAAATTAACGAAAAAAGGGCTGGACGGTACCCAGCTCAAAACCATTGCACTGGCGCTGATGGTGCTGGACCACATTCATTATTTCTTCGAGTTCACCGGCTGCATCCCGACGGTGTTCAGTATGCTGGGGCGGCTCAGTGCGCCGCTGTTTCTGTTCTGCACGGTGGAGGGCTTTGCCCACACCCATGACCGCAAGCGGTATTTTATCCGCATCTGGGCTATCGGCACAGCTATGGCGGCGCTGGAATTCTTTATGATCTACGCCAAGGCCTTCCGGCGCGGGGATGACTTTTACCCGCTGAATGCTATTTTTCAGGATCTGATGCTGCTGTGCATCGTCTGGCAGGGCATCGACTGGCTGCGGGAGAAAAAATACGCAAAGGGCATTGGCGCTATTGCCGCCGTTCTGTGCTGGCCGTATGTGGTGGTAGTATTTCTGCTGCTTTTCCCCGGGGTACAGGAGATGCCCATCGCTTCGTCAGTCGTGGCCTTTGTCATCACCAGCCCGCTGCCCATGTGGACAGGCATCACGGACGGCAGCTGGAGTTTTCTGCTGGGCGGTGTGCTGCTGTATGCATTGCGCGGACGGCGCAAAGTGCAGCTGACAGTATGGGCACTGGTGATTTTCCTGTGTGACTTTGCGCTGACCTTTGGGATGGCTTGCCGACAGGATGGTTTTGTGTGGACGCAGATGTTCACCGACTACTACGAGTGGTTCGAGGTGGCGGCGGTGCTGCTGATGCTGCTGTACAACGGGCAGCGGGGCAAGGGCCACAAGCAGTTGTTCTACTGGTTCTACCCCGCCCATGTGTACCTGCTGTATGGGGCATCGTGCCTTGTTTATAACATGTTGAGGTGATTTTGTGGCAAACATTCTGGCAGTGGATGACAATCTGGAACTCTGCAAGCTGATCCGCACCACTTTGGAGCGGGACGGCCACCGGGTAGAAACGCGGCAGGCGGGCAGAGATCTGACCGAAGCGCTTTGCCGCTGGGCAGACTGCATCCTGCTGGATGTGATGATGCCCGGGGAGGATGGCTTTGCGGTCTGTCGGCGCATCCGCAGCCTGACTGAAGCCCCCATCCTGTTTCTGAGCGCCCGCACTGATGAGGCCGCTGTGCTGGAGGGGCTGGGCATCGGGGCAGACGACTTTTTGTCCAAGCCCTTCCGGGTGGCAGAGCTGCGGGCGCGGGTGGCGGCACATCTGCGGCGGCAGAGCCGCACCCCGGCGCACCGGATGGTGCGCAGCGGCGTAGCCTTTGACCTGACCGCCCGGAGCGCGGTGGTGGAGGGGAAGGCGCTGCCCTTGACCCGCTCGGAGTATGCCATCTGCGAGTATCTGGCGCTGCACGCCGGACAGACCTTTACCAAGGAGCAAATTTACGAAGCGGTTTTTGGCATTGATGGCACAGCGGACGACACCGCCGTGACACAGCACATCAAAAATATCCGGGCAAAGCTGCGGGCGGCGGGCGTGCCGGAGCCGGAAAAGCTGCTCAATACCGTATGGGGCGTGGGATACCGATGGAAAAGCGAAGACTGACCTCTCTGCGCAGCGTGCTGCTGCAATATCTGGTGCGCACGGCGCTGGCCTGCCTGCTGGTCGCGGTGGGGTGGCTGCTGGTGCTGATGCTGTGGGTCCAGAACGGCGGGCTGTTCCTGCCCGCGAATCAGGCGGCACAGGCCTGTCAGAAAGCCGCACAGGACGTTTTGCCGGGTATGACTGCTGCCACCTTTGACGAGACGCAGCTGGACTCCTTGTGCCGGTACGCCCTGTTTGCCGCGCCGGACAGCAGCGAGGTGCTGGCCACCAACATGGATGCCGGGCACTTGCAGCGGGCAATGGAGAACCGGCAGGGGAAAACCCGCTGGCATTTTGGCTACACGCAGTATTATATGACGTCAAAATTGCAGGACGGAACGGTCTGTCTGCTGCAATTTGACTATGCCGTGCCCTATGCCGACCCTGCGCTGCGGGGCGTGCTGCCGGATATGCAGACCGTGCACTGCATTCTGGGCATTCTGTTGCTAGTGGGAGCGGTGGTGTGGAGCACCCACAGGACCGGGCGTTTCCTGACCCGGGAGACCGAAAAGCTGACCGCCGCAGCACAGGCGGTGGCACGGAAGGAGCTGGACAGCGCGGTATTTTCCGGCGCGAAGGTGCGGGAGTACGAGAGCACTTTGCAGGCATTGCAGACCATGGGCGACGCCCTGACCGGCAGCCTGCAGAAGCAGTGGGCCATGGAGCAGCGGCAGCGGGAGCAGATCATTCAGCTGTCCCACAAGCTGAAAACGCCGCTGACCATCATTGAGGGCAACGCGGAACTGCTGGCAGAGGATGACGGCCTGACCGCAGAGCAGAAAGCGCAGATAGAGTCTATTTTGCAGGGCGCAGAGCAGACCCGCACCTATCTTGGCAAGATCCGCGCCGAGGTGCAGACCCCGCTGCGGTATAAACGAAATGCAGAACAATGACAAAATAAACGATTTATAGCTGATTTATCCTGACTGTAAAAAAGGCTTCCAAAACGCCCACAGGCGTTTTGGAAGCCAAATAAAAAATCTTTATTCCGCTGAGAATATCCAGAGCGAAGCGGAGGACATTTCTAATCGTCTTACGCGAAAGGGCTGCTGCACAAAACGTGCAGCAGCCCTTTGTTTGTATTTACTGTTTTGCCAGCTGTTTGTCCAGCCATGCGGCGATGTCCGCGAAGACCTCCAGCTTGTTGGTTTCCACCAGCAGCTCGTGGCGGGCACCGGGGTAGAAGATGCTTTCGATGTTCTGCACACCGGCGTCCTTCAGGCTCTGGATGGCGCGGCGCACGCCCTTGCCCTGCTCGCCCACCGGGTCGGCATCGCCGGAGAGGAAGAGCAGCGGCAGCTCCTTGGGCATCCGTGCCAGAAAAGCCGGGTCGTGCAGGCGCAGGATGCCGCTGAACATACTGTAATAGGCGTTCAGCGTAAAGGTAAAGGTGCAGCGCTCCTCGGCCAGATACTTGTCCACCTCGGCCTGGTCGCGGTTGAGCCAGTCGTGGGTGGTGCGGCCCTCCAGCCCCTTGTTGTAGCCCATAAAGGAAAGGTTGGCCACAAGGCTGCTGCGGTAGTGCCAGCCGTGGAAGGCGGCCAGCACCCGGCAAAGGGTCTTGGCAACCTTGACCAGCGCCTTGGGCTGGAAACCGGTGCCCATGATGATGGCACCGTTCAGCTCCCGGCCATACTCGCACAAATACTGCCGGGCGTAGAACGAACCCATGCTGTGCCCCAGCAAAAAGTAGGGCAGGTTTGGGTACAGCTCCTTGGTCAGCACGGTTACGGCGTGCAGGTCGGCCAGTACGGCGCGGTTGCCGTCCGGCTCGGCAAAATAGCCGTAGTCCTCCTTGGTGCGGATGGATGCACCGTGCCCCAGATGGTCGTGGCCGGTGACCAGAATGCCCCGGTCGGCCAGATATTCTGCCAAGGGGCGGTAGCGGTCGATATACTCTACCATGCCGTGAGACAGCTGCAGCACCGCCCGCATCTGCCCCTCCGGGACGCAGCGAAAGCCGTGCAGGGTGCGCCCCGGCACGGTGGAGGAAAGGGTAAAGTCGATGAACTGACTCATGAAAGGGGCCCCCTTTCTGCGTTACAGTGCGCTGAGCTTGCGGCGGCAGGCGCTGCAGATGCAGTAGCCGCCGAACTGGATGGCCTGCTCGTCCACCTCGCCGCAAAAATCGCAGCTGCCGGCGGGGCGGTGCTTTTTCAGGACGATGGCGTCCCCATCCACAAAGATCTCCAATTTGGTGTCGGTGTCGAGGTGCATACTAGTGCGCAGCTCCTTCGGCAGAACGATCCGTCCCAGCGAGTCAATGCCGCGAACGATGCCAGTGCTTTTCATAATGTGTCATTCTCCTTCACTATTCCTTATTCCTTTTTAGCAACCACTGACACAATAGGAAAATTGTGCCAGCGCTGATAAGCTCAGTATACAAAAAATAACACCATTCGTCAATGATTGCGTGTCAATTCGACAAAAAACGACCTTTTGCACATAAAGGTGGGGAAGATTCTCTCCGTGAAAAAAGGGGTTCTGAAAAGCCTGCAGGCTTTTCAGAACCCCTAAATTACAAATAATTCTTTCTCGCCGTCTCAGCTCAGCTCCACAGGGGCTTCGGGCTGGTTCTCCACGCGGGCGCTGGTGCGTCCCTCGGGACGAATCTCTCCGGCGGCGACCAGCGAGATCTTGGTCAGGGTGGGGCCTACCAGCTCGTACACCAGCACCGAGAACAGCACCACGTTGCGCACCATGTGGCCGTCCGACAGCTCGGCGGCAGTGGCCGCCATGCCCAGCGCCACGCCGGCCTGCGGCAGCAGGGTGATGCCCAGATATTTCTGAATAGCCGGGCTGCAGCTGGTGGCACGGCAGCTCAGGTAAGAGCCGCTGATCTTACCGGCAGAGCGCGCCACAATGTACACCACGCCGATGAGCAGCACCATGGGGTTGGTGAGGATGGTCAGGTCCAGCTCTGCGCCGGACAGCACGAAGAACAGGATGTTGATGGGGGACACCCAGCGGTCCAGACGGTCCATCAGCTCATCCGAGGTGGGGCAGACGTTGCAGAACACGGTGCCGGTCATCATGCACACCAGCAGCAGCGAGAAGCCGCAGCGGGTGCCATTGATCTCGAACTTGGTCATGGACAGACCCACGGTCAGCAGCACAAAGGCCACCGAAAGGCTCATGCGCTTGGAGCGGGAGTGGAAGTAGACCTCCAGCAGGTTCAGCAGGTAACCGGCGGCAGCGCCCAGCGCCAGCGAGAGCGCGATCTCCAGCAGCGGCTCCAGCACCACGCTCACAGGGTCGATGCGGCCCTGCTCCAGCGCATTTGCCACGCCGTAGGAGGCCGAGAACAGCACCAGACCCACGGCATCGTCAATGGCGACCACCATCAGCAGGAGCTTGGTCAAAGGGCCGTCGGCCTTGTACTGCTTGACCACCATCAGGGTAGCGGCAGGGGCGGTAGCGGCGGCGATGGAGCCCAGCGTGATGGCAGAGGCCAGCGAGATGACGTCCGGGCGGGCAAAGTGCAGGGCAACAAGGGCGATATCCACCAGCGCGGTGGTGATCACCGCCTGCGCAACGCCCACGGTCACGGCGCGGCGTCCCATGTGCTTCAGGGCGCTGAGCCGGAACTCGTTGCCGATGACGAAGGCGATAAAGCCCAGCGCCACCTGTGTGAGGATGCCGTAGCCCTCCACGGCAGCAAGGCTGCCAAAGCCAAAGCCGAAACGGCTCAATCCCAGCCGACCCAGAAAGAAGGGACCCAGCAGCAGACCGGTAAGCAGGTAAGCGGTGACGGCGGGCAGACGCACGGCCTTGGCAGCGCGTGACATGAGCAGGCCGGCGATCAGGGCAAGGGACAGACAGATCAACATTTGTTCCATAATGTGGTTTGTATTGGGTGTGCAGCCAAAGGCCGCAGCACTCGGTTCCTCCTTGTCAAAAAAGTATCGAACTCCCGTGTGAAATCCAGCGCGGGGGTCAAAATGGGAAAACGTATCCAGTATACCGGAACAACGGAGGAAAAGCAACCATCCCGCGCGTTTCATACATCTTTTGAGACGAAAAGACAGAAACAGAACGAGAAAGGACGGAATACAAGCAGTTCGGCTGCCGTTTCCCTTTACGACCCCAGCCGTGAAAAAGGGATAGCGGAGCGCCCGCAGGCGTTCCGCTATCCCGAAATATAAAATATGCTCTTAGTTGAACTTGAAGATCTTGCGCAGCTGGCGGTAGGTGGCTACGACCACCTTGTCACCGCCGGGGAAGTGCAGGTCGGTCAGGCCGCCAAGGTTCACGCGCACGGCGCGGTAGACACCGGGGGTAACGTGATCCTTGAGGTACTGCCACAGCTCGGCCTTTTTGGCGTGTGCCTCGGCGCTGCCGTCCAGCAGCAGAAAGATGTCGCTGACCGCCATCATGACCGACAGGTAGTGCACCATGTAGGCGCGCAGACGCTTCTGGTCCTTCAGCGCGTCCAGATCCTGACAGTCGATCATGTGCCTGGTGACCCGCAGCTGCTGGTCCACGCGGCCGACCATCACGCTCTCGTTCACGCTCTGGTCTGCTCGACCGATGAAGTAGCGGTACAGATCCAGATCCATATAGTACATGCTCTTGACATAGGGCAGGGGCTGGTACACAAAGATGTTGTCCACATAGAAGGTGTGCTTGGGCAGCACCATGCCGCACTCACGCAGCACCTCGGTGCGGTACATGACCGAGTGCATCAGCAGGTTCTGATCCGGGCGGAAGCGCCGGACGTGCACCCAGTCGAACAGGCGGTTCTGCGGGAACACGTTGGTGTAGCGCACGGTATGGCTGGTGCCGTCCTCCACATGCTCGTACACATAGTTGCAGATCATCAGATCCGGCGCGGTGCCGCGGGCTACCAGCGTGGTCAGGCGCTCCAGCACCTTTTTCAGGGCGTCGGTGTCCAGCCAGTCGTCGCTGTCCACTACCTTGTAGTACAGGCCGGTGGCGTTGCGGATGCCCTGATTGACGCCTTCGCCGTGGCCGCCGTTCTCCTGATGGATGGCCTTGACGATGGTGGGGTACTTTGCGGCGTACTCGTCGCAGATGGCGGGGGTGTCATCCTTGACGGAACCATCGTCCACCAGAATGATCTCGGCCTGCTCGCCTGCGGTCAGCAGCGTTTCGATGCAGTGACGCATATAGGCTGCGGAATTGTAGCAGGGCACGGCAAAGGTGATAAGTTTCTGCTGCATATTATAAATGCTCCTTTTTACGTTGCATGGTCCATGCCGGGCAGTCTGCGGGGTGGCATGGAGATATGTGTTCTCATTATAGCATTTTCGCGCCTGAAAAGCTATCCTTCCCGGGCAGAAAGAGCGCTTATCGCACACTTTTGCGCAAAGTGACGCTTTTTTCTGCCCAAAGTGCCGGTTTTGTGGTATACTGATAAGGTTTTGAGCGTTCTGCGCGTCAGTGCACCTATATATATAACGGAGGAGACCATGGAAAACCCGCACAGTATCCTGAAAAAAGTTTTCGGCTACGACAGCTTCCGCCCCGGGCAGGAAGAAATCGTCAGCCGCCTGCTGGCCGGGCAGGATGTACTGGCGGTCATGCCCACCGGTGCGGGCAAATCCATCTGCTATCAGGTACCGGCGCTGCTGTTGCCGGGCATCACCATCGTGGTGTCCCCGCTGGTCAGCCTGATGAAGGATCAGGTGGGAGCGCTGGTGCAGGCGGGCGTGGCGGCGGCTTTTCTGAACAACAGCCTGACCGACAATCAGAAGGCGCTGATGCTGCACCGCGCCCGGGAGGGCTGGTACAAGATCATCTATGTAGCACCGGAGCGGCTGGAGATGCCGGGCTTCCAGCGGTTCGCGCAGGAGCGGCAGATCAGCATGGTCACGGTGGACGAGGCGCACTGCATCAGCCAGTGGGGACAGGATTTCCGCCCCAGCTATCTGCGCATCAAGGCGTTTGTGGACAGCCTGCCCAGCCGCCCGGTCATCGGCGCGTTCACCGCCACCGCCACCGCCCATGTGCGGGAGGATATCCGCACCCATCTGGCGCTGCAAGCGCCCTACGAGGTGACTACCAGCTTCGACCGCCCCAACCTGTACTTCGAGACCCGGCGGGCACTGCCCAGCCAGAAGCCCAAGGAGCTGCTGGAACTGGTGCTCAAAGAGGGCAATCATGCGGGCATCGTGTATTGCAGCACCACCCGGCAGGTGGACGAGACGGTGCAGCTGCTGCAGAGCCGCAGCATCCGGGCGGCAGCCTACCACGCCAAGCTGGATGCGGACACCCGGCGGCAGAATCAGGACGACTTCCTCTATGATCGTGTGCAGGTGATGGTGGCCACCAATGCCTTTGGCATGGGCATCGACAAGCCCAACGTGCGGTTCGTCATCCATTATAATATGCCTAAGGACTTGGAAAGCTATTATCAGGAGGCCGGACGCGCCGGGCGCGACGGTCAGCCCGCCCGGTGCACCCTGCTGTATTCCGGCACGGATGTGCGCACCATCCGCTTTTTCATCGACAAGGAGCGGGAGGCCGACAATGGTCTGCCCGCGGATGTAAAGGCCGAAGCCGCCCGCAAGGCAGAGGAGCGGCTCAAGTACATGACCTTCTACTCCACCACCCAGCACTGTCTGCGCGGCTTTCTGCTGCAATACTTCGGAGAAGCGGCGCCCAAAAAGTGCGGCAACTGCTCCTGCTGCCTTGCCGCCGAGCAGGAAGCCCAGCTGCAAGTGGAGTACGCCCGCCGCCGTGCCGCCCAAAGCGCCGACCGGCTGGAAAAGCCCCGCCGCGCAAAGCCCGCCGCGGGCAGCCTGAGCGAGGCGGACGAAAAGCTGCTCAACGCCCTGTATGCGGTGCGCAAGCGCCTTGCGGGCAAGCAGAACCTGCCCGCCTTTATGGTGTTTAACGATGCCACCCTGCGGGAGATGGCAGAGAAAAAGCCCATGAGCATCGACGAGCTGCTGAACATCAGCGGCGTGGGCGAAAAGAAGGCCGCCCGCTACGGCAACGCTTTTCTGCGCGTCATCGAGGACGCCGTGGGCAGCCGGGAGTGAGAAAAGAAAGAAGCCGTTGCACAGACTGTGCAGCGGCTTCTTTTAGTGCGGGACGATTTCGAATGGCCTCCGCGTTGCTTTGGCCATGTTCAGCGGAAGAATTATTTTTAATAGAGCGTTTGTCGCGGCCTGCGGGCCGCGACAAACGCATTTTCATGGGAGGTGATTCAATACGGTTTACCGTTCCATGGTATGGGTGGCGAACACCTTTTCGTCCTCCCACCACACGGGCTGCCCGGCGGCAAGGGACTTGGGTACGTCCAGCAGGCGCTGGTTGCGGCTGCCGCGGAAGCGCAGAGAGATGTCGTGCTCGGCCTGCACGAATCTGCCGTCCACCAGCACATCCAGCAGTGCCAGCAGCTCGTCGGTCACCTCACACCGCGCGGGGCTGGGCTCTTTGCCGGTAAGCTGCTCCCAAGTGTAGCCGGAGTAGCACCACACCGTCTTGGCGGGGTACAGCGCCTTGAAGTTGCGCACAAAGGGCAGCAGCTCCCGCTGGTTCTCTGGTTCAAAGGGTTCGCCGCCCAGCAGGGAGAGCCCGGCGATATAGTCCGGCTGACAGGAGGCGAATACCTCGTTGCGCACGGTCTTATCAAAGGGCTGACCGTAGTCAAAATCCCATGCCACGGCGTTGAAGCAGCCTGGGCAGTGGTGGCGGCAGCCGGACACAAAAACGCTGGTGCGCACCCCGGGGCCGTTGGCGATATCGTAATATTTGATGTTTGCGTAGTTCATGCTCATGTTCCTGTCGTTTGCTGAAAAGATATTTGGAGCGGCCTTTCGGCCGCTCCAAATATCAAATCAAAAATAAAATTTTGCTGTTTTTACAGATGCAGCACGCGATCCTTGATCTCCTGCGTGCGGCCCTGGTTCCAGAACTGGGTGCCGATATAACCGCAGGTGCGGCGGGCGACGTTCAGCTTGTTCTGGTCACGGTTGCCGCACTTGGGGCACTCCCACACCAGCTTGCCGTCGTCCTCCACGATCTTGATCTCGCCATCGTAGCCGCACACCTGACAGTAGTCGGACTTGGTGTTCAACTCGGCGTACATGATGTTGTCGTAGATGAACTGCAGCACGCTCATGACGGCTTCCAGATTGTCCTGCATGTTGGGCACTTCCACATAGCTGATGGCACCGCCCGGGGACAGGCGCTGGAAGTCGGCCTCGAATTTCAGCTTGGTAAAGGCGTCGATGGGCTCGGAGACATGGACGTGGTAGCTGTTGGTGATATAGTTCTTGTCCGTGATGCCCTTCACGATGCCAAAGCGCTTTTGCAGGCACTTGGCGAACTTGTAGGTGGTGGATTCCAGCGGGGTGCCGTAGAGGGAGTAGTCCATGTTCTCGGCCTTCTTCCACGCGTTGCACTTGTCGTTCATGTGCTGCATCACGCTCAAGGCGAAGGGCTTGGCACCGGCATCGGTGTGGCTCTTGCCGGTCATATACTTCACACACTCGTACAGGCCGGCATAGCCCAGACTGATGGTGGAGTAGCCGCCGAACAGCAGCTTGTCGATCTTTTCGCCCTTTTTCAGGCGTGCCAGTGCGCCGTACTGCCACAAGATGGGGGCAGCATCGCTGGGGGTGCCCAGCAGCCGCTTATGGCGTGCCTGCAAAGCCCGGTGGCACAGATCCAGACGCTCGTCAAAGATCTTCCAGAACTTTTCAAAGTTGCCGCCGGAGCTCAGGGCAACGTCCACCAGATTGATGGTGACCACGCCCTGATTGAAGCGGCCATAGTACTTGGGCTTGCCGGTCTCGGGGTCCACATAGGGGGTCAGGAAGCTGCGGCAGCCCATGCAGGTGTAGCAGTGGCCCTCGCCATTCTTGTCCACCTTGAGTTCCAGCATCTTCTTTTCCGAGATATAGTCCGGCACCATGCGCTTGGCGGTGCACTTGGCGGCCAGCTCGGTCAGGTAGTAGTAGGGAGTGCCGGGGCGGATGTTGTCCTCCTCCAGCACATAGATCAGCTTGGGGAAGGCGGGGGTGATCCACACACCGGCCTCGTTCTTCACGCCCTGATAGCGCTGGCGGATGGTCTCCTCGATAATGATGGCAAGGTCGGCCTTTTCCTGCGGGTTGCGGGCCTCGCCCAGATACATGAACACGGTAATAAAGGGTGCCTGACCGTTGGTGGTCATCAGGGTGACCACCTGATACTGGATGGTCTGCACGCCGCGGTTGATCTCGTTGCGCAGACGGCGCTCCACGATCTCCTTTTTGCGCTCGGCAGAGACGTCCAGACCTTCCATCTCCAGCTCTACCTCGGCGGCGATCTTCTTGCGGGAGACGTCCACAAAGGGAGCCAGATGGGTCAGGCTGATGCTCTGGCCGCCGTACTGGTTGGAGGCCACCTGTGCAATGATCTGGGTGGCAATGTTGCAGGCAGTAGAGAAGCTGTGCGGCTTCTCAATATAGGTGCCGGAGATGACAGTGCCGTTCTGCAGCATATCCTCCAGGTTCACCAGATCGCAGTTGTGCATGTGCTGGGCAAAGTAGTCGGAATCGTGGAAGTGGATCAGACCCTCCTGATGTGCCTTTACGATCTCCGGGTCCAGCAGCAGGCGGGCGGTCAGATCCTTGGAGATCTCGCCGGCCATATAGTCGCGCTGTACACTGTTGACGGTGGGGTTCTTGTTGGCGTTCTCCTGCTTGACCTCTTCGTTCTGGCACTCGATCAGGCTCAGGATGCGCTCGTCGGTGGTGTTGGTCTGACGCTTCAGGCTCTGGACGTAGCGGTAGGTGATATAGTGCCGTGCCACATCGTGCGCCTGAATGTCCATCAGCTGGTTCTCCACCAGATCCTGCACCTCTTCCACGCTGACTGCGCGGTTAAGCTGCTGGCACTGGTCGGTAACGGCTGCGGCGATCTGGGTGATCTGCTCCCGGCTCAGGCGAGCCTGACCGCCCACGGAATCGCTGGCTTTGGTAACGGCGGTGATGATCTTGGTAATATCAAAAGGAACTTCTGCACCGTTTCGTTTGATGATCTTCATCGGTTCTCCTCCTTCTATATAGGCGCATTGTGAACGGGTACCTCTTACCATAAGAGATACCCGTCTGCGCACAACGATATCCAACAAACTGAATGTAGCTCTATTTTATCATTATCTAGTGGCAAGTCAAGCAAAATACCACTATATTTTGCGTTTTGTAGCAATCGCCAAAAATCGTGGATATTTTTCGGGACAAAATTTTGCACGGAAAGACTTGACAGAGCGACTTGCTTTCCGGCGGGTAATATCAGCCGCCGTCTATACCCGGTTGGGATTTGCTCTGCCTATATAATGTAATAATATAAGGCTGAACCCTCTCAGGCGCGCAGCGATGCCTGAGAGGGTTCATTTCGGTTGGAGTTTTGCTCCCAACCCCCCGTGCAAAGAAATTGGAAAAAAGATGTCAAAAAGTGTTGACAAGAGCACCGGTGTGTGGTATTATACTTGAGCGCCAAGCGCTGAGACAAAAGAATGACTTCT
>ENA-OZED01000605-OZED01000605.1-human-gut-metagenome-genome-assembly--contig:-NODE-605-length-15388-cov-5.751582_pt1 | contig 15388 bp, 16 predicted proteins | sample MGYA00245066_ERZ653605 | MGnify/ENA primary metagenome ERZ653605 (study PRJEB26926, sample SAMN06165079) | human gut metagenome | biome: ENVO:00009003; feature: ENVO:2100002; material: ENVO:00002003...
TCTACACCCTAGAGTTCGTCGGCAGCGTCAGATGTGTATAAGAGACAGAATTAAACAGATGTCAAGAGAAAATATATACTTTGTTAATCATAAAGCAGAAGAAAAATATTTGAAATCATATTTTTCTTCTGCCTTACAGATTGCTTATTTCAGCAGTTCTTCCTTAAGCTCGTAATATTCGCGCGAGAAATAGGGCGTAAGCTGTGCTTCACGATGGTCATAGCCAAAGGCGCGTTTGGTGAGGGACAATACAGGCGGTGCCTGAATGCGTTTGGCAACGGCAAAGCCGGCGAATAACTTCCACCAGTGCTCTAAATCGGCAATCAGTGCAACAGCATCGGGACAGGCTTCGTTAATCGCTTCCTGCGTACAGCCAAGCTCTGCGGCCAGCGTGCCTGCCTTGTACCAGCGCAGGATGTCTGCCGGTGTAGTCTTGTGCCAGTTTTCGATAAAGGCACGCAGCAGGTAATCATGATAACCATACACCAACGGGTCACCACCGTTGCCTACTGTCTGCGCATCCGAAAGTTCGGCGCTGGGGCGGATATTGAAGATAGCTTCGGGGATTACCTCACGTTTGTAAATTACTTCGTTCAGATAGCGTCCCAAAGCATATACCTGATGCTTCCAAAGGTCACCGATCATGGCCATGGCGCCGCAGATGTCGCCGTAGAAGGTGGCGTAGCCGATAGCAAGCTCTGCTTTGTTGGAGTTGCAGCTGAAGGCACCGCCGAAGGCTGCAGACGCTGCGGCAATAACACGCGCGCCGCGGTCGCGGGCCTGGATATTTTCTTTAATCAGTCCGCTGAGCTGCAGATTGAAGCTGCTGCCGTCTGCCAGATGGGTGATAGGAGTTTCTTCCAGCTGTTTGACTGTCAGCTCATAGCTTTCACTGATGGGCATTACGGCATAGTTTGCGCCCAGTGCCTGCGCCAGCTGCTGCGCGCTGTTGCGCGTGGCAGCGGAGTTGAAGCGTGAAGGCAGGTTGAGCAGCAGGATATTTTCCGGTCCCAAAATATCCGCATACATGACGGCGGTTACAGCGCTGTCGATACCGCCGGAAAGACCGATTGTCATGCGTTTGATGCCGCATTGCTGCAAGAATTTGGCGGTGCCGTAGCGCAGAGCGCGATACACGGATTCCGGCTCCTTTGGCAGCTCTGCCGGCGGACAGGTGGGAATGATGCGGTTCGCTTCTGTATCCCAGGTGAATTCTAAAAAGGTATCGGCATACATGGGCGCAGAGGTTACCAGACTGCCGTCGCCGTTGTAGGCGGAAGTGCAGCCGTCATAGGTGAAGATGTTCTTGCCGTTGTTCTGAATGCCGACGTTGTTGCAGTAGATGAGCGGAATGCCTGCGGTGCGTGCCTGCGCACTGAAAAGGCGGTTGCGCTTACGGTTTTTGCCCAACGTGTAGGGGGAGCAGGAAAGGTTGCATAAAAGCTGTGCTCCGTTGTCTGCCAACGTTTGCGGTACGTTAAGGTGATAGTTTTCCGTCCAGCCGTCCTCGCACAGCATGACGCCGATGCGCAGGCTGGTGCCTCGGATGACGATTTCCAAAGGCTGCAGTGCTTCGCTGACACTTGCACCTTCTTCGGCGCAGAGTTTCTGCAGGCTGTAAAAATGACGGCAGTCGTCAAATTCGCGGTAGTTGGGCAGCGATGTCTTGATGAAGAAGCTGCGTCCCTGATAACCGCCGAGCAGCTTACCGTTTTGGCAGGCAAAGGCGGCGTTGTATTTGCGCACGCGTCCGTCCTCGTTGAGCTTGCCGGGCTCTGTGGCAACGCTGCCGAAGATTAAACAGATATTTTCGGAGGCAGCGACAATTTTTTCGGTATAATAGGCGCAGTCATCCAAAAAGGTCTGCTGCTCCCAAATGTCGCCGATAAGATAACCCGGCAATGCCATTTCGGGCAGAAGCAGGATATCGGCCTCAAGGCTGCGTGCTTTTTCAATAGCGTCAATGATTTTCTTATAGTTTACATCAGGACGGCCGGGAGTAATTTCCAGCTGTCCGCAGATAATTTTCAGCTTCAATTTATTGTCCTCACAATTTTATTTGCATTTTACATTACTATAGTGCTATTATAACAGAGATGAAGTAATTTCTCTAGCATAGAGGGGGTTTTTCCTGATGAAACATAACAAAAAAACTAATGCAGCCCGCCGTCTGGACGAGCTGAAGATAGAATACCGTATTATGGAATATCCGGTGGACGAGGAGCATCTGGATGCTGTGCATGTTGCCGCAGAGGTTGGCATGCCTGCATCACAGGTATTCAAAACACTGGTAGTACGCGGTGACAAGAACGGCATTATGTTTGCCGTAATTCCCGGTGACGGCGAGCTTGATTTAAAGGCGTTGGCCAGAGCCAGCGGCAATAAGCGTGCCGAGCTGGTACATCTGAAGGAGGTATTGCCGCTGACAGGCTATATTCGCGGCGGCTGTTCACCCTTGGGTGCTAAAAAGAACTACCCTGTATATATGGATGAGACAAGCAATAACTGGCCGGAGATTGCAATCAGCGCCGGTCAGCGCGGTATGCAGATTATTGCAGCGCCGGCTGATTTGCAGCGTGCTACGGCTGCAACGGTGGCACCGCTGATTTTTGCAGAGTAACTCTTGTTCCTTCCTATAAAATATGCTATTATAGTCTTGATAACCTATTTGCACAATTGTGTTTGAAAGAAATACGACTGTGCTGGCCTGAAGGCGTATTATTAACGCTGACGGCAGTATGACGTCAAAATTTAAAGAAGAAAGTAGGTTGAATATATGTTATATGTTAGTACAAGAGGGAAAACTGATTTGTTTTCCGCTGCACACGCGATAACCCGTGGCTTGGCAGCGGATGGAGGATTGTTTGTACCGCAGAATATTCCTGCGATGCGTATGGTTGATATAAAGGCGATGGAGCGCAAGCCTTATATGGAGCGTGCTGTTGATGTTCTGCTGCAGTATCTTACTGATTTCAGCGAGGACGAGCTGCGCGAATGTGTAAATGCTGCCTACGCGCCGGAAAAATTCGGCGATAATCCTGTGCCTTTGGTACAGGTAAATGATAACACCGGTGTGCTGGAGCTGTGGCATGGCCCGACGTCTGCTTTTAAGGATATGGCACTGCAGCTTTTGCCGCATCTTTTGACACGTTCGATGCAAAAGACCGGTGAAACGAATAAGGTTGTTATTCTGGTTGCTACCTCCGGTGATACTGGCAAGGCTGCTTTGGAAGGCTTTGCTGATGTTCCGGGTACGCAGATTATCGTTTTCTACCCCAGCGAGGGTGTGAGTGATATCCAGAAGCAGCAGATGATTACCCAGGCAGGCAAAAATGTTAAGGTTTTCGGTATTGAGGGTAATTTTGATGATGCTCAGCGCGGTGTGAAGGAAATTTTCGGCAATACTGCACTCAGTGATGAGCTGGCGAAGAAGGGATATACCTTCTCTTCTGCCAATTCTATTAACTGGGGCCGTCTGGTGCCGCAGATTGTTTACTACTTCAGCGCTTATGTAGATGCTGTTAAGGCAGGTAAGATTACTGCCGGTGACCCGATTAATTTTGTTGTTCCTACCGGCAACTTCGGTGATATTCTGGCAGGCTATTACGCTAAGCTGATGGGCTTGCCGATTGACAGACTGCTGTGTGCATCCAACAGCAATAACGTGCTGACTGATTTTATCAATACCGGTGTTTATGACAGACGCCGTGAGTTCTTTAAAACTGTTTCTCCTTCTATGGATATTCTTGTTTCCAGTAATCTGGAGCGCCTGCTTTACAGTGTGACAGAGCATGATGCTGCGCGTGTGGCAGATTATATGAAGCGTTTGAATACCGAAGGTCATTATGAGATTGACAGCGATGATCTGAAGCAGATTCAAAGCCAGTTCTTCGGTGCCTGGGTTGATGAGTTGGAAACTAAGGAGGCTATCGGCCGTATCTATAATGATCATCATTACCTGATGGATACGCATACTGCCGTTGCCTGGCGTGCAATGGAAAAATATCGCTTCCTGACCAGTGACGAAACCTATACCGTTGTTCTGTCTACCGCAAGTCCGTATAAATTTGCCGACAGCGTGCTGGCAGCGCTTGATGATGTTCAGCCGCAGGGCAGCAATCCGTTTGAGCTGCTGCAGAAGCTGCATGCCGATACCGGCGCGGAGATTCCGCCGCGTATGCTGGCGCTGGAGAACCTGCCTGTGCTGCATTCCGAGGTTATTCCTGCAGATAAGATGGAGCTGGCGGTTGTAAAGAACCTGGTATAAGTGAGCGTTGTTGCGGCGATTGCTTGCGTTGCAGGAATGCTTTCGCTGTAATGAAAAAATTTAATATTATATATGAAAGACTTAGTCTGCCGAACAGCGGACTAAGTCTTTGTCATAAAAGGAGGTATAAAGTGGACTCCAGGAGTGTACTTGAACAGGTGCGCAGCGGTAAGCTGTCTGTGGCTGAGGCTGAGCGTTATTTTAATCGTAAGGCGTACGAGAATTTAAATTATGCGCGTCTTGATACTTCGCGTGAGCAGCGTACTGGCTTTGCGGAGGTTGTTTACTGCAGCGGTAAGCCTGACGCGTATTTGGCGGATATTTATAAGCGTCTTTTGGCGGAGCAGGGCGAGGTGTTCGGTACACGGGCAACGCCGGAGCAGTATGAGCTGGTGCGGCGGCAGCTGCCTGATATTGTTTATGATCCGGTGGCGCGGACGCTGAAGCAGGAGCGCCCGGATAAGGTGCGCTGCGGCTGTGTTGTTGTTTGTACTGCGGGTACTGCCGATATTCCCGTTGCGGAGGAGGCGGCGCAGACGGCGGAGTTTTTCGGGACGCATGTGGAGAGGCTTTACGATGTTGGCGTGAGCGGGATTCACCGTCTTTTGGATAAGGTTGATTTGCTGCAGCAAGCAAATTGTGTAGTGACGGCTGCAGGTATGGAGGGTGCGCTGGCGAGTGTTATCGGCGGCCTTGTGCGTAATCCGGTGATTGCGGTGCCGACTTCTGTCGGATACGGTGCGAGCTTTCATGGGCTGAGTGCGCTGCTGACGATGATTAATTCCTGCGCTAACTGTGTTTCGGTTGTGAATATTGATAATGGCTATGGCGCGGGGATTATTGCGACGCAGATTAACAGGCTGGCGTGCAAGTGAGATCCAACCCTTCCGTCTGCTCGTAAAGCTCGCATCTACCTCCCCTTTCAGGGGAGATATAAACTTTTATATGCTCCCTGCAAGGGAGCTGGCATCGCCGCAGGCGATGACTGAGGGTTGTGCCACCTCGCAATATTGCCGAGCGCACCTCAACGGAAGAGGGAAGCGAGGGCATTCCATTCGCCTCAGCGAACCGGCAATGGATTTCAGCATTATCTTACAAAAATCTAACCTGTATTTTAGAACATTTTTGATTTAATCCGCTATATTATATATGTATACTGCTGGTACTGAATGCATTAAATAAAAAATATATCATATGAAGTTTACTTTAAGAAATACAAGGCGCAATAGTGCGTTGTGTGATGTATACAGTAAAAAATCTTATTTGGACTGACTGACTGTAAATCTTAAAAGTAGTACAATATTCTTAAATATAACTGAGTTTGATTCTTCTTATTTTTGTACATCAGTATTACATAAAATAAAAATCAGGCTCTAGTATAAACAAAGGTAAGATTTCTCTTGATTGATATTCACTCTCATATCATTTCCGGAATAGATGACGGCAGCAAGGACGAGGCAATGAGCCTGAAAATGTTGCAGAAGGCTGTGGCGTCCGGTACGACTTCCATTTTTGCAACGTCGCATTTGCTACAGGCTGCACACAGTCCTGCGTGGCAGGATTTTTTAGTTGGTGCAGAAAGGCTGCGCCAGCTGGCGGGTGAGCACAATTTACCGCTGGCGATTTATTCCGGCTGTGAAGTGTTTATGGATTGGGATTTGCTGGACATCATTGCTGAGAATGGCAGCTTTTGCCTGAACGGTGAAAATTTTGCTGCAGCGAGGACCAGTTATATCCTGGTGGAGTTACCTATGTATTTCATACCGAATTATGCTGATGATTTTTGGTATGAGCTGCGGTTGAAGGGGGTTGTGCCGATTTTAGCACATCCGGAGCGTTATACTGAGTTAATGGCGAAGCCGGACCTGCTGTTGCGTTGGCGACGTGAGGGCTTGCTGCTGCAATGCAATATTGGCAGCTTTGCAGGGAGCTTTGGCGCGCAGGCCGAGCAGGCAGCGAAGCTGCTTTTGGCGAACGGCTTGGTTGATTTTGTGGGCAGTGATGCGCACAGGGACAGTGGGCGCGATACGGATATGCGCGCCGGTGCTGCTGTAATTAGGGAGCTGGCCGGTGAGGCTGTGCTGCAGCAGCTGACGCAGATTAATCCGCAGAGGATTATTGATGGCACTTCTTTGAAGGTTAAGGCACCGCAGCAGTTAATTGCAAAGGAAAAGAAATCTAAGTGGTGGAACAGGTTATTTAAATAATAAATATACCGGTTTTTTTGTTTAAAAATTTTTATTAAGGAGTATAAAATGAAAAAGTCATTAGTAGTATTGGCATTGGCGCTGGCTTTAGGGACAGGCAGCGCTGCACAGGCGCAGGTGCAGGATTATGTGATGTGCCCGGGCGATGTGCTGCAGGTTGTGGTATATGGTCATGAGGATTTGAGTACACTGGCGGGTAATACGCAGAATTCGCCGTATGTGGTGCGCCCCGACGGCAAGGTGTCCTTCCCTCTGATTGGCGATGTGGATGTTACGGGCAAGACGGTGACGCAGTTCCGTGAGGAGCTGGTAAGCCGCTTCGGTTATTACCTGGTGAAGCCGCAGATCAGTGTGAATGTGGTGAAGCTGGGTACTACGCGTGTGTATGTGCTGGGCGAGGTTAAGCGCCCTGGTCTGTTTGAGCTGGAAAAGAGCCACCGCGTGCTGGATGCACTGGCTAAGGCGGAGGGCTTTACCGAAAAATCTGCCAAGAGGAATATCTTTTTGGTGCGTGCCGGTTCTACCGAGGTGCAGCAGCTGAACATCAACAATTATCTGAGGAAGGCTGACCAGAGCGCAAACCTGGAGCTGCATGAGGGCGACTGCCTGTATCTGACCAGCAACCATAAGGTTATCTTCAGCAAGGATATTATGCCGTTCCTGACCGGTGCATATTACATCAACGAAATCAAGAATAATGACGACTGAGGAGAATAACTGTGAGTAAGGATTTACATAATGACGAAGAGATTACTATAGACCTGCTGGAAATAGCCAATATTTTGAAGCGCAATGCAGGCAATATCGCCCGCGTTACCGGTATTTTTGTGGTGGCAGCAGGCGTGTACCTGGCTACAGCAACGCCGGTATACGAATCGCAGGCTTTGCTGCGTGTTAAGCAGCCTAAGGGCATTGGCACCAGCCTTTTGGAATCGATGCCGATGGGCAATGCGATGGCCAATACCCAGCTGATGAACACCTATGCGGAGATTTTGAAGAGCCGCAGTGTTGTGGTGCCCGTAATCCAAAAGACGGAGCAGCCTAATAAAGAAGGCAAGTACCCTGCTTATGATGCTTATGTGAAGGGACGTATTACTACCGCGCCCTTTAAGGATACTGAAATTATGCAGCTGACGGTGCGTGCAAATACGCCGGAAAAGGCCCAGGAGGCTAATAAGCTGATTGTTGACGGCTTTTTGAAGCGTTTGACGGACCTTTCACGTGACCAGCAGAAGGCTACCCGCGGCTTTTTCGAGGAGCGTGCTGTGGCTGCCAAAAATGAGCTGCAGACTGCGGAAGATAAGATGACAGATTATAAGAAGAAAAATAATATTATTGCTCCCGATGATGCTGTGAAGCTGGCGAGCGAGAAGATGAGCATGGTGGATAAGCTGAGCGCGGAAAACAAGGTGGCGCTGGCTACTGCCAATGCACGCCTGGCAGCGGCTAACGGCCAGCTGCAGGGCGAGGCTGTTTCCATTGCGGATAACAAAACGATTCAATCCTATAATGCGAAGCTGGCAGAGCTGGAAGGCGAGCGCATCAGCTATATGGATAAATATACTGAAAACCACCCGAAGGTGCAGCAGGTGAACCAGGAGATTGCAGGCCTGAAGGCTAAAATCCAGAACGAGATTAACAAGGTTGCCGCTTTGCAGGCTCCCAGCGATAACCCGGTACACCAGCAGCTGCTGGCCAGCAAGTTCAGCAGCGAAGCTGAGGCAAGCGTGGCACAAAGCAACCTGGCCAAGCTGGCGCAGATTGACGGCGAAAACAAGAACGGCTTAAAGGAGCTTTCCGATAAGGAGCAGCAGTTTGTCGGCCTGCTGCGTGATGTGACGGTGGCTAACGAGATTTACGTTATGCTGGCCAAACGCCTGGAGGAGGCCAAGGTTGCTGAAGCAAGCGTTGCTACCGAGGTGCAGGTGGTGGACAGCGGCACGCTGCCGGAAGCCCCTGTGAAGCCGCGTAAGGCGATGACACTGCTTTTGGCAGCACTGCTGGGCATTTTGGCAAGCAGTGGCTTTGTAGTGGTGCGCGAGCTGCTCAACAGAACAATCAAGACTGCCGATGATGTGGCACAATACCTGGATTTGCCGCTTTTGGGCAGTGTTCCTGATTTGGAGGATTTGCAGAAGAATATGCAGGAGAAGGGTAAAAAACCTGGCTTGGCTGTGAGAATGTGGAGGAAAATATGGAAGGCTTAAACCTGATTGCACATAATGATTTGAAGAACCCGGCGACGGAGGCATACCGTGTTATCCGCACCAGCATCCAGTTTGCGCAGGCCGGTAAGGAGCTGAAGACGTTGGCTGTTACCAGCTGCATGCCTAACGAGGGCAAGAGCATGACTGCTGCCAATTTGGCGGTGGTGCTGACGCAGGCAGGCAAGAGCGTGCTGATTTTGGATTGCGATATGCGTAACCCGACTGTGCACAAGAATTTTGGCCTTTCCAATAAGCTGGGGATTTCCAGCTGTATAAGCATGGACACACCGCTGAGCGCTGCAGTGCAGGCTACGAAGGTGGACAACCTGTATGCGTTGACAAGCGGCGTGATTCCGCCGAACCCGAGCGAGCTGCTGGGCAGCGAGCGCATGCGGGAGCTGCTGCAGGAGGCCAGAGAGATTTATGATTATGTGCTGATTGACCTGCCGCCGGTGCTGCCGGTTGCGGATGCACTGGTTTTGGGTGCTGTGGTTGACGGCGTGGTGTTGGTTATCGACAGCGGCGAGGTGAAGGTTGACCTGGCGCGCGATGTGAAGAAGCAGCTGCAGCATGCCGGGGCCAATATCCTGGGCGTTGTGCTGAACAAGGTGCGCAGTGAGCACCATGGCTATGGTTATGGCTATGGCTATTACTATTACTACGGAAGCAAGGAGGCTGAAAAGTAATAATAATAGAGAAAGAGTGCTGCTTTACGGACAAAAGCAGCACTTATGCGTAGGGATGATATATTTTATGATGTATGATAGTGTTGATGAAGTGGGGGACCCAAGAGAATGTTTTTTAAGGAATTGGCGCTGCGGCTTATGAAGCTGTTGAATGCGTTTTTGATGACTATGCCTTTTGCTATAGCTTGGTTCGCTTATTATGCTGAGCGTATTGCAGAGCCGTTTTATAACATGGGCAATTGGCTGGTAATAGCTTTGTTTTTTTTACTTTATATTGCGTTTGGTCGTGTGTATGGTGCCTTTTGGATTTCGCTGAACCGAATTTCTGAAAGCGTATATAGTCAGGCATTGGCTGCTTGCATGGTTAACGGTATTATGTATATTATTACCTGCCTGTTGATGCGACATTTGCCAGATATTTGGCCTGTTTTGGGAGTGTTTGCAGCGCAGATTGTGATTTCCGCAATTTGGAGCTTTTTGGCGCATATTGCGTTTTATATCCTATTCCCTGCTACCAAGACGATTATTGTTTATGATGAGCGTCAGGGCATGGAAAAGCTGATTCACGAATATGGCTTTGAAAAGAAGTTTACGGTTATTAAAACCCTGACTGTAGATAACTGCATCAATAACCTGGATTTGCTGAAAAATGCGCAGACTGTTTTTGTGAGTGGCGTGCATAGCCATGAACGTAACATTATTTTAAAATATTGCGTTGCCAATAATATTATGATGTACCTTATTCCGCGTATTGGCGATGTGCTGATGAGCGGTGCACAGCAGATGCACATGTTCCATTTGCCGATGCTGCGCGTGGGCAGGTATAATCCTTCTCCATGGCATACAATTGCTAAGCGTACTTTTGACGTTGTTTCTGCAGGTGCGCTGTTTCTGGTTATTTCGCCGGTGATGCTGGTGACAGCTATTGCTATTAAAATGACAGATGGCGGACCGGTGTTTTATAAGCAGCGTCGCCTGACGCAGAATGGCGAGGAGTTTGATGTATTGAAGTTCCGTTCTATGCGTGTGGATGCAGAAAAGGATGGCGTGGCACGTCTTTCCAGCGGTGATAACGATGACCGCATTACTCCGGTTGGCCATTTTATCCGCAAGGTGCGTATTGATGAACTGCCGCAGCTTTTGAATATTATCGGCGGCAGCATGAGTGTTGTTGGCCCGCGTCCGGAACGTCCGGAAATTGCCAGCCAGTATGAAGAGCAGATTCCGGAGTTTAAGCTGCGCCTGCAGGCAAAGGCCGGTCTTACCGGTTATGCGCAGGTTTACGGCAAGTACAATACTACTCCGTATGACAAGCTGCAAATGGATTTGCTATATATTGCTCATCCCAGCTTTTGGGAGGATTTGCGTATAATTTTTGCTACGATTAAGATTCTGTTTGTGCCTGAAAGCACGGAAGGTGTTGCTGAGGGACAGCAGACGGCGATGGGGAAGTAACAGGTCTATGGGGATAGCCTTGATATTTTTGTTGAGTAGTTGTTTATGGTGCTTGAAGGTGAGGAATAAAAATAATGTTAGTTAGTGTGATTATGCCTACGTATAACTGCGGTAAATTTATATCGCAGTCATTAGATTCTGTAATTTCCCAGACTGTTTCAGATTGGGAAGTTCAAATTGTGGATGATTGCAGTACAGATAATACAGCGGAGGTTCTGAAGCCGTATTTGGAAAAATATCCTAATATACATTACTACGTCCTCCCTAAGAACGGTGGTCCGGCAATTGCAAGAACAGAAGCGATTAAGCGTGCAACAGGAAAGTATGTGGCGTTTCTTGATAGTGATGATTTGTGGATGCCAAATAAGTTGGCAAAGCAGATTGAATTTATGGAGAAAACAGGAGCTAAGTTTAGCGCTACTGGTTATGGCTGGATGGATGAGGATGGAAATGATTTGCACATTGCTCTCATTCCGCCAAAAAAGACTGACTATAAAAAGATGATAAGCTTATCTAATCCTATTGGTAATTTGTCTGTAATGTATGATCAGGAGGCTCTTGGTAAGTTTGAGGTGCCATCTATTAAGAAAAGAAATGACTTTGCATTATGGCTCCAGATATTGAAAAAAACTGATTACTGCTACGGCATTGAAGAGGTTTTGGGTACATATCGCAAGGGACGTTCTGGCTCTGTATCTAGTAATAAATTGAAGCAGGCGAAGTACCATTGGCAGCTTTATCATGATATTGAAGGTCATGGTGTAGTTCGCAGTATCTTTGAGATTGTATGCTGGGCATGGGTTAAAGGAACTGGTATAGGTATTGATAAGAGGAAAATATGATGAATCCATTAAGATATGTAAAAGCTCTTTTAGGATTTGGAGACGTTGAAGCTTTTTGGCAAGCAAGAAATGAGATTTTAAAAGAGCCTGGGAAGCATCGTTATGCTCATATTCTTTGCAAAGTTATTAGAAAGCATTATGGTGCGGGGATTCCAGTTTTGCCAGATATTAACCGATTTATCACTCCACATGGTTTTTATGGTATTTTTATTTCACAGAGAGCCAAAATCGGTGAAGGATGTGCTATTTTTCAGCAGGTGACAATTGGTTCAAACGAACTTCAGTTCGGGGGGCGCCGACCATTGGCAATAATTGTTTGATTGGTGCTGGTGCAAAGATTATAGGAAATGTACATATTGGTAATAATGTTAGAATTGGAGCAAACGCAATTGTAGTAGATGATGTTCCAAATAACTGTACAGTTGTAATGAACAAACCAAGAGTGATTGTGAGACACACAGATTAATGAGTGAGGAAGATTGCATTATGAATATCAAGATGCTATATGCGAAGATTTTGAGTGCTATTTCTGCTACGGCGGGAATCGATTTTGCAAAGAAGTTTGACACAAAATTACGCTTTCATAAAGAGCTTAATTTAAAGAATCCAACTACATTATCAGATAAGATTACGTATTTCGAACTTCATGAGCATTCTTCGTTAACTTCTATTTGTACTGATAAATTTGCGGTAAGAGAGTATGTAGAAAAAAAGGATTAGGCAATATATTGGTTCCTCTGGTTGGCGGACCATGGAATAGGGTGGAAGATGTTGATTTTGCCAGTCTTCCTAATAGTTTTGCAATAAAAGCAACTCATGGTTGCAAAATGAATTACATTGTTCCCGATAAAACCAAAATGGATGTCTCTAAATGTCGCAAAGAGATGATTAGATGGCTTGCTACTACTTATGGTGGATATTCCTTAGAACCACATTACCTCTCAATCCCACACAGAATTTATGCAGAAGAATTTCTCGAGAATTGTAATCAGCTTATAGATTATAAAATTCATTGTTTGAATGGAAAACCTGAATTTATCTTGGTTTGCAGTGACCGTAAAGCAAATGGTGATGCTGCAATGCAAGTTACATTAGATTTATTTGATTTAGAATGGAAGCATATTCCTGAGCTGATTCCAGCTGGTTCTGAAGTGGCTGGTGATGGTTCGATGCCTAAACCGGAAAAGCTAGCTGAGATGTTGGAAATTGCTGAAAGATTAGCTGAAGATTTTAAGTTTGTTCGTGTGGATTTATATGAACTGAATGGAAAGGTTTACTTTGGAGAATTAACTTTTTCACCAGGTTGTTGTGTTTTACCGTATTTTACGAAGAAATTTGATTTGGAAATGGGACAGAAGTTGAAGATATAACATTGGAGGAAAAGCAATGAGAATTGGCATTATTGGCCACTTTGGTGGGAATGAGGATTTTTTAGATGGGCAGACTGTTAAGACGAAGGTACTTTACAAAGAATTATCGGGATTACAAGGCTTGGAGATAGAAAAAGTTGATACTTATTATAAAACGAAAAAACCATTTAAGTTGTTATACGATACTTTTAAATGCCTGCTGAAAAATAAGCATATTATTGTTCTTCTTTCTAAAAATGGAAGACGTTTTTATTTCCCTTTGCTTAATTTTTTCTCAAGATTTTATGGGACTAATGTCTATCATGATGTGATTGGCGGAGGCATTGATAAAATAGATTTTCAAAATCCGAATTTCAAGGGATATTTAAATAATTTTAAAGTAAATTGGGTTGAATCAGCTAATTTAAAGCAAAGATTAGAAAAATTAGGCGTAAAAAATTGTGAGGTAATGCCTAATTTTAAGCGTTTAAATATCTTAGAAAAATATAAAGACGATTATAGTGAGCCTTATAGGTTTTGTATATTTTCGAGGGTTATGAAAGAAAAAGGGGTAGAAACTGCTATAGAAGCAATTGAAAGTATAAATACAGCAGCGAATAGGGAAGTATGCCAATTAGATATTTATGGTCCCATAGATAAGACTTATGCGAGCCGTTTTGAAGAGTTGATGCAGACTGTTAGTAGCGCAGTTAATTATAAGGGCATGGTTCCCTATGACAAAAGTGTTGAAGCGATAAAGGATTATTATGCTTTGTTGTTTCCTACTTTTTGGGATGGTGAAGGCTTTCCAGGAACTATTGTAGATGCGTTTTCATCTGGATTGCCTGTAATAGCGACAGACTGGAATTGTAATGCTGAAATTGTAGATGATATGGTTAATGGCATTATTTATCCTAATGAAGATATTAAGGATCTTAGAAGTGCAATTGAATGGTGTATTTCTCATAAAAAAGAAGTCATCAATTGGAAAAAAAGTTGCTTAGAAAAGGCTAGAGAGTATCAGCCAGATAATTACATAAAACAAATTATAAGAACTATAGAAGAGTAAAAGGGATTGTCAAATATGAAGCGTTTATTGTGTATATTAAGTTCGTTGGATGCTGGTGGTGCAGAGACTTTTATGATGAAAATTTTCCGCAATTTACCAGAAGAATATAAGCTAGATTTTATTGTATCAGCTGAAACTGGTTTTTATGAAAAAGAAGTAATAGAACTTGGCGGACGTATTCACCGAGTTCCATTGAGAACTAAGCATCCGATAGCTACATTTAAGGCAATATATGATGTGGTAAAGAATAATAATTATACCCATATATTGAAACTGTGCGATACACCTATAGGTTTATATGACCTGTTAGCTGCTAAGTTAGGTGGAGCTAAGGTTTTATGCGTTCGTTCTTGTAATTCTAATGCTTCGAATAGTAAGTTAGGTAGATATATCAATGATATACTAAGGCCATTTTTTAGTTATTTTACAGATATTAAAATTGCTCCTTCAAGTTTAGCGGCAGCCTTTACTTTTGGAAAAAGTGAGGTGAAAAATGTTCACTTAATTCATAATGGTGTTGACTTAAGTGTGTACAGATATAGTGCTAATGCTAGGAATAAAGTTAGAAGAGAATTTAATATAGCCGAAAATAGATTAGTTGTTGGTCATATAGGCAGATTTACTTATCAAAAAAATCACATCTTCTTAATAAAAATCTTTGCCGAGCTGTTAAAAAAAGAGCCAGAGGCCGTGTTGATGTTGGTAGGCAAGGGCGAAAAGAGAACAGAAATTGAGAAACAAATAACTGATTTGGGTATCGAGCAATCAGTTATATTTACTGGAATTCGCTCCGATATTCCTAACTTGCTATCAGCAATGGACGTGTTTGTATTTCCTTCTTTTTATGAGGGAATGCCCAATACCGTAATTGAAGCTCAAGCTACTGGGTTACCGTGTTTGATTGCGGATACTATTACGGAAGAGGCCGGTATTACTGAATGTGTACACTATAAGTCTTTAACTGATTCTGCTGAAGCGTGGGCTGATAAAGTTATGTCATTGCTTAATAAAGATAAAGAGAAACGCAGTTACTACAGTAATAAGGTGAAGAATGCTGGTTATGATATAGGCAGTTGTACAAAGCAATTTTGCAGCTTGATATTTTAAAATAATAATTACTTATAATGCAATAAAAACATTCACAAAAGTGAAATTTTAGAGAAAGACAATCGAAAAAAATTAAATTTTTTAATATTTGATGGATGTATAGAAATACACAATACATTAAGTGTTACTGGTTGATCTATATAGTATAAAAAGCTGTCTCTTATACACATCTCCGAGCCCACGAGACGGACTCCTATCT
>ENA-OZED01000630-OZED01000630.1-human-gut-metagenome-genome-assembly--contig:-NODE-630-length-15010-cov-4.603143_pt1 | contig 15010 bp, 13 predicted proteins | sample MGYA00245066_ERZ653605 | MGnify/ENA primary metagenome ERZ653605 (study PRJEB26926, sample SAMN06165079) | human gut metagenome | biome: ENVO:00009003; feature: ENVO:2100002; material: ENVO:00002003...
TCTACACCCTAGAGTTCGTCGGCAGCGTCAGATGTGTATAAGAGACAGGTGCTTACTGTTTCAACTGAAGCTGTCAAGTCCGCTGCAACTACAGATTGACCATTTACAGTCACTTCGTTAGTTGTCAAATTAGCTTCTGCAACCACAGGTGTAGTTGATGTTTCTGAAGCTGGAGTTTCAACTTTAACAGAGACAGCTTGATTATCAGCATTGTATGTTGCTGTCAAGACTGTCCCAGGGTAAATCAAATCAATGTTTGTGATTTGATTGATGTTAGCCAAAACATTCACATCGATACCCATTGCTTCAGCGATACTTCCCAAAGTATCACCGTATTGAACTGTATAAGTTTGTTGGTTATCACTTACAGCGATATCTGCTTTGATTTGATCTACTGAACGTGCCACCCAGTTTGAAGTTTCATCGGCATGTACATGACTTGCAGCAAAAAGTGAAAGTGCTGCGGTCGAGTAAAGAAGTGCCTTTGTTGTTTTAGATTTTGATAACATGTATAATTCATTCCTTTTTTAACAATTTTAACATATACAATAATACCACACTTTTTGTCAAAAGAGGGGTGATTTACTGCACTTTAAAGCAATTACTAACTAGTTGTAACAAGCCTAATTTATTGAAAAAAAGCTGAGATATTTGTAAAAAATTGTAACAATTCATACCAATTCAAATGGTAATTACTTTTTAAAGAAAATGCTAAAAGTCATTATGCTTATCGTAGACTTAGTCGCTATTAATGAGCCAGATAATCTTCCCAAATCTGGTCAAACTGCCCCAAATTAAAGGAAAAACTAGCTTGATCTTCCAAGTAACGACTAACTTCTTCGAAGTCATCAGTATGCTTCGGGAAGGTTGAATCTTCAAAAGCCAAGTCAGCCAAGATTGCTACTGGTTCATTGGACTTTGGATTACGCTGGGCCATCAACCAAGTATAAAAGGATTTTCTCATACTTTCTCCTAACCGATTAACTCTGTTCCAAACTGATCTTGTTTGATTTTTTTAGCCTTCATCAGACCACCTAGGGCTTTCTTAAATTGTCCCTTAGAAATACCGAAGGTTGCCTTGATATCTGCTGGTGATGACTTGTCATTAAGCGTCATAAAGCCACCATTGCTCTCTAAATAAGTCAAAATCATCTGAGCATCATTTTCAAGCATTTCAAAAGAACGTGGTTTAAGCGAAAGATTGAGGGTACGGTCAACTTCTCTGAACCCAATCACACGCGCTTCAAGGACCTGACCTAAGCGTGGCTCCGCATAACGTTCTGATGGATGAATGAAACCAAGCATGTTATTCTCTGGTAGATAAACAAAGGTTCCTGAGAGTTTGAGACGGTAGGCAATGGCTGGCCATTTTTGGTTTTGCATATTATCGTAAGCAGGTCCAGACATACGTTGAAAGACCTCAGGTTCAGCAGGAAGCCCCCAAATACGGTCTTTTTTATCAACATCAAGTTTGATATAGAGCTTATCGCCTTTCTTAGGCCAAAGCTCTTTGAGTTCCGGCAAAACATCAAGAGAGACAACAATCTCCTTATCTGGAATTCCCACATCTACAAAGACACCCAAATCCTTACGGACTTCAGTGACCTCTCCCCAATCATAAGAATTACGAGTTGCTTTGATTTCCTTTTGAGTCAGACGTGATTTTTGCTTGCTATCTGTATAGGCGAAACCTGTCACCATGTCGCCAATGGCATGTTCCCCTTCTTTTTTAGACAAGGCAAAAGTCACACCGTCCTTTTGTGCAAAGTAAAATTTATCATTTTCATCAGTTACTAGGGCAGTAATGATCGTTCCAAGTAATGTATTCATCTTTTTTCCTCTAAAAAGAGAGTCGGACAAGGAAGCTAACATAGTTCATGCTCTTTTGCTTCTGTCCCACTCTCCTTATTTTTCTATTGATTAAACAGTAAGAAGTTCTTTTTCCTTTTCTGCTGTCATGCTGTCAATCTTCTTAACAGCGTCATCAGTTGCTTTTTGGATATCTTTTTCCAAAGATTTCAATTGATCTTCTGTGATTTCTTTGTCTTTTTCTTGCTTCTTAGCTTCATCCATAGCATCACGGCGGATGTTACGGATAGCGATTTTAGCATTTTCACCGACTTTTTTCACTTCTTTAGCCAACTCTTTACGTGTTTCTTCTGTAAGTGCTGGGATAACCAAGCGCACAACAGAACCATCGTTAGCTGGGTTAATACCAAGATCAGATTCGTTGATTGCACGTTCAATATCAGCGATTGAGCCTTTATCAAATGGTGAAATCAAAAGGACACGTGCTTCAGGAACAGTGATTGAAGCCAATTGGTTAAGTGGTGTTGGGGCACCATAGTATTCTACAGTGATACGGTCAAGAAGTGATGCATTGGCACGACCTGCACGGATAGATCCAAATTCACGGGCCAATGACTCGTGTGAGTGGGCGAAACGTTCTTTTGCTTTTTCAATAATTGCGTTTGTCATAAATTCTCTCTTTCTTATTTGTGTGATTCTGCTTTGTTAGATACAGTTGTTCCAATTTGTTCACCAAAGATAACACGTTTGATGTTTCCTGGTTCGTTCATGTTGAAGACAACAAGGTCAATGTCATTATCCATTGAAAGGGTAGAAGCTGTGGCATCCATAATTTTCAAACCACGTTTGATAACTTCCACATGTGTCAACTCGTCAAATTTAACAGCATCAGCGTTTTTACGAGGGTCGTCATTGTAGACACCATCAACGCCGTTTTTAGCCATAAGAATAGCATCAGCTTCGATTTCAGCTGCACGAAGAGCCGCTGTTGTATCTGTTGAGAAGTATGGTGAACCAATACCTGCTGCAAAGATAACAATACGACCTTTTTCAAGGTGACGAAGGGCACGACCACGAATATAAGGCTCTGCCACAGATTTCATATCAATCGCTGTTTGAACACGCGTATCAACACCAAGTTGTTTCAAACTATCTGCCATAACAAGGGCATTCATAGTTGTTCCAAGCATTCCAGTATAGTCCGCTTGAACACGATCCATTCCTGCTTCAGCTGCAGGTTCTCCACGCCAAAGGTTACCACCACCGATAACTAGAGCAATTTGAATACCTGAATCCGCTACCTCAGCAATTTCTTTAGCCATAGCTTGGACAGTTGGAAGATCAATCCCAACACCTCGTTCACCAGCTAGAGCTTCACCTGAAAGCTTAATGAGGACACGTTTGTATTTTGGTTCTGCCATGATTTCTCCCTATTAACTATTTTGTTTTATGATTTGATTCTTAGCTGAGATTTATCTTTCCTAAGTCGTCCATTACCAGCCTTTTAAGGTGGTTAAGGGGTCTCATTCGAGCATCTCCTTTTTATGATTGGGATAGGAAAATGGTTTCTTTTTTGCAAAGGAAACACTAAATCTTCATCCTTACTATTTTATCATAAATTAGGGCTTTCACCTAGTCAAATATTTAAAAAATATCCTTACAAGATAACCGTAAAGGTGATGGTGTCATTTTTATAAGAGGCAAAGATACGACCCTTAAACAATTTGACCATGCTTTGAGCCATGGAGAGGCCAATACCAAAACCTTTGTGTTCCTTGTTATTATGGGATTCTTCAATACGATAAAAACGCTCAAAAAACTTACTATAGTCAACAGCTTTACCATCTTTATAGGTGTTCGATACTTCTAAACGAGCCCGTTTTCGTGTTCTTCCAATCTGACGGAGCCTTACAGTAACTATCCCTTCTGGATCACAATACTTGTTAGCATTATCCACAAGGAGGGTTACAAGTTCAAAGAGAGACTTCTCTTCTGCCTTTACATGAATATCCGGTGTGATGTCCATAACGAAAGATTTACCATCTCGGACAACAGGCCCCTTAAAGTCCTCTGCTGCATCCTCAGTAATATAGGAAAAATCTACATCTTGAAGAACAATATCCGGTTGTTCCTCCAAACGAGATAGGGCTACCAGAGAATTGATTAGGGTGGTCAAACGTGCCACCTGGTCGTTCGTCGACTTGGTCCATTCGTTCTCTCCAGTCATGAGTTCTTGTAGCTCAGTATTAGCAGAAATAATGGCCAATGGTGTCTTTAATTCATGACCAGCATTGGTAATAAAACGTCGCTGTTTTTCGTAGTTTCGAATGAAGGGACGAATGACAATTCCTGATAAGGCACTGACAATGATGACAAAAAAGATAAAGCCAAACATTGATAAAAGGATAGAAAGACTTAACAAGGCTTGGGAAGAATTATAATAAGAGGTCGTGTCCAGAAAGACCACAAGGATCTTATTTTTACTGACTTTACTAACCTGATAACTGAGATTAATATTTTTTTCTCTAATAGTTCCAAGAGTACTCGTCATTCGGCTAGCTGCACGGGCATAATTAGCAGCCTCTTCATCATTTATCAAGGAAGTATGACTGGTATCCTGACTAACCACTTCATCACCAGACAAGGTCACACTGAAAAAACGAAAACTATCGGATGGAATTTCACGTCCTTGATTGGTCTCAATTTTTTTCGTCTTTCCGAAACTACCATTATTTTCTGTGAGTGTGTTGAGAACCTTACTAATTTCCTGCTCCGTCTGAAAGGACCTCACAGTATTGATGATTCCCACCGTAAAGACCAAGATAAAGAGGATAGCCAAGGAAGCAATCGTAATAAATTGAAGTCGTAAACGCCTAAACATGAGCTACTCCTCTCTAATTGGCGAGAAGGCAAAAGTCGCCTCCTTTTTCGCCAAGAATGCTGATGTCGGCCTGGATGGCTTGCAATTTCTGACGCAGATAGGAAATGTAGACCCAGACAATCGACTCGTCTACATCTTCCTCATCCTCCCAGATGGTCTTAAAAAGGTGCTCAGTCGTTAATTTCTTGGCAGGATTAAGCATAAAGTGGGCCATTAACTTGGTCTCTCTGCTTGAAAGTCGAATGGCGTTCCCAGCTACCAACTCCTGCTCTTCTTGGTCCAAACGAACAGAACCAAGAGTCAAAATTTTGGCTGTGAAGCTCTCACTCACACGACGCTCTAATGAGCGCAGACGAGCCAAAAGTTCCTTAAGGGAGATTGGCTTGGTCAAGTAATCGTCTGCCCCAGCATCAAGCCCGGTCACGCGATCATCAATTTCAGCCATAGCTGTCAACATAATGACATGCGTCCTATCCCCAGAGGAGCGAATCTCTTTCAGGGCCTCGATACCTGTTTTAATGGGCATCATAATATCCATAATCATCACTTGATAGGCATTCTGTGCAGCTAGGTCTACTGCCTCTTGCCCATTGAATGCTTGATCCACCTCATAACCTTGATGCTCTAGGGCTGCCTTATAAACTCGAGAAAGAGCCTCTTCATCCTCAGCTAGTAGAATTTTCAAAGCCATTCTAGTCCCCTCCTTCTTGAATTAAGTTACGGATGGTCTGCATGGTCAAATCACATGAAGCTAATTCATCCGCACAACGCTTAAGCTCACGGGTAATCATTTCTGGATTCTTGATGTCATGCTTGTACTTCATCTGATGCTCCAAACTGGCCCAGGAATCCTGAGCAATGGTCCGAAGCTGAACCTCAACAAAATAGGTTCCTCTCTCATTTCCTAAGACATCTGGAAACTCGGTTTCTACTTCCAAAATGAGATGGTAAGAACGATAGCCATTGGGCTTAGCATTTAAAATGTAATCTTTCTCGTTATAGATAGAAACGCTAGGGATAGCCTTGATGACATCGATAGTCTTGTAAATATCATCGACAAAGCCACAAACGATTCGAATTCCAATACTGTCACGGATTTCCTTGAGAGCAGATTGGCTGGTTTCAGGCAAATTCTTCCTACGACACTTTTCACGCATAGAATCGCTTTCTTTGATTCGTGAAATAAAATGTTCATAGAGTTTAAAGCCTGTTTCTTTTTTGCTAGTAATATTAGCCGCAATAATCGGGTCTGTTATTTCTTGTAAAATCTTGGGGAGATACCGAGCATATTCCCCATAAATACTTGGAGTTGACATATAAACCTCCTCTAATAGCGTCTCCTAATTATAGCATAGTTAGGCTTAAAAATAAGGACTGAGCCAGACAAGAAGGACTCTAAAGCTAAGAAAAAAATCCAGCCGAAGCCAGATTCATTTTGCTTATCTAAGTTAAATAGCACAAGGCTATGCATCAAGTGATTTGACAAAAGGCCAGTTACCTAGTTTGTGTGTTTCATAGGTCAAAACCTTATAACCACATTGCTTGTAGCCATTTTTCTCGTAGAAAGGTACATTGTAATCACGATTGGTAATCAAACCAAGACTGTGACCGCCTGTACTACCTACAAAAGGTTCAACCCCCTCAAGCAAGAAACGACTCCCTATCCCTTTTCTTTGATAATCTGGAGTCACCGCCAACATCATCAAGTACCAGTCGTATTCTGCAGAATCTTCCAGATGTCTTTCGGACTCTTCAACAAAGTTAAAATACTTGAACAACTTAGTGATGCTTATAAAACTGAAAAGCTTGGTCGCCCCATTTTGAAGATAATTAAGCATAGAAATCGTCTGATGCTGTAAAATAGCTGCCGCAACAATGCGACCGTCCTTTTCAGCCACCAAACATGAGTCCTGTTTAATCGCCAAACGCACCAACACTTCCTGCAAGGCTAAGACAAATTCCTTATACTGTTCAGGATTCTTTAAATTACTGGCAATCATTGAAAGATAGGGGTAATCTTCAAAGGCATCTGCACATACTTGTGCAACTTCCTGAACTTCGTCTAGTCTTGCTTTGCGATATTGCATCATAATCTCCTAATCTGTCTGTTTTTTTCAGTATAACACAAAACGCATGACTGACAGTCATACGTGCTATAGATTTTTGTAAAATCTTATAATTTTATAAGAAAAGTTTAGGCAACTTCTTCTGTAAATTGACTATTATAAAGATCAGCATAGAAACCATCTGCTGCCATGAGCTCATCATGATTGCCCTGTTCAATAATGTTACCATCTTTCATCACAAGGATAAGGTCAGCATTTCGAATGGTTGATAAGCGGTGGGCAATGACAAAGGAAGTCCGACCTTCCATAAGCTTGTCCATGGCTTTTTGAATCAATTCTTCTGTTCGGGTGTCAACTGATGATGTCGCTTCATCCAAGATAAGAAGAGGGGCGTCCTTAAGAAGCGCACGCGCAATGGTCAAGAGCTGTTTCTGACCAACTGATAAGGTCACAGAATCATCCAAATAAGTATCATACCCCTTTGGAAGTGTGGTGATGAAGTGGTGAACACCGACAGCCTTAGCTGCAGCAATAACTTGCTCATCAGAAATATTCTCTTGGTTGTAAATCAAATTATCACGAATAGTACCTTCAAAGAGCCAAGTGTCTTGAAGCACCATAGAGAATTGATCATGAACGGTTTCACGTTTCATGTCATTAGTATCCACACCGTCAATGGTAATACGACCTTGGTCGATGTTATAGAACTTCATAAGCAGGTTAACAATAGTCGTCTTACCAGCACCTGTTGGACCAACGATCGCAATCTTTTGACCTGGCTTAGCAAGGGCTGAAAAGTCATGAATAATAGTCTTTTCAGGAGTATAACCAAAGGAAACATGATCAAAGACTACTTGACCTTTAGTATCTGTCAACTCAGCTGTCTTAGCTGACTCGTTGTCCATATCTTTTTCTTCCAAAAATTCAAAGATACGACCAATAGCTGCAGTGGCTGACTGGAGCTGTGTAATCCCTTGTGCAATTTGAGAAAGAGGTTGTGAGAAAATACGAACATAAGTCATGAAGGCTACCACATCACCAATAGTCAAGCTACCATCAATAACCTTAATAGCTCCCACAAGACAGACCATGACGTAACCAAAGTTCCCAATGAAAATCATAAGTGGCATCATAATACCTGAGATAAACTGAGATTGCCACATCGATTTATAGAGCTTATCATTAAGTCCCTTGAAAGCTTGACTACTTTCTTCAGATGCATTGTAACTCGTTACAACTGCTTGACCTGTGTAGATTTCTTCAATATATCCATTAATGTTAGCCAAATTTTCTTGTTGACGTTTGAAAAGGGGTTGTGAGAAACCCATGATGAAGGCTACTAGAACAAATCCTATCAAGACAGAACCAATCGCAGTGAAAGCCATAGTGACATTTGAGTAAAACATCATAATAATGGCTGCGACCAAGAGAACACTTGAAGTAATTAGGGTACCCAGACCTTGACTAAGAGATTGTCCCAAAAGGTCAACGTCATTAGTCACACGAGAGAGGGTGTCCCCTTGAGAATGACTGTCAAAATAATTAAGGGGAACACTGTTGATTTTCTTTTGGATAGCTGTACGGAAACGTTGTGAAAAACGTTGTGTAACTGTCGCAACCGTAAAGCTTTGTAAGTAACCCACAATCGCTGAAATGGCATAGAGAACAGCCAAGGTCATAGCAATACTTGCCACCTTATCCAAATCAATACCTGGAATCGTCCCCATTTTGGTAGGTGTAATACCTTCAGTAATAGTATTGGTAATTTCTTTAAGCTTATCTGGTCCAATAACTGTAATGACTGCTGAAATAATTGCTCCAACAATCGCAAGGACAAAAGGAATTGGGAAACCTTTAATATAGGGTTTTAAGCGTTTATAGGACGATGTTTTTGGTTTATTTTCCATTTTCTAACTCCTCCTTAGACAATTGTGAATAAGCAATTTCTTGGTAAACCTCATTGTTAGCCAAGAGTTCCTTGTGGGTTCCTTGCCCGACTACTTTACCTTGATCAAGTACCAAGATTTGGTCCGCATCCATAATAGTAGAGATACGTTGAGCAACAATCAACTTGGTCATATCTTGTGTTTTTTCAGACAATTCTTGACGCAGTTTACGATCGGTCTTATAGTCCAAAGCTGAGAAGGAATCGTCAAAAATCAAGATTTCAGGCTTACGGGCAAGTGCACGTGCAATAGCCAAACGTTGCTTCTGGCCACCTGAGAAGTTAGACCCCGCTTGAGCCACTTCTGCCTTAAGTTGGCCTTCTTTATTTTCAACAAAGTCTTTTCCTTGAGCCAATTCGAGAGCTTCCCAAATCTTAGCGTCATCTAGAGGACTATTATTGCTCGTTCCCATTGTCATATTTGACGTGATATTACCTGAGAAAAGCACAGCCTTTTGTGGAATATAACCGACTATATTGTGCAAGGTTTCGTGGTCATAATGTCGTACATCCACACCGTCAACCTTGATAGTTCCTTGCGTGGCATCATAAAATCGTGGGATAAGGTTGACAAGCGTTGATTTACCAGATCCAGTCGAACCAATAAAGGCAACCGTGTCACCCTTTTTAGCTTTGAAGCTAACATGCTCCAAAACAGGCTCTGAAGTTTCAGAATAACGGAAGGAAACATCATCGAATTCGACAGTGCCCACGTCTTTAGGTTTTTCAGAACTATTTTCAGGGTAAGAGACTGAAGATTGGGTATCTAGAACTTCATTGATACGGCCAGCTGCTACAACGGCACGTGGAAGAAGGAAGAAAACGACAATCATCATCATGAATCCCATAACAACCTGCATGGCATAAGACGAATAGACAACCATATCTGAGAAGAGATGGACCTTGTCTTCCATGGCACCAGCAATTTTCGTTGGATCTGTTGGAATCTTAACATCTTCAATCAGATGCGCACCAATCCAATAAATAGCCAGTGTCAAACCGCTGGATACAGCAGTCATTACCGGTGTTAGCAAAGCAAAAGAACGACCGATAAAGAGGTTGTTTTGGGTCAAATCAGTATTGGCCTTTTCAAATTTATCCTCTTGATAACTTTCGGCGTTGTAGGCACGCACCACACGAATTCCTGTAAGAGATTCACGCGTTACGCTATTCAGTTTATCGGTCAAAGTTTGAATCAAGCGTTGCTTAGGCATGACCATAATTAAGAGGAAGAGCATGAGAACGGCAATCACTGCCACAGCGACAAGCAAAGCAAGAAGCCAATTTCCATTTTTATCGGCAATCTTTGTAATCGCCCAAATGGCCATGATAGGCCCCTGTGTAATGACCTGTAGTCCCATGGTCAGTACCATCTGTAATTGGGTAATATCATTTGTCGTGCGAGTCAAAAGACTAGGAATGGAGAATTGCTTAATCTCTGCATCCGAAAAATCTAGAACTTGATGGAAGATATCATCACGAAGACGGGTTGTAAAACTTGCTGCTGTTCTGGCAGCTAGGAAACCAACCACTACTGAGGCCATAAAGCCCGCAAAGGACATTAAAAGCATTCGCATCCCTGGGGCATCTGTATTCCAGGCAAAAATATCTGACGCCTTAGTCCCCTTGGTTGATAAGAGGGTCGTAATGTCAGACATATAGTCTGGAATTTTCAAGTTTAGATAGACGTTCAAACAAACAAATATCACAGCTAAGATAATCATGCTTAACTCTTTTGCTGTCAAACGTTTAAAAATTTTAAACATAAGTTACTCCTTATTTTTTTCTAAATTCTTACGAATTTGGTGAAAGACCCGAAAAGCTGTTTCAGCATCCTCTTTCGAAATGCCTTCTAATAGCTGTTCATGGATAGCCTCTCGGAAATGTCCAACATCTTGGGCCTTCTTTTTACCTAAGTCTGTCAGATGAACATACTTGTAGCGTTTGTCCTTGTCCGATGTCACCAATTCAACGAAACCGTTTTTCTCCATACGTTTGACCAAATTACTAGCCACTGATTTAGATATAGATAGCCTTTTCTCGATATCTTTGATAAAGATTTCTTTATCTTGGTTCTCAAACAAGTACCTGACGGCAAACCCTTGTGGACCAGCTAAATGCTCAACGCCGTAAGCTTTGCCTAGCTCTTGCACTCTAGATTCCATGGTATTGATGAATTTTTTGATTTCATTAAAAGGATCTTTTCCATGCATCGCAAGTTCCTCCTTAAATAATTCTCATGGAAACTATTTTAGTTCTTATGAGAACTATTGTCAAGAAGAAAAGTTCTTATGAGAACTAAAAAAGAGTGAAAAAGAATATTGCTTTCCACTCTCACTCCCATAACTGTGATTATTAAGGCTTTGGACTCTAAAACCTAACAACGCTTGAGCTAGGCTATCTAAATAATAATCCCCTCCAAATGGTCCAATTCATGTTGAATAATTTGGGCTGGCATGCCAGAAAAACTTAACTGTTTAGGCATCCATTGTTCATCTAAATAGGCAACCTCAATCGACTCATAACGTCTGGTTGGACGACTGCCCTCTAAAGACAAACAAGACTCTTCTGTTTGAAAAGGCGAGGACTTGCTGACTAAAACAGGATTAAACATGACTAGATTAACAAAACCGATATTGACGATAATGACACGCTTTTTAACTCCAATCATATTGGCAGCCATACCCACACAGGCATCCTTATGAAACTCCAATGTATCACGTAAATCTTTAGCCAAATAGAGGTCTTCTTTAGCCGCTTCTGTCGATTTTTGTCCAAGGAAAAAGACATCCTTTACGATAGTTTTTATCATCTATTTACTCCCTTTTCTTATCTAAACTATGAAATGATATATCCTTATTTTATCAGAACCAAAGGTTTTCAATTTCATATTAATGATCTTGACCTATTATATCAAAAGGCCCACCCTCTAGTAAAACAGACAAAAAAAGAAACCCGCAGGCTTCTTTTTAGTCATCTTTCTTCACTCTATACAAATAACCAATAAACGCCAAAAGACTAATAGTTGAAACACCGATTGCCAATTTGGCAACTGGGGTATAGCCATAGGTCAAAACGACACCATGCTTACCTGGTGGTAGGACTAGATTAGTTGGATTCTTTTCCTTAGCTAAGTAAGTAGTTACTCGCTTTCCATCAATCCTCGCTTCTTGTCCTTTGTAGTAGAAAACTGGTAGCGACAAGACTTTAGCTTCTTTTGACGCGTTGTTTACTATAAGTGCTAGCTCCTTTGGAGAACGGCTGATGGTTGACTTAATTTCCTGATTATCCAAGAAAAGATGTTTGTCAAAGACAAAGCCAAAGGGCACTTCTTTATTGGTGTAATCGCCATTTATATTTTTATACGTTCCCTTGGCCAGCATTTCTCTCGTGACTTTTGTATGACTTGGCAATATATTCTTTGCTTTAGTCATCTTATCTTGAACAGTAACAATCTGAAACATATTTAGACAAAGACCTAACAAGACAAGTATTGTTGATGCCTTTATAGAAATATTTTCTAAGATATTCGCCAAAGCTAAACTGAAGAAAAGCAGAGCAAAACTCCATAATCTCCAAGGAAATTGAAGGTTGGACACTGGACTTGCCTGTAAGAACTGCCAAGGAAAACTTTTCAAGGTTAAAAAAGCTAAAATAAGAGAAATAAAAAGGTAAATTCTAGCTTCCCCAACCTTAACAAAACGCTTAGTAAAAATCAGGCTTAGCACTAGGCCCAGGATGTAGAGAAGATTAACTGATGGAGTCCTTAAATCACTTTTTAGAATCAACTCCCAGTTGTCTGCCAGACTTAAAGCTGTCTTTGATAGGAGCGGTTTAAAAGTCGTTCGTAGAGTGACATACTTGAATTGCTCTATCATAGGAACAAAGAAAGCTAGAGACATACTAAGAGTGACAAGGGTGGCCTTAAGAAATCCTAGGACACGTTCTTTTTTATTATCCCAAATCCAAAAACTAGTTACCACCGCAAAGAAAATTCCAACAGAAACCAAGAGGACCGATAAGACATGGGAATAAACTAAACCAAGCATCCCAAGAGTCAAGATCCACCATTTCTTGTAATCTCCAAAAGTTATCAAACGAACGCCAACGAAAACTAGAGGTAGAAAAATCATCGCTAGCGTTTCGCCAACGGCTGCCCGGTAATAAGAATTGTGCAAGAAATACCCCGAAAAGAGATAAAAGGTAGAAAATATCATCACCTGTTTATCAGAATATTTCAATAAACGTAATCCGTAAAAACTAAGCAAACAAGTTACAAAGCGAACAAGCAACTGAAAACTCATCCAGGCTACAAAGACCGACTGAGTCAGCTTATAGATTATGAAAATAGGATAATAAGTTAACCAGGGATAAAAGGTATTGATTAATTGTCCGGTCCCTCCGTTAGTCGTAAAATTGATAGGACTCTTCCAGACAGTATCCAAAGATAACAGTCGGTTAATGTGAAAGACAATATCATCACCATAAAGCTTGTCCCTAAAAAAGAACATAGGCAGTATTGACACCATACTGATTAAGAAACTTATTAGAATGATTGTCTGATTAGTATACTTCTTTTCTTTTGCCCCACAGGGATCCTTTCCAACACTCAAAATTATTCCTCTCGTATTCTAATTCATCAAAATCTGCTCTAGAAAGAGATTTCTTACAAGGTATTATACCAAAAAAAGTACAGAACTCCTCTTCCTCCTAAGTCTGTCTAAACAAAAAAAGAAACCCGCAGGCTTCTTTTCTTATTTTATCGAGAGGCTTATCAATCAGGTCAAGGCTGTTAATTAAACAATACCTTGAGCTGACATAGCGTCTGCAACTTTAAGGAATCCAGCGATGTTGGCACCCACAACAAGGTTACCTTCATGACCAAATTCTTTAGCAGCTGCTGCAGCATTTTCGTAGATACCTTTCATGATATCGTAAAGTTTAGCATCAACTTCTTCGAATGTCCATTGTGTACGTCCGCTGTTTTGTGCCATTTCAAGAGCTGATACAGCAACACCACCAGCGTTAGCAGCTTTGGCAGGACCAAATGATACACCAGCTTTAAGGAAGACATCAATAGCTCCCAAAGTTGAAGGCATGTTAGCACCTTCTGAAACAGCCAATACACCATTTGCTACAAGTGTTTCTGCATCTGTTTCATCCAATTCATTTTGAGTTGCACATGGGAATGCCAAGTCAGCTTTAACTGACCAAACTGTCTTTTCACCACCAGCAGGTGTGAAGGTTGCGTTTGGACGTGCTTCTGCATATTTAACGATACGTTCACGTTTAACTTCTTTGATTTCTTTCAACAAGTCAACGTCGATTCCGTCTGGATCATAAACAAAACCAGATGAGTCAGAACATGTTACCGCTTTAGCACCAAGGCTTTGCAATTTTTCGATAGCGTAGATGGCAACGTTACCAGCACCTGAAACAACTGCAGTTTTACCGTTAAAGTTTTCACCACGTGCATTAAGCATTTGTTCTGCAAAGTAAACAGCACCGTAACCAGTTGCTTCTGTACGAGCAAGTGATCCACCCCAGTTCAAACCTTTACCAGTAAGAACACCTGTGTACTCATTACGAAGACGTTTGTATTGGCCATAGAGGTAACCAATTTCACGTCCACCAACACCGATATCACCTGCAGGTACGTCTGTATCTGCACCAATGTGTTTGCTCAATTCAGTCATGAAGCTTTGGCAGAAACGCATGATTTCGTTATCTGATTTACCTTTAGGATCGAAGTTTGATCCACCTTTACCACCACCGATTGGTTGACCAGTCAATGAGTTTTTAAAGATTTGTTCGAAACCAAGGAATTTGATGATTGATTGGTTTACTGATGGGTGGAAACGAAGACCACCTTTGTAAGGACCAATAGCTGATGAGAATTGTACACGGAAACCACGGTTTACTTGTACTTGTCCTTTATCGTCAACCCATGGTACACGGAATGAAACGATACGTTCTGGTTCAACCAAACGTTCCAAAAGGTTTTCTTCAATATATTTAGGATATTTATCGAAGACAGGAACAAGTGAATCGAAAACTTCTTCAACTGCTTGAAGGAACTCAGCCTCATGGCCATTTTGAGCTTTCACTTTTTCAAAAACGCTAGCAACGTACTCTTTACCTGTTGTCATATCAATGTTTCCTTTCAAATAATTACCTTAGTAATTTAATTACATGAATAGTATAAATTTTCAGAATCTTCTTGTCAAGTATTTTCTGCTATTTTTTTGATTTTTATGTTAGGTTTTGTGACATAGCAAGTGAATTCTACTTTTTTAGTTAATTCTAAAA
>ENA-OZED01000631-OZED01000631.1-human-gut-metagenome-genome-assembly--contig:-NODE-631-length-15008-cov-6.005216_pt1 | contig 15008 bp, 6 predicted proteins | sample MGYA00245066_ERZ653605 | MGnify/ENA primary metagenome ERZ653605 (study PRJEB26926, sample SAMN06165079) | human gut metagenome | biome: ENVO:00009003; feature: ENVO:2100002; material: ENVO:00002003...
TAAATCGGAAAATAACAAAGCGTTAACACCTTTGTTTTGATATTCCGGTTTCACTGCAACGAGTAGCAGATCAAGCATTTTGGCACGGCGTTTCATAAATAGTGCCTTTAACAGATAGAACCATCCGAGTGGCAACAGACGTCCGTGTGATTTCTGTAAAGCCTCGGCAAGAGATGGCATGGAGATACCTACACAGACCAATTCGTCATTGGCATCAGTAATCAGTGTAACCATCCGTAAGTCAAGGATCGGCAGATACATTTTCACGTATTGGTCGATTTGCCGCTGTGTCAACGGAGAATAGCCATAAAGAGGACTATATGCTTCATTCATCAGCTCGAAAATCTTCTGTCCGTAGTCTTTGGCTATTTTTCTTCCGGAAGTATATTTCTTTATCTTGAGGTTATATTTTCGTTGGATCAGTTCGGAGATACGTTTATGCTTGTCGGGAATGGCATCCGGTATGTAGATTTTGTATTCCACCCAGTCGGCGTCTTTCTCGAAGCCTAACTTTTCCATGTGTACAGGATAGTATGGGTAGTTGTAGATAGTGGCCATGGTACTAAGTTGGTCGAACCCTTCAACTAACATACCTTCCGCATCGAAATCAGTAAATCCGAGAGGACCGGCAATGTGAGTCATGCCTCGTTCTTTTCCCCATTCTTCCACCGTTTTGATGAGTGCGGATGATACTTCGGGATCGTCGATGAAGTCTATCCATCCGAAACGAACGTTTTTACATTCCCACTTCTCGTTCGCCTGATTGTTGATGATTGCAGCTACACGTCCTACTATTTTATCGTCCCGGTATGCGAGGAAATAATCTGCTTCACAGAATTCGAATGCTGCGTTTTTCTTCTTGTTGAAGGTGTTGAGCATGTCGTCATAGAGGTCAGGCACAGAGTAAGGGTTACCCTTGTACATTCTGTAATTGAAACGGATAAATTTCTTAAGTTCTCTCTTTGTGGAGACTTTCTTGATTGTAATAGCCATATCTCGTATTTATGATTTGAGCAGGCAAAGATACGTGATAATCTTTAAATTACAACGTGTGGGGTGGCAAAAACTGTATCTATATAATTTTAGTGCTTATGTACCATTTGAGTTTATGCATTATGATAGTGAAGAGGGAGTTTACTTCGATGAAAAGCAATAAACATTACCCGCAAAATCACAAACAATCATCTTATTCCCGGATACGGCTACGGTTGAAAATATAGGCGCTCCAATGTGTCGTTTATCTTTTATAATTCCTGTAGTTTGGTCGATGGCATATAGATAACCGTCGGAAGCTCCGATGTAGACAATTCCTTGTGATGCAACAGGACTTGTTTCAACTCCGGCTTGCGGAGTGGTGGAATAAGGAGCAGTATATACAAGTGAAGGTGACGTTTCTGCTTTCCATTTATTGAAAAGTGTAGATTTGTCCAATGCGAAAACTCCCCGGTCGGCAGTACCGAAAATGATTTCCTGTTCGGTGATGAGTGGGGTGGATGTAACATCCAGATTGGCTGATAACTCTTTTTGTTGCAATACTTTTCCGGTTTGTGGCTTTATTGTGAAGAAGCTCTTGGAAGAGATAATCCATAATTTCCCGTTTTTATAGACAGGAGAGGCTCCCCGGTTGCCAAGTCCGTTATCAGATAGTTTCCAGAGTTGCTTTCCTGTGTGGATATCATTGCCGTATAAACCTCCCCATTGGGTTCCGCTGACTAATACATCTCCGGCAATAGTGAGTGTTGTAGTAGAACCTTCCCGCTGTTTCCAGTCCTTGTTAATCCATATCGTTTGTCCTGTTTTTAGGTTGTAGGCAGATAGTCCGGCGCCGATTCCGGCATAGACCACTCCTTTGCCTACTGTCAAGCCTTCAGTCAGATAGGGATAGCTGTCCAAATTAATAGATTGTTTCCAGAGTAATTTCCCTGATTCACTGTCTAAGGCATAGAGGTTGCAGGAGGCGTCTTGAGCCACTACAATTCCATTTTCACAGGCTATTGTGTTCTTAACAGAATTTGCAGTACGGAATTTCCACAACAGTTTGCCGGAATTAAAATCAAATGCGCAGATAAATGTGTTCAGTGATACATTATCGTCGGTGGTAGCGATAAATACTTTCTGTCCGGCGATAATGGGAGAACACATAAAAATGTTACTGCCTGTATTAGCTGTCCATTGTAATTGCAGGGGGAGCTTGATTTGAGAGTTGTTGACTCCGCCGGAGTGTGCTGCGTTTTGAAGTAATGTATTCCAGTCTTCACCTGCAATAGTGGATAATTTGAAGTCCTTTTGATAGATAAACTGGCTGGTAGCAGTCACTTTCTTTCCGTTGCTGAAGAATGAAGTCACTGTAAGATTTAGTTTTTTCCCCATTTCATTGGCTGGCATTTGAATGTTTCCACTCCAATTCCATTCAGTACGGGAGGCTAGATCGCCTTTTGCTATTTCTTGATTATTTTCCGAATCGCTTAGGATATAAGAAACGTGAGACGTTTTTGCCTGCGAATAATATGTATTGACGGAAACAGGAAGCTGATCTTCAGTGATGGTGCAGGCTGCGGCCGTCTGATTATTCATCGGAGAGACTATTGCGATTTGTGGCTCGATGAAAGCATATCGCAGTTGGGTGGTGATATTGTCGTTTGCGTCTACTTTTATTTCTCTAAAAGAAGAAGGGGAGTGGTCAATGCCTCCTTTATCCAATGTGCCGGTACAGATTGTATAAATCCCATTTTGGTTGCGGACATAGTTGTAATGCATGTGTCCGTAGATTTGGGCTTTGGTATTGAAAGAACGAAAATCAAGCAGATGATCGTCATCTGCTTTAAAGACGAAAGAGTCATTTGGAGTAAATAAGTCGTGATTGAAAAGGATAAGTGCCTGGTCTTTTTTTATGAGAGCAAGATCGTTTTTTAGCCAGTTGTATACATCTTTTTGGGTATAGTTGGTCGGGTTATCTCCGTGGTCGATTGGGGTGACTACATAATGAACGTTACCTATATCAAATGAATACCATGTCGGACCATAGAGAGATTCGTAAAGCTCTTCGCCATAGTTGCCTTTCACTAAGTCATGATTACCGATGCAATAATAAACAGGACAATCCATTGTTTGTGCGTTTACCACTTGATTGTGGATGGTGAGTCCCGGTTCGTAGCAGATATCTCCGGTGTGAATGAGGAAGGCAGGCTTCTCATTGTGAATGTATTGCTGGAGATCGGTTACCCAACGCCCCATTCCACCCGTCACTTCGGTGTCGGTGATTTGCACGAAAGAATGTTTTCTGGGTTTTGTCCGCTCGCTTTCAGTTAAGATAAAATCGTAGCTTTTTCTGTTCTCTTTGGTAGAAAGGTAGAATTGTTGTGTTTCAAATCCCGTGGGAGTTGTAATACTTATGAATCTTGTTTTCTCGAATCCCGGCAAAGAGAACCGACCTTTCTTATCTGTTTTTACTACGTTCAATCCATCTGTTACCATAACTCCCGCTAGCGGCTTATCGCCTTTATCAACTATGCCCGATTGATTAGTGTCGACAGAAACTGTTCCCTTAAATTGAGCGCATAGAGGCAGATATAGTAAAAATGATACCAGAATTACAGATAGTCTTTTCATGGTCGGTTCTCAATTTTTAGTGTGTTAAGCTAATTATTCCTTATTTTGTTTTAGTTGTTTTATTTCTTCATTGTATCTGATTTCTTCTTTACACAGAGGCTTGTACCAAGTCTTTCTTAGTATCAAGGTCGTAACCAGAAGCAATGCAATAGAGCTCCAGAGCCCCAGTTGCTGGCGGACCACGAGATACATTGGGATAATGGTAAGGCTGCATTGCCACACAATGCCGATTGCCACGTTGAATGCGTCTCTTTTGAAGTTGCGGTTTGGCTGGATATGAGGGTAACGGGCCAATGCTTTTTCTTCAATCGGCTTCCACCATCCCCATGGGCGTACACGGGTGTAGAAGTTGATGAGCGTCTCTTCGTCTGTTGGAGGTGCGCTATAGGTTCCTGCGATGCATCCTATCAGGGAAACTCCGAACAGTACGGGGAAGAAATAGAGTACCCATGCGTCGGGAACAGTGAACTTCATGACGATGGCTGCTATTACTCCGGCGGTCATTCCCCAGAAATAGCCTTCACCATTGAAGCGCCACCAATGCCATTTCAGTACGTTGGCCGCGATGTATCCTCCGAAGAGTGCTCCAACAATCCATTGGAATATTTCATTGATGTCTTTCAGGAAGAACCCTATGACAGTGCTGATAACTACTACTGCGACAGAAATAATATAGCTACTGCGTATTTGTGTTTTCACACTCGCTTTCGGATTGATATATTTCAGATAAATATCATTCACGATATAAGCCGGTGCGGCATTAACAGTGGACGCAAAAGTCGACATGAAAGCTGCCAGTAGTCCGGCTAGTAGGATTCCGGCTAATCCTACAGGTACGTAACGTGTGATTAGATGGGGGAGGATGGTTTCAAAATCCGTTCGTGTCACTTCCATTTGTGTCAGACCGCCATCTTCTTTAAAGAAGTAGATAGCCAGCAGAGCAAATCCCATAATCATCAGGTAGCGGGGGATTAATAGTACGACTGATACGGAACCGCTCATCATAGCCGCTTCTTTGGGGGATTTGCAAGATAGAATTTTCTGCATATCATAGTTGGGCGCCGGTCCTGCCATACTCATAAATATTCCTTTGAGCAAGGCCATCATGACGAAGATGCTAATCAGGCTATATGGTTCATTCGCCATCCGTTCCGTCAAGAGGCTCATCCGGCTGCTCCAGTCGATATCCAGCGTCCATCCGAAGAAAGGAGAGTCCCAGCCGGCCGGAACGAAAGAATGAATCATGTCCGGCGCTACCATTTGCATTCCGATAACAACAATTACGATACCTGCCACTGTCATAATCAGGAACTGCACAACGTCTGTCCATACAATACTCAACATTCCTCCGAGCATTACATAGAAAGTAGCGATTGTGGTAAAGAAAATACCATATACATGAGGAACATATTCTGCAGGCACATTGAAAGGAATGAATGGAGATACTACTTCCCAGGGGATGAATATCTCCATAAATTTACCAATACCTATGAATCCATAACTTAAAAAACCGAGTACGCTAAGTAATGCAAAGATGATAACAATCGTATGTGAAAGAGTCGATCCTTTACCTTTACCGAAACGTGTCTTAATCCATTCCGCTCCGGTGAGTACATTGGAACGACGTAACCACACGGACAGATAAACCATTAGAAAGATTTGGTTGAATACTGGCCACAACCAGGGAATCCAAAGGCTTTTGAATCCGTAGGCAAATGCCCAATATACCATCAACATGGTTCCTGTGATGTCAAACATTCCGGAAGCATTGGAGAGTCCGAGCATATAAAATGGCAATGATTTCCCTCCCAGGAAATAAGAATCCATATTTTGGGCAGCCCGTTTCTTCAGGATAAGTCCGATGACAATCATGGCAATGAGATAGGCACAAATGATGAGAATATCGATTTCGTGTAGTTTCATATCGTTATTTCGATTAGGTTTTTATATATCATTATTTTATTTGATGCAAAAGTAGGGCGAAAGTAGTGGGGAAACAAATATTATTTTAACTCATTCTGATACTATATTAATATATCTGTGTTTACTTCAACTTTGGTTTTCCTTTGAAAAGTCGGTTTTCCCCTGTATAAACGATAAGATATGCGATTTTATCGTTTATAAAAAGGAATATTGTTGAGGCCTCAATCTTATGAATAAAATGAAAGAACCAGAAAAAGCACGCCATTGTCAAATTCCGGAAGGAATGGCGATGGTGTGCTTTCCATATTGAAAATTCAGTTACTATACTTTCACCTTATTAGCTTCTATCAGTTGATAAATATTTTCTACGGACGTAGCGGATCGAAGTTTATCTTCCGGAGTATGCAGGCAATAATCTACAAGTCGTTCGATTGTAGAGGTAGCTACATGCATCCGTGTATCTGAAGAAGCATAATAGATGTAGACCGTTCCGTCTTCATCTGTAATCCACCCGTTCGAAAATAATACGTTGGAAACGTCTCCGATTCTTTCTTCTTCTACGGGTGCCATGAAGTAACCTCCTGGTTGGGCAATCACTTTATTGGGGGCATCTAAAGAGGTCATGTACAAATACAACACATACCTGAGTCCTGCTGCGCAAGCACGGACTCCATGCGCGAGGTGCAACCATCCCTGTGGCGTTTTGATAGGATGAGGCCCTTCACCGTTCTTCACTTCTTTGATGGTGTGATAATAACGTTGTTCTACCACCGTCTCTTCTTTAACTATTGCATGAGTGATATCATCTACTAGTGCCCAGCAAATTCCTCCACCAGTGCCTGCTTCAATAAACCCGTCTTGAGGGCGGGTGTAAAGCGCATATTTCCCTTTGACAAACTCCGGATGGAGTACCACATTGCGTTGCTGGCTTTTAGAGATAAGATTAGGCAGACGCTCCCAATTTCTTAAGTCCTTGGTGCGTATGATGCCTGCTACCGCAACGGCAGAAGTCAGATCTCCGGCGGCTGCGTCCGGATCTTTGCTTTCCGAACAGAAAATGCCGTATATCCATCCGTCCTCATGCTGGGTAAGGCGCATATCGTAGACATTCGTTTCTTCCGGGTATAAGTCGGGAAGCTGGATTGGATATTCCCAAAAACGAAAATTATCTATCCCATTCGGACTTTCGGCTATGGCGAAAAACGACTTACGGTCGTAACCTTCCACTCGTGCCATAATGAGATATTTTCCGTTATATTTGATAGCTCCTGCATTGAATACAGCGTTAATACCGAAACGTTCCATCAAAAAAGGGTTTGTTTCCGGATTAAAGTCATATCTCCATTCGAGTGGAGTATGGGCTGCCGTCAGAATAGGATATTTATAGCGTTCAAATATGCCATTGTTGGATCGTATTCTTTTATTTTCACGTGAGATGAGCGTTTCATATTCTTCTGTAAGAATACGTAATCTGTTATCATATCTATTCATATCTGTTCAAAATTTATAAAAAGAGACTGATTACAATACAGATAGTAATAAGGAATATACTGTGTTGTAAGGACAGTCTCTTTTTATGTTGGTCACTTCAAAAGTATGGGGGTACTTCCGAAATACATGTGTGTCAAGTTTATAAATTATTCTTTGGTTATAAAATAGGAACGTACAGTGTATCCGGGCTCCAGGAAACTCACCCAATACCAGCCGTCTTCTACTTTATCAATCCGGCAATCTTCTATCGGATATCCTACATTCTTGTCTACTGCGTTTCTTGTCACCTTATAAAGTGTTGCATTCGTCTTGCTGCCTACTCCCAAATCGCCGGTAAACTGAACCGCGTAACCGGATGCGGATGAAGTTGTCGAACTCTTAACAAGCAATTGCGACAAGTTGAAATCCGCCGAATGCATTATTTCTCCTACTTTTGAAGTAGAAAGGCTTTGGTAAGAATAAGAACCTGCCAGCATATAGCGATATGACGGGTTCTCCAGGTAAGGATCGTCAATAGCGGTAATGGTCACTTCTATCTTTTCACCGTCCTGGTCGGCGATAGTGACTTTGTTGTTGTAACGGTATCTTTTAAGTCCTTCAATTATCACTTCTGTACCGTCTTCAGACATGGAGCATTTCAGGTAAGTTGCAGAACCGCCTGCTGTGCAGGTATATCCACCATTGCCATCCAGGATTTTGATAGTAGCCGGAGTGCCGATAACTAAGTAAGGGATATTTTCACTATTGTCGACTACCATTCTCTTTTTCACTTTTACGATGAGTTCTGTCGTTTTGTCCCGTCTGTCTTTTACGGTGAAAGTGGCAGTACCCGGAGCCAGCGATTCAATTTGAATCTGCCCTTTATCATTTATCGCAGCCTTTGCTATTGATGGATTATCAACAGTGATACTGTATCCTCCATTGCCTGTATAGACCTCTATGGTCTTGTCTTCATTCGGATACATAACTGTAGAAGATACTTTCAGAACCAAGTCTACCAATTGGTCAACAATTACTTTTACGTTGGTTGACATCCTGGCCCAGTCGGTAATAGTCACATTTGCGTCACCGGCTTTCAAACCTGTCACTTGTATTTGGTCATTGTCGATTGTAGCGGTAACCACATCTTCGTTCGAACTGGTAACCTTGTAGTTACCGTTTCCCTGAATAATCTGAATCACTCCTTCTGCTTTTTCATCTAGATTCATTGTCAATTCCTGCTTGTCCGCAACCAGATTGGCATAGGACGGATCATCTTCACTGCAACCGGAGAACAAATTGACGGCTGCAAGCAGGAATCCTGCTATATATAATCGATTCTTTTTCATGATATTCTAGTATTATTTTGACTATTATTCTGCTGCAATATCTTTTATCTTACCAGTAACTGTCACCACACTGAGCTTGGGAACCGTAATGGAACGTAACCCGCTTAAAGAAGGATTGAACTTCTTGCGCTGCCATTTTACGTCTTCGCTGGATGTGTATGCAATCATGTTCTGAAAACTTTTTCCTTCAATCTCAACTAAAGTGGAGAATGACTCCTTCTCCGAACTGTTCACTAATACGATGGTATAAGTATTATCCTTAACATAAGCTGACATCAGAAGTTCTGCAGGGAATTGATTCTCTTCAGAAGGAATAGCCTCAACATCTACACGATGACTGCCGGCTTCGATGAATCTGGTGAACTGCCCGTATGTATAATAGCGGGGGACTCTGTAGTAGGTAGTGCCCGGTATGGCTTCTTCCAACTGGATAAGGTTCTCGCCTGTCGTGCTGCAAGGACGGGCTCCGGCCCACCAGATATAAGCATTTACATTAGCTTGTGCCAGATAGTAATGGAAGTTTCTTGCCCATTTCATGGCATCATTCCAGTCCTCCGAACGTTTTAAGTTGTCACAGTTCTCGGTCATCCATACAGGAATATTGGCATTAACTGCTTCATCGAAAGGTAAGATATTATCTAAATTGGACATACTGTATCCGTGTCCGGCCGCTATGACGTTGTCATTTGCCAATGAAGCTTCGCTTTCCAGACATTTCTTGAAGAACTGATTGGATGCAGTGAGGAAAGACGAGTAACTTGCTTTCCACCATGAGGAACATTCTCCCATTATAATCTTTTTATCATTATATCCGGCCGCGTCCAGAGATTTCCGGAAAGTGTTATGGCTGAAATCTGCCAATTGTTCAGGAGTCCATTTACAAGTAGACCATGCAGTGAAAGTATTATCAGGTTCATTGGTAGGTGATAAGCCATAAATGTTTATTCCGAATTTCTTTTCGTATTCTTTGACGAAGTCTATCAGATAATTGGCGTAATCTTCATAATGAATAGCTTTCAGAGAGCCACCGGAGTTGCTGTCTTTATCTTTCCATTTTTTAGGTGGACTCCATACGGAGAACATATACTTCATGCTTTTATGCTTTCTGGATAGATAGTCCACCAGCCACATCTGGCCTAGCTGTACCTGTTCGGCACATTCCGCACCGTGATATTTGAACCAATAGTTGTTCATGTATTTAGGTTCGTCGGCAGGCAGGTTGAAGTTACGGTCCATGCCAAATTCTATTTCACCCGTGACGTCGTCCTGATAGTGCGGGAATACTTCTCCACGGAATATGTTTAGCTTCAAGCCATTGTCACCGAATAGGTCTGCCATAACGGCATCTCTGTGGTTATTGTTCCAGATACGGTGAGACCATTCTGCAAAACCACATCCAAATCCGTCAATCATCTGATGCTGATGTCCTTCGCCGATAGACATCCTCACAACAGACGTTGTTGTAGGCTCTGTCGCAAAACCATCATCCTCGTCCGACTCTTCCACGGGATCCGGGATGTATACATCACCATGGCTCAGGCTACCGTCTTCACAAGAATATCCTATAAATAAGAGTAAGGATACGAATAATAGTGCATATATTTTTTTCATAATTTTTCTGTTATAAGTTATTGGAAAGATTATTTCCATAAATCTATTTGTTGCATTGCAGAGTTGTTGTTCAATTCGCCTGTCGGAATCGGATAATACCTGTTCCTTTCCTGAAAATTGTCTGCCCCTTGCTTGTCATTTGCTTTGAGGATTGTTTTGATTTCATTGGTTGTGTACCAACGTTTCAGGTCGTCAAACCGGTGCCCTTCTCCGAAAAATTCGAGTAAACATTGATGTTCGATCTGATCCATAAGCTGATCCTGGGTGAATGTTTTGTCTGCCAGTCCGGCTCTTTCGCGGATAAGTTTCAGGGCATAGCTGGCACCTGTCACATCGTTTGTTTTGGCGCAAGCCTCGGCATACATAAGCAGTACTTCTGCAAAACGCATGACACGTACATTGTTGGCTTTTCCTTCTTTGTTTCCCATATTGTCTGCCGCTTCGTCGTTTACATAATAGGCAGTGTATTTCTTCAGAAGGAATTTACCGTCACCCATGCTGAAAGTTGGAGCACCGCCGGCCATTTTACCGGCATTGCCTTCCCACAGTTTCTCCATGGAATAATTTCCGCCGTACCAGCTCTCGTTCTTCACAACATCGCCAAGTGCTTCGGGGTTAAAGAACAGACTGGGATACATACGTTTGTCAAACTTGGTATCGGCTCCCGCAGGGCGTTCTTCAGAAATGAACTGCCCGACAATAAATGAAGTCGGCATGATTTTTGCCCAGCCACCGGAGTTTACCGGGCCGATGAATTGCGGAATAGAACTTCCTAAGTTGATGCCGCTTTCATTCCCCCACGTCAAGTCGCCGTCGCTGCTGTATTGCAATTCGAAAACAGATTCTTCGTTGTTTTCTTTGGCAGTAGTGAAATTCTCCGCGAAGTTTTCCATTAGGTTATAACGTCCCGGATAATAAGGCGCTTTTAATAATAAATCCAATTGAGCTTTAGCTTCCGGATATTTATGCTGTGTCAGATATACCTTTGCCAGCATAGCGATAGCAGCTCCTTTCTCAATACGTCCTTTTTCATCTGCTACACGGGTGACGGGCAGGTTGCATTTGATGGCCTCTGTCAAGTCATCTTCCGCTTGTTTCCAGAGTACCGCTTCGCTGGCTGCCGGTTTGTTCGGCTCGTCCTCATTAGAAGGAATGATACGCAGGGGCACTTCTTTGTAGTTATTAACTAACAGGAAATATTGATAACCTCTCAAAAAAAGTGCCTCACCTTTAATCATGGAACGGTCTTCTTCGGTGATTCCTGTAGCCGGTACATTGTCAATGTATCTTAGTACAACATTTGCGCGCTGTACTCCTGTAAAGAGTGCGCCATAAGGATCATTTCCCGTAGTCGGTGAGTTTTGGAAATTAGCGATAGCCCACATGCCCGGTTCTTCATTAGTGATTGTGAAGATATCGTCTCCACGTCCATTCAGGTTTAGCCAACCGTCAAAAGCCCCAAAATAACCATACATCTGGTACTTGATAGGAGAATATGCGGCGGCAAGAGCGCTCTCGGCATCTGCCTTGTTTTTCCAGAAGTTATCCCCCGTGAAATGATTGGGATCTTTCAGATCCAGAAAGCTGGATTCATTGCACGAACTAAGTATTCCTGAAAGAAGGACTGCCATGCATATATATGATAACCAATTTTTTTTCATACTATATTCAATTATACGTGTTAGTTCTTTCTTATAAATTCACTTGGATACCAAAAGAGAATGTACGTGGGAGCGGGTAACGTCCCTGGTCGATTCCTCTTGTGAATACATTGTAAGTGGTACCTAGATCTACACCGCTTTCACCGAGGTCGGGCGTGTAGCCGGAGTATTTGGTTAACGTAAAGAGATTTTCTATGGAAGTATAGATTCTCACATTTTCAAGCTTGATCTTTTTTAGCAACTGTTTGGGTAATGTATAACCGATATCGAGTGTTTTCAAACGTATGTATGAACCGTCTTCGAGCCATCTGTCGGTATAAGCCCATTTGTTGTCCGCACCGTCGGTAACGGAGAAGCGGGGCATGTCGGTATTCTGGTTGTCGGGTCTCCACGAGTTAGCCAGCGTCGTACTGTAGTTACCGTTGAAGTTTCCTGATTCCAGGCGATAGCGCGGGTAGTTATAGATTTTATTTCCTACCGTACCGTCAAAGAAGAGGTTAAAGTCGAAATTATTCCAGTCTCCACCCAGTCTCAGGCCGAAAGTCATATCGGGGAACGGGCTGCCTACATCATGCTGGTCGTCGGTGGTTATTGAGCCATCGCCATTCCAGTCTTTGTAACGTACGTCGCCTACTTGGGCGCCCGGCTGAATCAGTTTGCCATCGGCTGTTCTATAGTTCTCAATTTCTTCTGCACTGCGGAAAATACCATCTGTTTCAATTAAGTTAAAATAAGACATGGCATGACCTTCCTGGAACATATTGATACCACGTCCGCCCTGACCATGCGCCGAATAACCGGAGATAGTCATATTGTCACCACCTGTAGATATTTTGATAACTTCGTTCTTGTCCGTGCTGATATTAGCCCCTACATAGTAGTTGAACTTATCTTTAATAGAACCACGGTAGTTCACCGCAAACTCGAAACCTTTATTACGTATTTTTCCTGCATTCTGTATCGAGAATCCGCTGATACCGGCAGAACCGGCGTAGGGGATAGGAAGTAGTACATCATTCGTGTTTTTCACATAAGCATCTGCTGTCATTGTCAGTCGTCCGTTCAGTAGGCTAAGATCTAAACCGATGTTGTAAGTCTCTGTATTTTCCCAAGTCAGGTTAGTCGGAGATACGGCGTTTACATAGGGCATTTGTCCGAACCAGATATTGTTGCCTTGAAGATAGTTCATACCACTACCCACCACACTGATAGTCGGGTAATAATTGTCCCCAATTTCCTGATTACCCAGTTTACCGTAGCTGGCACGAATCTTTAGTTGGTCGAATACATTCTCTAATGGCTTGAAGAATTTTTCGCGATTGATGTTCCAGCCTACAGACACGGATGGGAAACTACCATACTGATGTCCTTTGCCGAAGCGTGAAGAACCGTCCCGACGAATAGATGCGGAGAATAAATAACGGTCATCATAAGAGTACATAACACGTCCGAAGAGAGAAACCAGTGCCAATTCTTTGAGATTGCTGGAAGCGCTCATGGTGGTTGTGTTACCTGTCATCGTCTCAATAAACTGCGGAATGTCGGAGTTGCTTCCGTTCAGGCCGTAATGTTTGTCTTTTTGGGCGGAATAACCGGCTAACAAAGAAATATTGTGTTTGCCGAAGACTTTATCGTAGTTCAGGGTGTTTTCTATTACCCATGAATCGTATGTGGATGAACCTTCTTTTAAGTCGGGAGCATCATTCTTCCCAAAAGTTCCCAAGTCATATATACCCGTATAGGTACGTGATTTGGTATGGTCCTTTCTGATACCTACGTTAAACTTATATTTTAAGTCCTTAATGATTTCGGCTTGCAGGTAAGCATTCAGGAAAATTCTGGTGCTTTCGTTAGTGTTGTCTATTACATTAGAGTATCCTAGAGGATTCGGCAGGTTGATATTGGCAGAAGTACCCCATCCGGTTGCATTGGTCGGATCATATACCGGAACTACTGAAGGGAATTGCAAGATACCGAACATTGTATCCTGATCAATATTACCTTTTCCTTGAGCCAGGCGAACAATCATAGACTGTCCGATAGTTAGTCGGTTATTCAGGAAAGAATAGTCGCTTTTCAGGCGGATGTTATAAGACTCGTGGTCGGTATTGCGCAGGATACCTTCTTTGTTCAGGTAGCTTATAGATGCGCTATAGGCTCCGGTTTTAGAACCGCCGCTGATGGTTGCGTTGGCCTTGTAGGTCATGGCTGTATTCAGCATGACATCCTGCCAGTCTGTTCCTTCTCCGACGAAAGGAACTGCACCCGTTTCAGCTCCGAAGCCGTCACCAGCCAATTTATAGTAACGGGCAAAGCGGCTATATTCTTCTCCATTGAAAACATTCAGCTTTTTAGGATTATGGCTGATACCTGTAAAGAGGTTGATGTCCAGTTTGGTAGGAGTGTCTTTGCGACCGCTTTTAGTCGTGATAAGGATGACGCCACCTGCCGCGCGTGAACCGTAGATAGCTGCTGAGGCGGCATCTTTCAATACCTCAATAGACGTGATGTCGTTAGGATCGACCATACTGATGTCACCAAATGATCCGTCGATTACATAAAGCGGGTCATTATTAGATAATGAACTGATACCACGTACATTGATCGTCATGCTTCCATTGGGGTCACCGCTGGAACTTGCCACTGATACTCCGGGAATCTTTCCTTGTAAGGCTGTTGCGGCATTGGAAGCCACCTGTCCGTTAAGCTCTTTTGCGCTGACTGAGCCTACAGCACCCGAAAGATGACTTTTCTTTACTGTACCATAACCGATCACTACCACCTGCTCAAGAGCGATATTGTCTTCTTCCATTGTGACATTGATTGGGGCTCCGGATGTAACAGCTCTTTCTATTTGTTTCATACCTATTGTTGAGAATACTAGTGTATTCCCTTTGCCTGCTTTGATGGAGTATTTACCATCTGCATCTGTTATTGTGCCGGTGTCTTTGTCTTTAACTCTTACCGTGACTCCAGGTAAAGGTTCATTTGTCGTAGCTTCTGTTACTACTCCTTTCACTTCAATGTCTTGGGCTGCTAGTGGAATACTAGCCATGCAGAGAAATAAGAATAGTAAGAAATGAATTTTTCTTCTCATAATTTATTGCATTAGATTTATAACTCTAGTTCAATTATCAATCGATCCATGGAAATTTCAACTGATAATCGTCTGATGCAAAAGTAGAGGATAATGGCATGTATGGCAAATATTATTTTAGCCGCTTCTGATACAATTTTGCTTCTTGTTTTCTTGTGTAATTAATTGTTGATTAAGAACTCATACCTTGTAAGTGAAGCCCAAATATTCTGTTTATAAGCTATATAGGCTTTGCTTATTATGTTTGTGCAACCAGTATATTGTATATTTCCTGTCTCTTATACACAT
>ENA-OZED01000637-OZED01000637.1-human-gut-metagenome-genome-assembly--contig:-NODE-637-length-14952-cov-5.101094_pt1 | contig 14952 bp, 15 predicted proteins | sample MGYA00245066_ERZ653605 | MGnify/ENA primary metagenome ERZ653605 (study PRJEB26926, sample SAMN06165079) | human gut metagenome | biome: ENVO:00009003; feature: ENVO:2100002; material: ENVO:00002003...
CGGCAGCGTCAGATGTGTATAAGAGACAGAAAATCGGACGCCGATAGGCCGCAGGACGAGCGGTAAAAATGAGAAAGGTCTCGTTTTTGGGAAAAGCCTGCCGTCAGCAAGTCCCCCGGGTCTGCTTATTCCTCCGGCTTTGACGGCGGGCCTGATTTTGGTTTAGCCATAAAACTGTACAAATTCTTTTCCCAGGAAATTTTTTGCTTCGGTATCTCCCAATCAGGCACTGTCAGCCACTGTGCCTCTGCTCTGGCAAGCTCTTCCCTTTGCTTCCCGCTATTTCTCATTCCGTTTTTTCAGTTCCCGATATTCCTGGAACCAGTAATCTGAGGTTTCTTCCGTCTCCCGAAGCTTTTCCCGCAGCTTGATGTTCTCTTTCATTAAATAAACCATTAAATCCCGGTCTTTCATTTGTCTTGCGCTCCTTTTCATTCTTTTTGCAGGATAGGTTCCATAATAGCTTTGATCTGTGCCTCCGGCCGCAGATATAGAACTTTTGTTCCTATATTTTATCCCAAATTTTAGGTTTTGGCAAGAAAAACCCCAAAAAATAATTTTTATAATCAATATTTATGTTTCCTTGTAATTCCTTCCCCAAACCTCTTATTCTCAAAAGCAAAACAAATGTACGATTTTTTTCATTTACCTCTTGCAATTTACCGAACATATATGCTATAATATTTCCAGAACAAACGATCCACAAATAAATGTTCTGCAAGGAGATAACGCTATGAACTATATATTGGGAGCTTTTTTACTAGGCACATCAGCTTATTGCTGGAAAAAATTTCACGGAAAGGATCAGGAAAGCCTTTGGATTCAAATTCTTTGCGCGCTGATGGGGATATTCTCTTTCCTTACCGCCGCTCCGGTTAACTTTTTTATGGGCGCCGTCATGATTGTACTAGCCTTGCTGGGTGCCGGGTGTTGTTATTTTCAATGTAGGCGAAGCGCTCAAAAGAGGAAAAAGCGCAGCCTTGCTTTTTCCCCTGCTAAAATAAAAAAAGCGGCAGCGTATCCAAAGCATGAGGTTCGCTCATTGGGAAAGGCTGTTTAAAAACAGTTTAAATTTAAAAAAAGCCTTGATTTTTTTCTGACAATAGAGTATACTATTATAGCACCCAAAAATGGGGCTATAAATCGCGGAGTGGAGCAGTTCGGTAGCTCGTCGGGCTCATAACCCGAAGGTCGTTGGTTCAAATCCAGCCTCCGCAACCATGTTGCGGAGAGTCCTGTTTGCAGGATTCTCCGTTTTTGTTTTCATATTCTTCCCATATCGCGGGGTGGAGCAGTTGGTAGCTCGTTGGGCTCATAACCCAAAGGCCGTAGGTTCAAATCCTACCCCCGCAACCACTCGGCCCGCATAGCTGTTTGCTTTGCGGGTTTCCTTATTTTATTTGCGTCCTACAATTCTCCGTGAATCCTCCTCCTTTCATAATTTATGCATTTTGCAAGCCGTGTTGGATGATAATTCATTCTGACACGGCTTGCTTTTTTATTCCCAATCGTCATTTTCAAGAATTTGACCGCTATTCTGACCGCTATTGTCAAGATTCACTCATATTCTATCTCCTCCTTACTATGCCGAATATTCCTTACCCGGCGCTGCGATTGAAGCGAGCCATAGCACTTTTCTTTGTGTCATCCAACGAATGGCCGTACATATTTTCCGTAGTCGTCTTTTGAGCATGTCCCAAAATTTCTGCCAAAGTAGGAATATCAAAAGCCAACTCAAAAGCCCGCGTGGCGAAAGTATGCCGGAGCGTGTGAAACTTTCTATAATCCACACCAGCTCTCTGGAGTACGTCACGATACAGCTTGTTATAGGCTCTGGGCTCGTAGGGATTTCCATTCTGGTTGACAAACACAAATCCATCCGGCCGGTAAAAACCCATCTTTTTCTGATAAGTCTCTATCCGATTAAAGCCTAATACCGCCTGATCGTTCGTATACACCACTCGTTTTCCGCTTTCCGTTTTTGGAGGGCCAAGATATAGAGCAGTGGCCCCCTCCTCTTTACCTCCAACCATAAAGATTCTTTGATACTCACTTCTATTCTCCGCCCATTTTTTCGACAATCTCTCTAAGATACGCCGAATCTTAAAATATTCCTTTCCCGGGCCAAAATCAAGCCAGCTAAGACCGCACAGTTCCCCGATGCGTAAGCCTGTATACAGGTCAATCAGTACCATAAGCGCATTTTTGTCTTCATGGTACAAGGCAGCCTGTTCGATACAGGTTTGATGGGATTTGCTGTACACTTGAATTTGAGGTGGAGAGACTTTAGGTGTTTTCAGGCCCTCTATGGGATTGCGATCCAGCCACTGAAGACGGTTTACAGCATGGGCCAAGGCTTCCGACATCATATTGCGCATATTGCGCAGCGTCTTTGGCGCAAGGCCGCCCGGCTTCTTGTCCAGCCTTCCGGAAAGCTCCTTTTCACGGAAAAAATCAATAAAATCTTCCAGGCACAATTTTTTAAGAGGGATGCTGCCAAGCTTAGAATGATAGATGTGCTTTTCAATATATGTCTCATAATTCGTATGCGTCGCCGGCCTCACAAGAATATATTTCTCATGCCAGAAATGCATATATGTGTAAAAAGGCATCATACTGCCGTCCACATAAGTTCCGCGATAAATCTTGCCTAACACAACATTCAGTTTCCCCTGACATTCTTCTTCCGTTTGGCCGTAACAGCTTTTGCGCTCTCCCTCAAAATAATACTGCCCTTCCCAGCGCCCGTCAGCGCGCAATCGGACGTGGCCGGTGCCGTTTCTGGATCTTTTGGTTTTGTTAGCTGAAGGCTTTGCTTTTGTTTTTGTCGTTTTCATTTCTTCAACAAACCTTTCATTATCTTGTTTATTGAAGCAATGCGGAATATCTATTAAGCAGGTATTTAGTTTTCAAGGTGCCAATTTCCTATCTGCTTAATAGAATAACCCCAAATTTGAATTTGAATTTCCACAAATTATGACCTCTTAACAGAGGTTACAGGTTATCAATAAAATCCTCCAAAAGCCTTGCAAATAAAGGATTTTTCGCAGTGTGTTCACCTTATCCCTTTATACGATTTCACTTTTGTTTATGCTTCCCTCGCAACCTCATAAGGGAAAAATCAAGGGAAGAAAAACTCGTAACACGATACAACAAAATATGGTAATCGGGAAACTGTGACATGTGTGCGAATATAAAATCTCGGAGGATTACATAATGGAAAAGTACATTTATAACGAGCAAAACGGTCTTTGGTATGAGTTGCAAGGCGATTATTACATTCCCTGCCTGACTATCCCGAAAGAAGAACAACAGCCCATCGGCATGTGGGGGCGTCGGCATCTTCGGTATATTCGTGAGTATCGCAAAGGGCTGTATGACAGTCTGCTTCTCAGCGGGAAGCTCAACGGCTACCTTGCCGAGCTGAACGAACAGGCAGCGAATATGTTCTTTCGGCTGGTAAATGAACTTGCCGAAAAGGAAGGTATCACGGAAACGCTCAAAGCAGAAAATCAGATGCTTTGGGTACAGCGGATGAATACTGTACGAGCAGCGGCAATAGAACTCGTCAATAATGATCTGATCTACGCATAATAGATACACGGCGGCAAGGACACTCCTTGCCGCCGTTTTCTTTGCCCGGAGACTAAATTAAACAGTCCGGTCTATAATGTCAATAGTAGCAATATTGAGGTCAACAATCTCTTTTAGTACTAAGTACGCATTCTTGAAAATAACCTGCCATTCTTCATCCAAGGGATCAATTATTTCATGAAATAGTGCATTTCGAAGACGGTATACAAAGTCGAGAAACCAGAAGACACTATTTTGTCTAAGTGATTCATACAGTTTGTGGAACCACTCTTCTTCTGATGCAGTTAACTCACGCTGGGGCAGCCAATCTACATCGAAATGATATTGGAAATAGTTTAATGGACGTTGATGAATCAATTCGTATGTATTTCGCGAACGTCCCATTTCTTCAACCGTTTTAAATGTTTCGTCTTTTGCATTTAGAGCAAAAACCTGCCATATAATAGAAATGATACGCTTTTCAAGATCACCTATTTTATTCAGAACACGTTTTCCGTAGGAAGCACTTTCATAGTGCATTTTAAAAGCTTCAACAATACTATGTGTCAACGAGACGTTTACTTCTCGTAGCAACCATGAAAGATAGTCCTGCTCACTCTCATTTGGATTGTCTCTAACGTGTGCCGATGACGATTCGAGGATTTCCGATATATTGCACTGGAATTGGACATTTCCATTATATTCGTCATAGTATTTACCGAAGAAACGCGCAAACCCGGATATTATAAACTGCCACTTAGTGCCACGATTTCGGTTTAATTTTAAACCGATGATGAGACAATCACTTTTATCCGGCGGAATGTCTTTGAAAGTATATTCAAAGTCCTCGTTTACATGATAAAAGTCCCAAAGGTAGTATTCAGGATATTGCTCCATTATGACTTTACGACCTTCGCGGTAGACTTGTTCCATAGATGCCATTATCTGATCATCAACGATAAGTTTCTTGCTCCCGCTTGTTCTGTAGTAATCTTTATATGCATTCAGATACTTGCCGTCACCTCTTCTGTTTGCTGCCTCTGGAAACATAGTTCTAAGAGTAGAAATATAGGCAAACCATGTCTTAATAAACAATGATACAAAATCAGCTTCGGTTACTGCTTTCCAGTTTTTGTATATCTTCTCCTGAGGCATATTTACACCTCCACCGGAATTTTGTCTTTCAGCCATGCCAATGCCACATCTTCGCCTTGCTCAATAGCCATTTCGACAGCCTGCTTTGCATATTCAAGCAGTTGTTTGGATTGCTTGCGAAGTGTAAAGGCTTCCTGCACTTTGGCTGCAATTTCTTTTTGAGTATCCATATCCAAAATGGGGATAATGACATTCTCGATTTCCGATGGTTTCCAATGCTGAATGATTGCACCGTTTGAATCTCTTTCTGCCTGAAGTTGGACAACGGGAGAATTCAACACCAGAGTCAAGTAATCGGGAAGTACTTCCGTTTTATCACGGACTGTCAAATGAAGCAATGCTCCAGAAGTAATAATAGGCATAGTAGCTTCGACTTTATAAGCAATACCTACGCTTCCGTCTTTTGAAAGTAAAATCGTGTCTTTTGGAGGGAAAAGCACCTCCGGATTCGGTATAATATCGCTTCGAAGTTTAATATCTGGTTCTGAAATACCAAACTTACTTATATCGCTAACACGGACAAAAGGAATACCATCCTCTGTGTATGCTTCACTACCCGGTTCAATGGATTTTTTTATATTGACAATACCATTGGGACCGCCGAGCCTCTTGCACGAAAACTTTTTTAGCTCATCAAAAAGAATATCATACTTGGGCTGATAGTATTCTGCATCAAGACGGCCAGAGATCGCAAAACTTTCATTTATTTTCTTGATTGAATAAGTGCCTAACGCTGTATCATCAGGGTAATCTACAATATCTCTCAATATTTGCTCTGCCATTTGGTACGCTTCATTCGATTTCTGTTGAAACTCTTTTGATTTCTTGCACAGTTTCATTACTTTAATCTGAAGCATATCATTGGCCAAATACACATCAACGGCTTTGACTCTTGGTAATGTGAGTTGATATTGGATTGTGAGTTCTCGCTGTCTGAATAATTGGTCAAATCCATACTTACAACGCAAAAAAACCATTAGGTAATACGGATCAACGCTATGGATACCTGTCAACCCCATTACCGTTCGAGACAGTGCTATTTCGCTATAGTCAGTTAAAATACTTGCGTAGCAAGGTGTTCCGACCTTTGTTATAATTATATCCTCCACCTTTATGAAAGAGATTCCTTTGTTTTCTTTGCCAAATGCATATGGTATTTTCTCAAATTTGGAATCTTGATCCTTTGTAATAACTGGATAAGAAACACAGTCCACACAACGAGCAAATGCAGTGTCACCTTCTGAATAAAGTTGTGTTGCTGCAGGATAAAATGCGCTTGCAACTGTGGTCGCCAGTTTCCCAAGCTTTTCTGTTGGCACTTTTGACATTTGATCGGAAATATGCAAATAGTTTTTTGTATAGTAGTCGGAATCGAACCTATCCCCTAAATCTATTTGCGAGAAAAGTATCTCGCTGCATTCCAGCCCATCCATCAAAGCCTTGTATCTGGCTTCATCGAAAGGTTCAACGGATGGGCTTATCGAAAAAAACTTAAACCTTCCTTTTTCGCAAATTCTTCAAAGGCTTCCGCTATGCCGGGCTCGAGAAAAGCTTCTGTTCCATCCTGCTTCATGTAGGAAAGTTGGAACAGATCATGATCCACAATCAAGTGGTTGTGTTTATCCAATGCTGGCAGTCCGGTTTCAGGATCTACCAGATATTTCTTGTCACCGGAATTATCCTTGCTGGGCTTTTGCATAGTGGCAAAAAAGATCGGATAATCTTCCTTCTTTGGGCACAACTCATCGTCCCATTTCTGGACAAACAGAACTGAAGTTTTTGTTCCAGTATGCGGTTTGAAAACATTGCCATGCAGTCCAACAACTGCAAGAATGCGACAACGCTCCGCAATGTATTCACGGATAGCCTTATCACTGCTGTTGTTAAAGCGACCTTGCGGAAGAACAATTGCCATACGACCACCAGGTTTCAGAAAGTTCAAATTGCGCTCAATAAACAGAATATCTCTGCCGACCTTATTCTGCCATTTCCCCGCAGAATTTTTACCCAGCTCATATCGTGAAATAATTGTATTCTCTTTAATGTCTCCGGCAAACGGAGGATTCGCCATAACAAGGTCAAACTGGAACTGGCTGTAGTCATTACTTCCTTTCGGCTGGAGCTTTTTCAATTTTTTGAAGCCTTCGTTATAGGTGTCGTTCCAATCTTCCTGCTTTGTGATTTCATTCCAACGGGAATAATCCAGCGTGTTCAGATGCAAAACGTTTGTCTGCCCATCACCGGCAATCAGATTGAGCGTACGTGCAACACGAACGGTTTTTTCGTCAAAGTCGATTGCAAACACATTGTCACGTACAAAATTTGTTTCTTCCGGAATACGTTGCGCAGCGGTAAAGCCCTCGCCTTCTGGAAGTCCTTTTTCGCGACGGATATCTTTCCATACTTTGAAAATACTATGGACAGTAAAGCCCGAACTACCACAAGCGGTATCGATAATTTTGTCATTGACGGATGGGTTCATCATTTTTACGCACATATCAATGACATAACGCGGGGTGAAATACTGGCCCTTTTCACCTTTCTGAGCCTTACTCATCAGGTATTCAAATGCATCGTCTACAACGTCAAGATTATTGTTAAACAGCTTTATATCCTGAAGTGTAGCTACGCAGACGGCAAGATGAGAAGGAGAGAGAAGAATCTTGCTCTCGTCAGTAAAGATACCCTCCCATTTTTTCTTTGCATCGTCAAAGAGACTCTGAATTTTCTCTTTCAATTCGAAATCCGTTTCACCGGAATTGCGAAACTTCAAGTATGCGCTGGAGTCACGTTCGCAGATCAACTCGTCATATAGTTTAGCAAAAATCAGTTTGAAAATTTCCTCAAAAGAATCAACTCCAGCGCTGGCAAGGACTTCATCTTCCATTTCCTGAATAAGAGAGCGAAGAGAGCGTTTCTGCTGGCTGATTCTATCAATCTTTTTCAAGTCTTCATAAGTGAACTTTTCGTTGATGATATCGCTGAGCTTTTCAGAAACTTTTGGAATATTGGTGATCGGCTCAAAATAATTAGGGTCTTTCCTGTTGTAATAGGAAATCTGCTCACCATTCGTCCATACACCGATGGGTGCGCCAGTGGCGTTGCAGTAAGACTTCAGTTGTTCCTTGCCATCTGTCAGTTTGGGCTTTTTGAGCTCAACAATGATGTAGGGAACCATCAGACGATCCTTATCCATAATGGCAATATCAGCGCGCTTAACTTCGCGGCCAAAATGAATCGGGAATTCAACTTCAATACGGCTTGTAGGATAACCGTACTCGTGGATAAGCTTGTAGAGGTAGAGTTGACGCACTGCTTCTTCAGGTTTAAGCGCGATTTCTTTATCACGTTTCAGACATTTGATAAAGAGAGCTTCCTTGCCTCTGATAGTTTTGACAACGATAGCATCTTCAACATATTTGCGTGCTTCCTCAGAAAAGAGTGAAACATCATAATTTGTATTTTTTAACACTTCATTCAAAGTCATTTTATTTTCCTCCCGAAATTGTTGCTAACATTTCTGCCCAGCATTTGTCGTTTATGTTGTTTTCTAATCCATAATTGATGAGATCAATTAACTTTCTATGCTTCATCAAATAATCCATTTGCTCATTTGGCAAGCGACATCGGTCTGCTGCAGCTTTTTCCTTAAATTGCTTTGCCTCTTCATCGTTTAATCCAAGTTTTTTTATGAGAGATTCTATATCTGAAGGATTAGGAGGAGCGTTGTTTTTCCCTTTTTCGATGTTGCTGATATACTGTCCTGATTTGTTTATGACAACGGCCAAATCATCTTGCGTTAGGTGAGCAGCTTTTCGCTTTTCTCTTAAAAATAAGCCAAAATCAGATGGTTCAATCAAGGTTACTCCTCCTTTCAAAAATAAATAAACAAATTTGTTTATTTATTATAGCGCAAAAAGATAGCTTTGTCAAGCTCTGGGCGAATAAACGAAGCAGCTGGGTACTCAAATACCCGGCTGCCGTTCTATGTATGCACCGCTGAAGCTGGCGGTCTTTTTCTATTGCCCAGTTCTTTGTAGAAATGATGGAGGAATAGGGCTTCTCTATGTAATCCCGCAAGGCAGGGGTCCTGCCCTGCGGTGTCGTTTTCGGTGTCAAAACTATCTTTCTCTGTCTTGGGACTTCTTTCGTGTTCTTTGCTGCTTGCCCTCTGCCCGTAACTGCCTGAGCCTGTCTCGGACACTTTCTTTTTCGGGCGGTCTTTGGGGCTTTCCTTTCTCCTGAACCTGCCACTCCCACTTGGCAAGGTCACGGTTGTACTGCTCTACAACACCCTCCATCTTTCGGAAGGTATCCATAAACGCCTGTACATCAGGATAACCGTCTGCTTTCAGTGTGTCAGGGATTTTGTCCAGCTTATCAGCGATTTCCCTTTTGGTTTGCTGTATCTGTGCTTCCAGTGCCTTTCGCTCTTTGGCCTTGAAGATGCCCTTGGTTTCGGCAAGCTGCTGTTTCAGGCCGGGCAGCACCTTGTCCTGCAAGTGCTTGATTTCTTTTGCCCTGTCCTGCACCTTAACCATCAAGCTTCGCATATGGCGGACCTCGGATATATCAATATCCAGTGTGGGCTTGGGCGGCATATCCTTTTCTCGGATAAGATTTTGCAGGAAATCCTTCGCCCTGCTCACGATGCTGCGGAACAGGTTGGGAAGCCAACCGCTGTCACGGATAGACTGGCTGACTTTTTCGTGGATCTGTGTCAGTTTGACCTCCAATATCGTTTCTTCCGAAATGCCTGTGATAAGTGCCATATCCGCTGTTCGATTCCATTCCTGCCTTGCGGCATTGTCGGCTTTGATTTCTTCCTCTCTCGGATTGTTCTTGCCGATTTTCTTGGTTGGCAGATACACGCCGTTTTTGTCAAAGACCTTTAGCTGCTGTTCGGGGTCTGCGATATGGCGGTTGATATGGGCGGTGTAAACCTGCTTGACTTCTTCAAGAAAAGGCTCACTTTTGAACCGCTCGTCTTTGGTGGCAAAGAGGTGACTTTCGTAAACCTCGCCCTTTTTGATGACCGTACAGCCCTTTCGTATCTGTCCGTCCTCGCCGATGATTTCTTTCTTGGTGCGTACCCTTTGCCCTGTTTCATCAAAGAAAACACTTCGGGTGGCTACCTTTACATTAGGCTCCGGGAGCAGCGTTCGTTCGCTGAATATGAGGTGGATGTGGTAATTGGTCTTTCTCTTGTTGTGGTGGAGAGCCGATACACATTCCACATTGTACCGTCTGCGAAATTCCTCTGTGAAATCTTCAAGTACCTGTTGCGGCTCATAGGTGGTGTAAACTTCGGGCAGGGCAATGATTAACTCCCTTGCTTCGATACACTTTCCCGTTGTGCCGGAACGCTTAAATTCCTGCTGACTTTCCCTTGCAAGATCGTTCCAAAAGGTATTGTCGGCGGTGCGGTAGGTGGCATACAGGTTCTCCTGTTTTGCCTTGCTTGTAATATACGAAATGCGTCCTTTGACATTTGGCAGCTTCGACATCTGAATGAAGCTGTGTCTTGCCATAGTGTCCTTTCTCCCGTATTGGGGCGTTCTCATTTTGCAACCGACTGGTCGGTTGCGGCTGTTCCGATGGCATTTGACAGAGGGACAGCAACAGAAAATTGCGGTGCAATTTTCTCTGTATCAATAGAGGGATTGTAATGCCCGATATTGATACAGGCTCCCTGCAAGGGCGAAATACCCTGAGTACAAATCGCAGATTTGTGCGAGGGGTGTATTTCGCTCTCAAACGCCGAGGGCTTTTAGAGAACGGTTATTCGACTTTTCGTACATCTTTTTCATTGAGTAGGTTTCGCCCCTGATTGACGGTCATAAAGTGCTCCAGCGTATCGGTTCGGATGATGGTCTTTCTTCCTACCTTTAAGACAGGGAGCTTGCCCCAGTCTACCAACTTACGCATGGTATTTCTCCCGATGCCCGTACATTCAGCGGCTTCTTCGATGGTAAGTCCCATTTTGGTTGTACTCATATTCGTTCCTCCTTTGCATAATACTCGTTTTGCAACTTCGCAATCATAATTATACTTATTTTGCTATCTCTTGTCAACCTGTTTTGCAACCTATTATTAAATATTTTTGAGAAAATACGCAAAATTGGGTTGCAAATTAAGTTCTTGCGTGCTATACTGATATTCGCAAGGAGGTGAAAACCTTGAAAGAAGAAATTACATTCACCGCAAAACAGGTCGGTGAACGAGTGAAGGAACGAAGATTAGAACTGAATCTCACAATGCCGGAACTCGGAAAACGTATTGGTGTAAACAAATCCACCATCCAACGATATGAAGCAGACGGCGTTGACCCGAAGCGAACCATGATCATCAACGGTCTTGCTGAGGCACTTCTGACCACCCCCGAATGGCTGACAGGTCTTTCGGAGGAAAAGGAGTACGACACCAAAACCCTCTGCCAGAGAGACATTGAAGCGCATATCGCAAAATACCTTGACAGCGTGAGTGTTGTTCAGGGAGAGCCGCACCAGCAGCTCCTGACAACATTTCTCGGAAAGATGATAGACCTGTACTCGGTACTCTGTTACCATTTTGCCGACGCTATGGCAGAGGTTGACCGTGTGGCAGAGGATGAAGGCTTGAAGCAGTCTCTTATGAAATATGCTATCGAGTCGGGAGCGATTACCGAAAGGGTCTATCGTAACGAAATGGAAGCACCGATCGAAGATATGAAACGATTTCTTGACGGGATTTTACATATCTACGATGAGGGTCGCACAAAGGTACCCATGGGCGAACTCTTCGGGATAGTGACGGCAGCCGAGGAACGGTTGACCGAAAAGAAAAATTCCGTGGCACCTTGACAAAAGAAAATGCCGGCTGAAACAACAACCGGCAAGTGACACTATTTACTTTACGCACACCATATGTCACAGTCCCGATTGCCACGGATAGAAAGGAGAAATTTTATCTATGGCAAAAGGTTCTGTAAGAAAGAAAGGCAAAAAGTGGTACTACCGCTTTTATATCGAAGATGAAAGCGGAAACCGTGTACAGAAGGAGTTCCCCGGAACAGAAAGCAAGGCAGAAACAGAAGCTCTGCTTCGCAAGGCAATGGAGGACTATGAGGAAAAGAAATTCGTTGCTAAAACGGAGAATGTTACTGTGGGAATGCTGTTGGATCAATGGGTGGAAGAAGAACTGAAACCCGGCAATCTGAGTAACGGTACGGTGATGGCGTATCAGGGTACGGTCAATCGTATCAAGCAGCACCCTATCGGCAACCGAAAGCTGAAAAGTGTAACGGCTGACCATTTGCAGGCATATATCGACTTCCTCAGCTTTGGCGGGACAAATCCCGATGGCACACAGGCAAAGGCTCTCAGCAAAGGGTATCTTCGATTGTTCTCGGCAGTCCTGCAAGGGGCGTTCCGCTTTGCGGTGTTCCCCAAAAGGCTGATCTCCTTTAACCCGATGCAGTATGTAGTGTGGAGAGGCAAAAAGGAAGAATATGAACTGTTCTCAGACGAGGACGGGGATGCGACTTCCGCTCCCACAATCAGCTATGAGCAGTATTTGAAACTGGAAGAATTCTTGAAAAAGAAAGACAACCCGGCTCTGCTGCCCATTCAGATCGCCTACTACACGGGGCTTCGCATCGGCGAGGTCTGCGGCTTGACCTGGCAGGATATTAACCTTGAAGGTCAGTACCTCACGGTACGCCGCAGTATGCGCTACAACGGAGCAAGGCACAAGACGGAAATCGGAGCGACCAAGCGAAAGAAAGTCCGCACTGTGGACTTCTGTGATACGTTGGCGGCAATCCTTAAGACAGCCAAAGCCGAACAGCACAAAAACCGCTTCCGATACGGAGAACTTTACAGCCTCAACTATTACAGTGAGGTCAAAGAAAAAGACCGTACTTATTACGAGGTTTATAGTCTGTCGAGAACGGAGGAAGTCCCGGAGGGATACAAGGAAATATCCTTTGTCTGCCTCAGACCAGACGGGGCGTTTGAATCGCCGAGTACGGTAGGGATTATGTGCAGGTCGGCAAGGAAAAAGGTCGAGGGGTTGGAGGACTTCCACTTCCACCAGCTTCGTCACACATTCACAAGCAATCTGCTCTCAAACGGGGCTGCTCCAAAGGATGTGCAGGAACTTCTCGGACACGCCGATGTCAGTACCACAATGAATATCTACGCTCACGCTACAAGGGAAGCGAAGCGTACTTCCGCAAGGCTGCTGGACAAGGTAGTCGGCGGCGAATAATAAAAAGTTTCCCTTGTTTTCGCTCGTAAGGGAAAAAACAAGGGAAAATACATAAGGTTTGAGAATTATACAGGCGAAGAGCCTTGAAAATACAGGATTTATTGAGGGTTAAATAGATAAATTTGAATTTGTCAAATTTCGTTTTGCTTCACTTTCGGTAAAAACAATGGGTATAATACCACTCCAAAAACAGCGGGCGCGGAATAAGAATCTTTGAAATTCCAGTCTTCATATACGGAAAGCCTGGCTGGTGTGTTAATTTTCGAGTAGTTGACTCGCAAAAATTAAAGAAGCCCATCAGATCTTCCAACTGTAAATTGTAGGGCATGGAGTTTATTTTTTTAGCCATCTCAGAGTCTGAACCAATAATTTCTCTGATTTCGTCTACCGTATGTTCCATTGATTATCAAACTCCTTTTTTCACTTTTGCACAAGCGGATTTTTTCGGTCCCATCCGCGAAGGGATACATCACGCCGGCTGACCCATGCTACTTTATGCAATGATTGCACAAAGTTAAACCGCATCGCATCGGTTATGCAAGGCCGATGCGGCCGCAAAAAAGCGGCGCCGTCAAGCACAATACGGCAAGTCTCATAATCCCGGATCATCGCAGCCGTTGTTGGGCAATCAACGGATTATCGCTTTTAAAGCGCCGCTCCCCGGATTGTTGCATGATGCATTACCATAATGCTAAAAGCATATTTGTCAAGGTACGGAGTTTTATATAGCACCTAATGTATTTACATTAGATGTTAATCAAACCAGCTTTTTGACGGCACAATAATAAGGACGGTACTGCCTTTTTTGCATATGTTATGCCGCAGTGACACCAAACCTTTTAGAAAGGCAATTTCGATTTCCTGTCTCAAATCTTCATTGATATGTTTCCCTTTATCAAACCCTTCTTCTGAATAACTTGGTTCAATAGATGCCCTTCGTATGTATCCTTTATAGAAATCCAGTAAATCAAGATCAGCGCCAGGCTTTTCATTGAGCATATTCAGAATGATATCAGCAGGTGGAACTATATTCTTCTTTTTTTCATTGTGTCTACTCATGGTGAATCAACCTCCTTTTTAAAAACATTATGGCATTGTGCTTATGTTTTTCAGTCATACGAGTGCTGATTCCAAGTTCATCTGCAATTTGATTCAATGGGATTTTAAGTATGACATTTTGTAAAAGAATAGTCCTCTGGGTTTCTGTCAGTTCGTTCAAGGCTTCTGACAGTTTTGTGTTAAATACTGGAATTTTTACACCCTTAACTTCTATATAGTCGCATAGCAATCGCTCTATCCCTGGGTCAATAGACCATAAGCTATCTGTACATTCTTCCAGCTCTATAAATACGATGCCTCGTGATTGGGGCTTTGAACTATTACGGTAAAATTTCCTTTTAGTATTAATAATCACTCTTCTTTGATACCTGTCTATGTACCGAATTAAGTCGTCGGTGATATCATCAATGGCAAAATACTTTTTACTCATTTATTTCTCACCTTTGTCCTTTCCTAAGAACAACGAGTGTAAAATCTAATAGAAATTTAACTTATCGGCTATCGGCGTTTTTAAGAACTCACGTTCAAAAAGAATTTCATCGCTTTGTTTTTGTCCCCTCATATAAGTAACAAGTCAAAAAATTTTCAAAACCCGAACCTGTTCACAAAAAATTCACAAAAAAAATTACAAAAAAGGAGATAGAGCCCAAAGTATGGGCACTATCTCCTTCTAAATTACAGAAAGAGCTATATAATTGATCCCATACTTTCCCACCTCAGATTTCGATTTAAAGTTATAGATTTCATGCTTTCCATCTGAATCACCCTCTTTTCTTTTACTCACCTTTATTATACATTTTCTAATATCTCAATATAAGTATTCTTCTCGTCTTATACCACAATAAATAGAATACCTGTTGACAAACACAACCATATCTGTCTCTTATACACATCTCCGAGCCCACGAGACGGACT
>ENA-OZED01000682-OZED01000682.1-human-gut-metagenome-genome-assembly--contig:-NODE-682-length-14253-cov-5.442034_pt1 | contig 14253 bp, 11 predicted proteins | sample MGYA00245066_ERZ653605 | MGnify/ENA primary metagenome ERZ653605 (study PRJEB26926, sample SAMN06165079) | human gut metagenome | biome: ENVO:00009003; feature: ENVO:2100002; material: ENVO:00002003...
GATCTACACCCTAGAGTTCGTCGGCAGCGTCAGATGTGTATAAGAGACAGCCTTCGGCTTGTCCCAGTAAGGCCAGGCACTACAGCAGATAAGCTCAATGTTATCATTTCCCAAATATGGATGATAAATCCAAAAGGCTTCCGACTGCCCCGGATTCTGAGACACACAGTTCTTACAGCCCTCCTCAAAGGGCGTGGTAACCTTGCCGCAATAGGGGCACCGGGCGGGATAAAAGCTTCTTAATAATCTTCTCAAAAATTTCATTCCGCTTCCTCCGCGGCCCGGAGCAGGAAGTAGCATAGTCCTGTATACCGCTTAGTCTTACGGTTGTTTTCCACCATCCGTTCCACAGTTTTTGGCGTTCCCACCATCACCAGGAGATTTTTCGCCCGGGTAACGCCGGTATACAGCAGGTTCCGGTAGTAAAGCTGCCGGGGGCCCGGATACATAGGCATCACCACAGCCTCAAACTCACTGCCCTGGCTTTTATGCACCGTAACCGCGTAGGCGAGTTCCAGATCCCCGATGCTTTCCAAATCATAAGCGGCCACCTTGTCGTCATACCGTACGGCGGCGCTGCCGGTCCGGTCTACCTCCAGCAAAATTCCTACGTCGCCGTTGTACACGCCTTCCCCTAAGGTGCCGTCATCCTTTTCCCAGGGAATATTATAATTATTTTTCACCTGCATCACCTTGTCGCCCTCCCGGAGCAGCACACCATTGACGGTAATCTCTTTTTTTATCCCCTTTTCCGGAGGATTGACCGCCGACTGCAGCGACTGATTCAGAGCAATCGTCCCTAATTCCCCTTTTCTGCCGGGAGACAGCACCTGGATATCAAACACCGGAGAATAGCCGTAGGAGGCCGGCAGCCGGCGCAGGCATAAATCCACGATGGTATCCCGGATAGAAACGGGATCCTGGTTCGGCAAAAAGAAAAAGTCGCCGTCCTTTCTCCCAAGCTCCGGCATCTGTCCCTGGACGATCTGATGAGCGTTGGTGACGATCAGGCTTTGCATGGACTGGCGGAAAATCTCTGTCAGCTGTACCACTGGCAGCAGCCCCGAAGCGATAAGATCCCCTAATACGTTTCCTGGGCCGACAGAGGGAAGCTGGTCTGTATCTCCTACTAAAATCAAACGGCAGCCCAGAGGAAGAGCCCGCAGAACCCCCTCGAACAAGGCGTTGTCCACCATAGAGAGCTCGTCCAGAATCAAGGTATCGCAATCCAGCATATTTTTCTCGTTGCGGGTAAACACCGGCCTGTCCTGTGGATCCCATTCCACCTCCAGCAGCCTGTGAATCGTTTTGGCCTCCCGCCGGGTCACCTCCGACATCCGTTGGGCAGCCCGCCCCGTGGGAGCGGCTAAATACACCCGTTCCCCATTTTGTTCTAAAATATTTAAAATGCCGTTCAGAGTAGTCGTCTTTCCCGTGCCCGGGCCTCCGGTCAGGATCAGCATTCCCTTAGAAAGCGCTTCTGTGATCGCTTGTTTCTGCTGCTGGGCGTATTGTATCCCGCTTTGCGCCTCAATGGCGGCCACCGCTTCCTCCACACCGGTGATGCTCTGGGCGGGAAAATTCAGCATCATCAGCATTCTGGCCGCGATATAGATCTCGCATTGATGCATTTTCGGCGTAAAAATAAACTCTCTGCCGTTGATTAAATCCAGCTCCAGCGTCAAGTCCTGGATCATCTCATATAGGATTTCATCCGCCAGTTCTTCCTCGATTTCCAGATAGCTGGCGGCGGCAGGCAGCAAGCGGTCCTTGGGCAGGCAGGTATGCCCGTTGTTCATGTTGTGCAGCAGCACATAGGAGATTCCCGCCCGAATCCGCCCCCTTTCATCGTGCGGCCGTTCCAGAGAGGCAGCAATCGCATCCACCCGCTCAAAGTCAATGGAAACCAGCTCCCGGCAAAGGACATAGGGATCCATACGAATCATCTCTACCGCCGCGTCTCCCCACACCTTCCAAATTTGCAGCGCTTCCTCCGGCGAAATGCCAAAAGCTCCTAAATAGGACATGACCTCCTGGATTCCGGAAAGATTATGAAGCTCTGAAGCGATCTGCTGGGCTTTTGCCTTGGAAATTCCCTTGACTGAGGCCAGCCGCTCGGGATGGTTCTCTAAAACCTCAAGGGTTTGATCACCGAAGGCGTCTACCAGCCTGGCGGCCATGACCGGGCCGATCCCCTTCACGGCGCCGGATGACAAGTAGCGCAGGATCGCCCCTTCTCCAGCCGGCTGGAACCGTTCGCAGGCCACTGCGGCGAACTGTGTGCCGAAATTCGGGTGGGTTTTCCACTCGCCTACCAAGCGCAAAGTCTCCCCTGCGTTTACCCAAGGCAAAGTGCCTACCGCCGTTACCTCGCCGTCTCCGGCCAAAAGGGAAAGCACTGTATATCCGTTTTTCTCATTGCGGTAGATCACCTGCTCCACCGAGCCGGTCAGCTCCAACAACTGATTTTCACCCATTGCCTCATCCCCGTTTTACGTCTGCCTTTTCTATACAGTGGTCTTTAACGTCAAATCAGCAAAGCCGTTTTAAAAGCTGAAAAACCTCTTATTGTATTACAGGCCCCTTTCAGCCGCTGGACACCGGCTTTCACCGTCTTACGTTTTTGTACCTTTATGATAACACAAAAACGCCCCGCCGCATAGGGCTTAACAGAAAATACGGCGTACCTTCTCGAACTCAGGAGCCTCCTTAGCTGGAGCCCTTAAGCCGCGCAGGGACTTTTTTCTCCGCACTCTGGCTGCTTTCCCATGGAAGCCTGCGGCTTACTTCATGAAAAAGAAACCTTATCCTTCCAGCCGTCCTCTCCGCCGCAGGCCACAGGCCGCAGCCTTCCTGTTCCCAGTCGTTATCTTTAAATTTTAGCATTGCCAAAAAGCACTTTACCATTTAAACAGAGAAAATGAACTGCCTGCCGCACGGCAGAAATTGGAACAAAGAGCCGGCCCCCTGCCAAAAGACCGGGCCGGCTAGAAGCACTGATCGCGCAGCATGCCTTGAAGCTCTTCCATCGTACAGAGCTCCATAAACCCATAGGAATGAACCAACTTTTCGCAGATCATCCTAGTTTCCAAATCCATGCCGCAATCCAAGCAGATGACCCGGCGCTCTCTGCCGTTGTCAGCCCACTTCACTCTGGCGGCGGCGCTTCTCAAAAGATATTCGGCCTCTTCATTATGCCCGCAAATGGGAACAATGGTCATAGCGGTATCCTCTCCCTTCGGCCGGAGAACAAACAAAACAATACTTCGAAAGACTTCCACTAACCCGATAATGATAAACAGCACGCAGATTATGGCAGAAATTGTTTCAAGCATTCCTATCACCTCACGCTATCTTATTCTCTCGGGGCTTATCCTGTGACATAATCTTAGCGCGTTTTTCCTCTCAGAACGCTCAAATATAAAAAGGCGGAGATTACCGCCGCCCTTTTCGCTGCTATTTCAGTATCGCTTATCCTATCCATAGGGATCTGAATCACACATTACACTCTAAAAAGCCATCCTAATATAAGCATACCGCTTGAATAGATCTATGGGTGCGATTGGTTTCGATCGCCGCAGCTTTCCCAGCCGCTTGGTTAAAGCGTGAAAAGGCCGCAGCCCCTTCCCGATTTAACGCTAAGCATTCATTGATCCAGCAGGTACATTTTTACGAGACGGTTTCTGCTGCGGCGTATCTGCTTGGCCGGCCAACGCATAATACCCTACACCGGCCTGTTCAGGCTCATTACTAGTAAGCCTTCCCTATTCCTGATTTTGCAGCGCCCGCATTGGCTTTGACGCGGTCCGGCCGCAAACCAGCCGCCGCTTTACAGCGCCAGTTACCGTTAAAGGAGCGCCTTTCTAATTCCTTGCTTTCAACGTTTCATGCCCTCTGCTTTTATAGAACCGCCACAGTCTGGCTGTATCGTCTCAAATAAAAAATCCGGGATTCAGGAGCCCCAAATCCCGGATTTCTTTCTGTTTACGCCAGCTTAGCCGCTTCCGCTTTCAGCTCATCTACCCGATTCAGCTTTTCCCATTCTACGCCCAGATCCTCCCGGCCCATGTGACCGTAAGCCGCAAGGCTCCGATAGATCGGCTGTCTCAGCTTCAGCGCTCGGATAATCGCCGCCGGACGCAGATCGAACACTTTTTGAATGGCCTTCGCAAGAAGCTGGTCGTCAAGCTTGCCGGTACCGAAGGTATCCACCTCCACCATGACCGGCTCGGCTTTGCCGATGGCATAGGCAAGGGCGACTTGGCATTTTTCGCACAAGCCCGCCGCCACAAGGTTTTTGGCGATGTATCGGGCCATGTATGCGCCGGAACGATCCATCTTTGTGGGGTCTTTCCCTGAAAAAGCGCCCCCGCCGTGGGGAGCGAACACGCCGTAGCTGTCCACCATGAGCTTTCGCCCGGTGAGGCCGGTGTCGGCTTCCGGGCCGCCCAGCACAAACCGCCCGGAAGGGTTCAAAAGGATTTTCGTATCCTCATCCGGGGGTAAAGCCTGCAGCGCCGGGGCCAGCACCTTGTCGGTGAGTTCCCAGCAGAGTTCATCCATGGGTTTCTCCGGGCTGTGCTGGGCCGAAAGGACAACCGTATCCAGCCGCAGAGGTTTTTCGTCCTCATCGTACTCCACGGTGACCTGCGCTTTCCCGTCCGGGCGCAGGCCCCTTACAGCCCCGGTTTTTCGGGCTGCGGTGAGAGCGCTGGTGAGGCGTTGGGCCAAAACCACCGGAAGAGGCATCATCTGCGGGGTTTCCGAACAGGCGTAGCCCACCATCACGCCCTGATCCCCGGCCCCCAGCTGCAGGGCGGGCTGATCTTCAGAGGGATTTCTTCTGCGCTCTAACGAACAGTCCACCCCGGCGGCAATATCCGGGCTTTGCTTATGGACGAGGCACTCTATGGCATATCGTGCCGGATCATACCCTACCTTTTGAAGAACAGAACGGGCGATGGCAGGGATTTGCGGCTCAAACAGGCTGGTGATTTCCCCAGCCGCGATGATCTGCCCTCTGGTGGCCAGCACTTCGCAGGCCACACGGGAAAGGGCGTCATGGGAAAGGCATTCGTCCAGCACACTGTCGGCTATGAGGTCGCACAGCTTATCCGGGTGTCCTTCCGTCACCGATTCGGCGGTATAGAATTGGTTCATCTTTTTCACCTCACTTGCAGGGAAAAGGGCTTGAGGCTTTTCCCAATTTCTTCGTAACTGTTAAAATACACCTCGCAGCCTAAGAGATAGGATACGGCTTCTTCCCATTCTTTTAAGGGGTATCTCTCCTTATCCTGCAGGCGGTACAAATCGCCAAGGGCCGCCCATTTAAGCTCCGGCTGCAGGCGTAGGTTGGAGATATAGGTGCGGTGCTGTTCGGCTATCACATCCAAAAGTCCGGTTTTCTTCAATCAATCCCTCCAGTGCAACAAAAAATATGGGCGGGGTACCCTGTGGCACCCCGCCCGGCTTCATGCTTCCGTTATTTCTTCCTGCGGTTACGGATATGCAGAAACACAAGGCCGCCTAAAATGACAGCGCATAAACAGATTAAAATAATGGCTTTTGGTTCCATAGACTGATTCTCACCTCACTTCTGCGGCGACGACTACCGTGCGGGCGCTCTCCCATTCATAGGAACAGGTGACAAGCGTCAGCAGGCGGCAGTCCACGCCGGGGATGGTTTCGGGTTTGTAGAGCGACTGTGCGAAGAGTTCCTTCTGAAAAGACAGGAAATCCGCATCGTCCGCAAATTCGGTGCGGTTAAAGGGGAGTTTTTGAATATCGGTTTTCAGCACAGCCGCCACTTGGTATTCCTGCAGCCCATCGCTAGTCTGCAGGAGAATTTGGGAATGCTCCTTTTGGAAGGCTTCATCCGCCATCTTTTGTAGAACAGCGAACATGGTCCCATCGTTCATGTTGTGCCCGTAGACCACGGTATTTTGGCTCTCTGCGGAACAATCCCACTGAAAGAAAATGCTTCCGGCAGTGCGATGTTCGCCTTTGTAGGTACGCCGCAAATAGTATTCGGGGTTATCGGCGCTGCTCTGCAGAACAGGGTAATCCACGCAGGTGCCGGGAATGGAAATCCAGCCCTTGATATCCGGGTATTTGGCTTGCAGGGCGGAGAGATCCACGAGGGATTCCAGTTCCGGCTGTTCTTTCCCAGCCGGTAGCTCCCCGGAGCTTTCGGCTTCGGGGAGAGGCTGAGTGTATGCTTCCTTGAGGGCCTGTGCTTCTCTGTTGGTCAGCCCCGGCTGGATTACTAAGAACCAAAGAAGCCCCAAAAGACTCAGGCACAAAAGGCCGATACAAAATCCTTTCAGGAAGATTTTCATTCTTTTGCGCCCTGATCCTCATCGCCTGTGGCCTTTTTCTTTTTGCCTGCAAAGCGCAGGATAAGAAGCCCGCCAGCAGACAAAACCGCCAGCACGGAAAGGCCAATCAAAACAGCGGGCGTCCACGGGTGGTCGCCGGTCTGCGGCACAGTGGGAACCTCCGGCACCAGCTTGTTGTGCATCTTGACGGTCGTGGTTTCTCCCGCCTTGATTTCTACAGTCTGGTCATCCGGCAGGGTGTACTTTTCGGCATCCTCGCCAGCCACTTCAGATACGGTGTATTCGCCCACTCGAAGGGTGACATGGATTTCTCCCTTTTCATCGGTCTGGAACTCCTGCTCATAGGGGTTGCCCATGAAGTCGGTACCGATAATTTTGAAGGTGCGCCCTTCAATCTTATCATCGTCGGCTGTCTTTACCACCTTCAGGGAACCGGTCTGCGCTTTGTTGAGGAAGCCCACGCCAGCTTCGGTTTCGATGCGAACAATCGCTTCATTTTCGGTGATGGAGAAGGGGTAATAATTTTCATCGCACTGGAAAAATTCCGGGCTTTCCTTTTCATGCAGGAAGTAATTTCCATAGACGAGGTCCTTCATCTGATAGAGGCCCGGTTCGCTTTCGGCCATTTCTCCCGCCAGCTTATCAATCTCCGCGTCGAATTCCCCGTTGTTGTCCACGTCGGCGTAAACCTCAAAGACAGCCCCGGACAGCTTGTTCTCCGGGAAATCGGCGTCTACCTTGGTTGTTTCAGCGGTACCCTTGATGATCTGGTTTTCGATGGTGATTTCAATGGTCTGCCCGTCCTCGGTAATCTCTACCGGGAAGGTTTCTTCCGTCAATACAAAGGCTTTTGGCGCTGCGATTTCCCGAACCAGCCAATTGCCAACGGGTACCCGGTCAAATTCAAAGTATCCGATTTCATTGCTCTTAGTAACCATGAGGGCGGTTTCTTCGGTAAACTCGGTTTCGTCAAAGCAGAACAGGCCGATTTTCGCGCCTGCCAGTTCAAATCCATCCTGATCCACCTTCCAGCCGGATATCTTGCCGCGCTTTAAGGTGTTTTCAATGGCTTCTCCATTGTTGACCTGAATCTGCACCTTGGCCACATCCTGACCGGCGTATTCAAACGCCACCGGGTATTTTTTGTCGCTCAAAATATAGTGATCGTCGGTGCCGATTTCCTTTACATACAGGGAAGCCCCGCAGGGTACATCCGTTTTAAAGATGGCATTGCCATTCTCATCGATGCCGATGGTTTCCAGCAGCCCGTCTGCCGGGATGGAGGTGCCGTCTGCTGCGGTCATTTCCTCTGCGGCAAACAGCCCGAAGGTAATGTTTTTCCATTTCTCATTCATGCCGATGGAGAAGGTTTCGTCCTGTTCCAGCAGCTTCTGAAGGCTGATTTCCACCTTCTGGCGCTCGTTGACAAAACCAACGCTGGCGGAGGTAATTTCGACTTCCTGCCCGGCGTAGGACAAGGTGATTTCCTTGGGTTCTGGATCAATTATCATGCCATCCGGCGCGGTGCGCTCCAAAATCTGATAGCGGCCCAGATACAACGGCTCCGAGGTGGCGGTCCCTTCGCTCCCTGTGGTGAGGGTGGCCGCCAGTTCACCGGCTTTCAGATGAACGGTGCCATCCGGGGTGACGATATCTTCCAGCACGGTGATGTCATAAACAGCGCCCGGCTGGCCCTGCACCTCATATTGGGGCTGGTACATCCCGCCTGCTTCTGCTACGTGGCTGAACACTTCTCCCTCTTTGGAAACGGTGATAGTGCCTTTCTGCGGGACATTGTATTTTTCAACCGTGACGACGTCCTGCGTTCCATCTACCACAAAGGGTACCGGTTCGCCAGCAAACACATATCCCCATGGACTCTGCTGTTCAAAAAGTTCGTAATTTCCAAAGGGAAGCGGCTGCGGCAGCATGAGGGTGCCTGTGGAATCCGTCACGAAGGTGTCGATGTCAATGGGGCTGGGATAGTTTAAATGCTGTACCACCCACTCACCGGTATCGGCATTTTTGATTTTGACGGCTGTTCCGGCCAGCGGGATAATTTTCCCACTTTCCAGATCCTTTTTCTCAAACCGGATGAGGGAGGTAAAGGTGGGGTTGTTGAGGATATAATAGTAGGTCTTGCCATGTTCGGAAATGAACACGGAGAAGTCGGGGACAAATTTCTGCCCCTCGGCCCCCTTGGTTTGATGCACCACATACAGGCCGTAAGGCATGGATTTCGACTTGGCGAAACCATGGGAATCGGTAATCAGGAGATCCCGTTCCGATTCTTTGGCGTTCTCGTAGCTTCCGGCACTGGCAAGATAAATCTGGAATTCCGCACCTTCCTCTGGCTGCTCAATCTGCACTTCGTCGTTAGAGGACGTGGTGGACAGAGGAAGAATTGATGCATTGGAGGCAAGACTGGCAGCTGCAGGAATGATTTCCGGCACAGATGGTGCGCTGGAGACAGGCTGCGGCTCGCTTTCCGGCGCGGGGCTGCTTTCAGGGGATGGTTCTTCAGCAGACTCTGCCGTGGGTCCGGATTCCGCGCTTTCTTCCGGCTGGCTGGAGGAAGCATCCGCATCTTCCGGCACAGGGGTGGATTCCGGGATTTCCGAAGAACTGGAGGTGGGCGCTTCCTCGACAGAATTACTTTCTGCCGGTTCTTCCACCAGGACATCTTCAACAGGGACGCTCTCTGCGGGATTGCTTTCCTCAGCAGGCGCATCCGACTGTGGGGCGGGTTCTTTCAGATCCGGGATGGCGTGCTGGTCGGTATGCTTGGTGATGGCGATGCTGCCGAGAATGACGTCCTCTGTGGCAGTCATGGGGATGCTGTTGTTCTCCAATGTAAAATTGCCCGGTTCTGCACCTACCGGATAGACGGTTTCGTCCAGCAGGTATCCCTCGCTGGGGGAGATTTCACGGATGCTGTAATCCGGGCCGCAGGGGTATTCCTTGGTGGTGAACTTGCCCCCGTTCGCCGTGGTATAGGTATCTAGCAGGGTTTCGCCTTTGAACAGTCCGTACACAGCGCCGTCCAAGGTGGAATCACCCTGCGTTTCGCCGGTAACGGAGTCCACCTTTTCCATGTCCACGGTAAATTTCTTCAGGATATTGGAAAAGTTCACGCTGGAGGTCTGGCCGGGATAGATGGTCACCTGCTGGGATTCGGGCTGGACGTATTTGTCCGGGGCCTGTTCGGTTACGGTGTAATTTCCAGCTTGGAGGTTATCCACCCGGATGGTCCCATCCGGCCCCGTCGCCACGTCTTTTTCAATGCCGCCTCCGGAGATGTGGAAAGGAATGCCGGAAACCTCTCCATCTTCGGAGGTTTTCACAAGCTGCAGGGTTCCTGCTTTGATTTCAAGGGAGAAGTAGCATTTCACCGGTTCTGCGGAACCTTCCACATCGAAGGTGACCACGTTCTGGTACTCGTCCCGCAGCCAGTATTTCGTGCCGCCAGTAACGATGCCGGGAACAGAAGAGGGCAGCCGCTTTTCGGCGGTAATGGTACCGAATTCCTTTTTATCGGTGGAAATACGAAGCTGGTTCCCACTGACGGAAAAATCCACGCCCGGATAGCTGACCGCGAAATTCCCCAGCACATGGTTCTCATCCACCAGCGTGGTTTCGTTTTTCCCATTGCTCTCGTTGTATTTGAGGTCATGGGTATATGCCCCGACCGCGCTGGGATCATCGGTGGCAAAGGACGGGATTGTGTGGTAATTCAAGACGTTTTCCCGAAGCTGGTAGAAGATAGGCTTCGCGGCAGGGCTGTTTGCGGTAAACTCATTGACGATCTGCGTTTCGTACCCGGTCCCCAACTGCCCATGGGCAATAAGCCAGATGAGGATTTGGGTGGCGATGTATTCGTCAATGGCGCTGCCGCCGTATTTGGTGCCGGTTTCCACATTGTACCCCAAGGTCAGAGCGGTGTTAATCATCGCTTTCTGCTCGGCGGTAAAGGCGGCGTAATCGTCCGACTGGTCATAACCGATCCCTGTGTGTACGCCTACACTGAACTGGATGCAGTAGGCGGTGCGGAAATTTATTAGGTCGTTGATCCGCAGTTCGGTGAACTTATCGGAGCTGTACCCGCCGAACGGGGCCGGAAGATTGGAACTGAGGGAATACCCTCTGCTCTTGTGGTCGATCATGGAGATGTACCCGTCATACTCATATTCTTTGGCAAAAGCGCTGCTTGGGAAAATCCCAAAACAGAGCAATACCGCCATCATCATGGACAGCAGACGTTTTAGATGTTTTTTCATACGATTCTCCTTTTAGACAAAATAAAAAAAGGCCCCCGCAGGCTGGGAGAGAGTTCTCAGTCCACGGAGGCCAGTGTTCAGATTATCGTTCTTCGCCGCTTTTCCGGCGATGGTGTTTTTTCTGCGGAACTGCTTTCTTCGGCAATTCCTTCTGGGTAAGCCAGACTGCTTCCAAAACAGGGGCGATTTCGATCCCATTCTGTCGGCAGCCGTTTAGGATTCCTTCCAGATAGGCTTTGGAGGGCATGGCAGGGACGTCCTTGTAAGGGCTGTTCATGGTGTAGGCCATGATTTCCCTCTGCCGGCCATTCCGATCCGTCACGGTGACAGGTTCCTTCCCATATAGATAGGGGAATCCCTCGTAATGGTCCAGATGCCGTTCATCCTGTTCGGAGATCCGCCAGAGGACGCCATCCACACAACTTCCTTCTGCCGGAATAATGGTGGCGACGCCATTCCCGCCGCCGTTCATGCAAAAGGCAAGGCGGTATCCTTCCAAGCGGACGGTGTCCACCACTTCCGCATCGGGGCAGCGAAACGCCATCTGGTTTAGGTTCATATTGCTTCCATAAGCAAAATAGAGTTTTTCGTTGGTTTTCATCACCTCTATCGTTCTTGGTTTCGGCGGTTCTGCAGGCTGGGGTATTGGGCTTTGTCATACCGCCACGCCCGGTCGCCGGGGAGGTTCGAGAGCAAGTGCTCCCGCACATTTTTGTATTCCGGCCCAATGAGGCCCAGCCGCAAAAGGAAGGTTCGGAAGGTAAAGGCAGGATTTTCGCTGATCTCGGTTTTCCGCATGACGGTCCTGCTCTGGTTGATAGCCTGTGCGGAAATCGCCAGCGCCAGTGTGATATTCGCCCGAACCTTACCGGCATGGAGGGTGCTTTCAAAACAGCGCCATTCCAAGGTGCCGCGATAGAACACCGAATGAAGGTTCAGGGCGTAATACCTTGTCCAGTTGTAGTGCTCATAGCTTCCGTCAGAACCCTCATACCATTCCCGCCTTAACCGGTCCATGGTGGTATTGGTGGGAAGCTTGCGGATTTTCTCCAGCATGGGTTCCCGTACCTTCTGGCACCAGCGCTCCACCCGGTGTTCATTGACATTGAGGGCTTTGAACAGGATATCCTCTTTGGAATACATAATGGAAAGGGCGTTTTTGAGACTTTGCGGGGTATGTTTGGAGGCGTCCACATGGACGTGCATCCCGCAGCTTCCGTTGACCACAGCCCCCGCATGGCGCAGGGCGCGGACAACCTCCTGCAGTTTCGGCATTTCTCTGTATTCCAGTTTGGGGGAATTCATTTCCACCTTGTAGGCGCTGTCACCAATGGCAAGCTGCTGCCGCCCGATCCGGTGGGAACCATGGATGCTGGAGTCGTAGACAAACCGCCATGTTTTCCCCTCATTGTCGGTTACCTCCCACGGGTCATAGGTGCGGGAAGAACGGGAATGGACAGCAGTGGTCCCGAACAGGGAAGCCACCGCTTCCGCCGCCTGCTGGCGGGTCAGCCCCGTCATCTCAATCTCGCAGCCAAAATATTGGTCTTTTAAATCAATCGATGGCGGTCACCTCCCGTTCTTTTCTAATTGTTATGGTTTTAAATATCACGCTCCTTCGCTAAAATGTAAATATATATGAAAACACCCCCTCAGGCGGCTGGGGCTGTACCTCAGTCCTGCGGGGCTGTTGTTGGCTTTTTATTCGTAGGATTCTTCTGTTTCAAAGGATTCGCCGGTTTCCATGGTATCGTCATTCGGCGCGGTTTCTTCATCCTCATCCTGATTCCAGCTTTCCGACATGGTATCCTCATCGTTCTCGCTGGGGCATCCCTCGCCGCTGTCATCTTCTTCTGCCGGGACTTCCGCTTCGCTGTTCTCGCCGTCCCAGCCCTCTGGTTCCTCATTGTCGGGTACTTCCTCGTCCTCATCGTTTTCGGGGCTTTCTGCGGGTACCCAGCCGTTCTCTGCCTGTTCCTCATGCTCGGCGGCTCTGGCGGCTTCGAATTCTTCTTCGGCTTCTTCCAGCGCCTGCTCAATCAGCCCGATGACGAATTCCTTTTGGGTAAGGCGGCGGTGATAGGCTTTCTCGTAGCGGTCAAGGTATTCCTTCACCCTCTGGAACAATTCCTCGCTTACCTGAAATGCTAATGTCCTTCCTTTTTCCATAGTCTTGTTAACCCCTTTCTCATAATGTTCCCGGATAACCATTTCGATGAATTTGCTCATGGTGCTTTCCGTTTCCCGGATTTCCTCGCTGATTCGGTTATGCAGATCCAGCGGGATTTTGCAGGTTACGCCCTTGGTTTCCATGCTCCATCGCTCCTTTGTTGTTCTTTCCCTTTCGGGCAACACAAGCATATCGAAAAAGCAGGGATAAAGCTATTACCAAGACCAACAACCTTTCAGCCAAAGCAGGGGCAACATACGTCACAACCAATAAAGGCCATGTTGGAGGTTATTCTTCGCCCAGCAGGGAACCGAGAAATCCCATCACTTCCTGTGGGATGGCTTCTTCCGGCTGTTTCACCGACTGGGAAGGGACAGCTTGAAGTTCTTCCCGCAGTACCCGGCGCAGGGTGGTTTCAAAGACTTCCTTTTCTTCGCTCTCCAGAATTGCCTGCACCAGAAAGGCATTTTTCTGTCCGTCCGGCACAGCCTGCAGGATTTCCCATGCTTTTCGGTGGCGCTCATTCTGGAGGTTGGGGCGAAAGCCAAATAGGGGCCTGTTCATCCCTTGCTCACACCGCCCGAAAACTGCCCCAAAATCCGCTCAAATCCTTCGGCGTTTACACGGTCGTCTATCAGGGTAAAAACCCGGCACAGGCCGTCCTGTTCGCTCACGTTGCCCTTGACTACCGCCGCGCCGCCGCCCAGCATGACTACCGGGATGGCTTTGAGGTCAAACCCCGATTCTATGGCTGCCGAGAGAAGCCGTTCGGTGTAGAGGCGGCCCTGCTTTTGGATGATGCTTCGGGCGTCCTCGTCCATGCTGCAGGGCTTTCCCGCCAGCACTCGTTCCACCTGCGCGTCGGTAACGGACAACCCTACATCCCGGCGGACCTGTTCTTTCGTTTCGTCAATGCAGCGGATCATGCCAAGCTCCAAGCTGCGGCAGGTGGAAGCGTTGGGGATGCCGTTGTCCAGCCGCATGAGATCCACCGTCCAGCCGCCGATATCCATGAGCAGAACAGAAGGCTCATTCTGGATGAGTTCCGGGTGGATAGCGATGGCGGAATACCCCTGCGGGAACAGCTTCACATCCTCGATGGTTACTTTGTAGGGGATTCCCTCAAATTTGAAGCACACCAGCTGGGAAGAACGCAGAAGGTATTCCCGGAAGGGCTTTTTCTCCCGGCCAAATCCGGCCAGAGGCAATCCGGCAGCAAGCTTGACGGAACACGCCGTTTTTTCACCGCGCTGTTTCAATTCCTTGGCGATGGCGGCAAGGGTAAGCAGGTAGTAATTGTCGTTCTCCATTTTGTTTCGTAGGATCGGCTGTCTGCCGGTTCCGCAGACATAAAACTTCCCGCCGTACTCCAGCGTGTTCTGTAGGGTGTAGGGTTCATGGGAATATTCCGAGATACCGGCTGGGAAAGAAAAATGCCGGGTTTTGATTGCGTAATAGCCATGGTCGA
>ENA-OZED01000695-OZED01000695.1-human-gut-metagenome-genome-assembly--contig:-NODE-695-length-14065-cov-4.398001_pt1 | contig 14065 bp, 17 predicted proteins | sample MGYA00245066_ERZ653605 | MGnify/ENA primary metagenome ERZ653605 (study PRJEB26926, sample SAMN06165079) | human gut metagenome | biome: ENVO:00009003; feature: ENVO:2100002; material: ENVO:00002003...
ATCTACACCCTAGAGTTCGTCGGCAGCGTCAGATGTGTATAAGAGACAGGTCCAAATGAGTGAAGAGGTCTTTTGCAAAACAAGAAACTCTCAAATACTTTTCTGATTTAGACTTGCCACTTATCACTTCCCAGTGGGAGTAAGTGAAGGCCCTTCATACTGTACCTTGAAAATTGAATAACAATCCGAATCGGATATGACTGTGCCACGACCTTCCGAAAGAATCGAGCACGGCGACGCCGCCTGATGGGGGCAGGGATAAAAAACGGGATTCGGAAAACACAGCAGATATCGGAAGGCACTACGATCCTCACGCCGGTATCTGTCGTACATAGCCATAAAAAAGGAGGATGGAAGCTATGAAAAAATCGGAGCTCAAAGAGCTTTACCAGATGATGTTCCCAGATTACCCGGATATTGTGACCGTCAAACAGCTGCGTGAAATGCTCGGCGTCAGCCGGGCGCTTGCGTACAAGCTGATTGCCGACGGCGATATACAGGCGGTGAAGATCGGGACATCACTGAAAATCCCCAAAGCCAGCGTGATCAATTACGTGACCGGGGAGCAAAAGGAGGTGAAATTTCGTGTCCCAGCGAGTGGAGCTGACCCCGTCCCAGCGCAGGCGGTGCAACCGGCTGATTAAAAAGCTGTGTGCCAATTACGATGACGGAAACTGCCTGCCGCTTGACGAGGGCGACGGCTGCGTCTGCGTGCAGATGATCTCGTTATCCCTTATCTGCAAGTATTTCCGCAATGCGGTTTTACCAGCCGACAAAGAGCTGTATGCGGATATTTTCAGACAGCGTACTTACCACTGCGTAGAATGCGGGGCTGCTTTTGTGCCGAATTCCAACCGGCAGAAATACTGCCCGGCTTGCAGCAAAAGAGTCCACCGCAGACAGAAAAACGAGAGCGAAAGAAAGCGCCGAATGGACAATTAGAGGCGCTGAAGCGCCCTGTTTACAAGGGCTTTTTGAGGCCGAAACAAGGTGGAGAAGGATAATGTATCAAAACCTCTGATTTCGGCTTTCTAACTGTCCACAAACCAAAAAGAAAGGATTGTACTTATGAAAAGAAAATTAGTGACCGTGGACGCAGAAACCCTGCTGTCCACGCCGATGAGCAAAACCATGTTTATTGTGGATGAACTGATTCCACAGGGGGTGAATGTCTTAAGCGGAGCCGCCAAAATCGGAAAAAGCTGGCTCATGCTGTGGCTGGGGCTTCAGGTGACACAAGGAATTCCAGTTTGGGGAATCCCGACCATGCAATGCGATGTGCTGTATCTATGTCTGGAGGATACACAAAGACGAATCAAAGACCGGCTGTTCGATTTGACCAATGATCCGCCTCGCAGTTTTCATTTAACGGTGACCTGCGGCTTGATCGGGAACGGACTGGAAGAAGAACTTGTGAACTTTTTAAATGACTTCCCGAAAACAAAGCTGGTGATCATCGACACGCTCCAAAAGGTGCGGGATTCCAAGGGCGGCGCAGGCAAAACGGGAATGTACGGCAACGATTACGACGACATTTCCTCCATCAAGCGGATCGCCGACCAATACAATATCGCCATCATTCTCGTCCACCATCTGCGCAAGATGAAAGACAGCGACGACCCGTTCAATGAGGTGTCCGGCTCAACCGGTATCGTCGGTGCGGCGGACACCAACTATGTGCTCAAACGCAAGCGAAGCAGCAGGGACGCCACCCTCCTTGCATGTGGGCGGGATGTGGAATATCAGGAGCTGACCCTGCGGTTTCAGGATCTGAAATGGGAGCTTATAGAGCGTAAAAACACAGAGGAAATCCGCAAGGCGGAGATTCCGCAGTTTCTTTTTCGGGTGGTGGAATTTATGAAAAACCGCACCGAATGGCTGGGAACCGCCACCGACTTGGTCACCGATATGGCGGAGACGGAAACCACGCCCAATGTGGTAACCAAGTATTTAGGGCAGTTTTACTATGAAGTGCTGGAGCCTGCCGGAATCGAGTACCACACCAAACGGACAGGGCAAAGCAGACTGATTAAGTTCATCCGGCATGACGGCGGTGACGCAAATGACGGGGCAAACGATATATAGCGAAAAGTGCGTCACGGCTGTCATAGCTGTCACAAACAGTAATTGAGAAAAGGAGAAAAAGCAATGGCAAACTATGAAATCGTAAAGAAAATCGCCGTGATCGGCGGCAAGCCGGACGGCGTAACCAAGGAAATCAACATCGTGAAATGGGGCGTTTATGACCCGGCGATTGACATCCGCCGATGGCAGGGGGACATCGCCTCAAAGGGGATTTCCCTCAAGCGGGAGGAAGCGCAGAAGCTGTTAGACGCTTTAAAAATCGCACTGGAGGAGGTAGAAGCATGAGAAGCAAAACACTTGGAATCAATGTGCAAGTAACGCCCGAAGAAAAAGAAAAGCTCCTAAAAAACGCGGGCTACTGTGCGCTTTCCCTGTCCGAATATCTGCGGCGGCTGGGACTCGGCAAGGAGGTTGAGGCGACTATTCGAGAAAAGGAATACCGTGTTTTTCGGAAGCTAAAACAGTTAAAAGCGGATTGCGAACAGCTTGAAACGAGTGAAATTGCCCGCAGAATTGACGAGATTTTGCAGGAATTGAGATAGGGCGAATGGGACTGCGTTGGCTTAGCGAGCAGACTGTTTGTGACCCCAAAAGGCCGCAAACAGTAAATCTCGTTAGGAAGTGTCCTAAAACCTCCATGAGAAAATCAGACAAATGAAAGGAAAATTGATATGAAAACAGAGAATCGAAAAAGAAATATCCCCATTCGGGTTTGGCTCAGCAAATCGGAGAACGCCGAACTGAACCGCAAGGCGAAAATGACGGGCTTGCCAAAATCCACCGTGATAAGGCTGCTGCTCAAGAGCTACGAGCCGAAGGAAAAACCGGACGCAAGATTTTATGAAGCCATGCGCCAGCTTTCTGCCATCGGCAACAACATAAACCAGCTTGCACTCAAAGCAAATGCACTCGGCTTTGTTGATACGCAGATGCTGAAAACTGAAGCGGTACGCTGGCACAGGTTTCAGGCGGACATCGAAGCGGTGTTTCTCCGTCCGGGACAGAGCAATTTGAAATGGCAGTAAGGAGATGAACACAATGACAAAACGAAAATCCGATTTTACTTTGCCGACCGCCTCGCTGGACGAGTTATTCTCCTCGCAGGAGGAGCGGGACGACGCAAAGCTGGAACGGGTGAAAGAAATTCCGCTTTATGAGCTCCACCCGTTTAAATGTCACCCGTTCAAAATCCAGAACGACGAGGAAATGAAGCGGCTGATCGAAAGCATTAAAAAATTCGGGACGATCACGCCGGCGCTTGCCCGCCCTTTGCCGGAGGGCGGGTATGAGCTGATCTCCGGGCACAGGAGACTGGCGGCGTGTCAGGTGCTGGAACTGGAAACCATGCCGGTCATTGTTCGGGAGATGAGCGACGATGAAGCGGTGATCGCCATGGTGGACGCCAACTTGCAACGAGAGACGATCCTGCCCAGCGAAAAGGCGTTTGCTTATAAGATGAAGCTGGACGCATTGAATCATCAAGGTGTCACTTCTCGCCAAGTTGGCGAGAAGTTGCTGAGTGTAACTCAGATAAGCAAGGACAATAATGAAAGCGAGCGGCAAATCCATAGATATATACGGCTAACCTACTTAATTCCCGAACTATTAGAAATGGTAGACGAAAATAAAATCGCTTTCAACCCTGCCGTTGAAATTTCGTACTTAGATAAGTCCGAACAGCGTGTTCTGCTGGACGCTATGGAGCAAAACGACTGCACGCCGTCCCACGCACAGGCAATCCGATTAAAGAAGTTTTCCCAAGAGGGTGTGTTGAGCGATCAGACCATTTACGAGACGCTTGCCGAGCAAAAGCCCAACCAGCAGGAGCAGTATAAGTTCAAGCGGGAGGAAATCCGAAAGTATTTCCCCAAAAGCTACACGGACAAGCAGGTTTACGACACGGTTTTGAAGCTGTTGGAGCAATGGCAGCGCAAACGGGAACGGGACAGGGACGCAAGATAAAAAAGATGGGTTATCTCTGTGGATAACCCACCTAAAAGCCTATTTGATTTCTTGTTCCAAATGATTGAAAACATCCGATGTAAAGAACTCGACAACCGTAATATCCAAACCATCGCACAGTTTCTTAATAGTTGCTATTGTCGTGCTGTTGTTCCGACCGCTGACAATGTTGTTGATGGTAGACTGCGTGACGCCGCTCATGGTGCCCAGCTTATTTATTGTGATGTTCCGCTCAGAACATAATTCCAAAATGCGTTCTTTTACCGCTTCTCCAATATTCATAGAACCTCTCCATTTTCATTCTATGAATTAAGTCTAACCATTTTGAGTTGATAAGATTACCTCAATTGAGTTGAATTGAGGCTTGAATAATTTTATAATTAACTCAATATAGTTAATTGGAGGAAGCGTTATGAAAGTTGCGGTCATCGGCTCAAGAAATTTAACGGTAGAAGATTTGGGACAGTATCTGCCCGAAGGAACTACGGAGATCGTGTCCGGCGGGGCTAAGGGCGTGGATACCTGCGCAAGAGAATATGCTCTCGCAAAAGGGCTAAAGCTCACCGAGTTTCTGCCGGAATATAACCTATACGGGAGAGGAGCGCCGCTCAAGCGGAATTTGCAGATCATCGACTACGCCGACTGCGTGCTGGCGTTTTGGGACGGGCAATCGAGAGGGACAAAATTTGTCATCGAGCACTGCAAGGCGCAGGGCAAGCCCGTCTGTGTCTTTTTGAAAAAGTAAAGCAGATTCGAACTAACAAATGTTTGCAAACGACCAAATCGCACAATGGAAGGAACAGCACCGGCAGGGTACAATGACCATGCCGGTGTTGCTCTGTCCTGTGTATGCCAAGAAATGAAGGAGGTAAATACAACAATATGGTATCAGGACATCTACAGATCAAGAAAGGATACTACTATGTGGTGCTCAGCTACTACGATAACCGAAATAAGCGGCACGTCAAGTATGTATCCACGGGACTTCCCGAAAAGGGGAACAAACGAAAAGCGGAGGCGGCGCTGGCCCGTGTCCGCAGCGAGTTTGAGCCGCCGCAGGAGGTGGGAGAGCTTGCTTCCAACATGCCTTTTGCGGAGTATCTTTTGGAGTGGCTGGACATCGTCAAGGTGCGTGTGAAAGCGACCACCTACAGCTCCTATGAGGTGATGGTCAAATCCACTCTTGAGCCGTACTTCCGCAAAAAGGGGTACACCCTTCAGGGATTGGAGGCACGGCACATCCAGCAGTTTTATACGGAGAAGCTGAAAACCGTCAAACCCAGTTCGGTGATCCATTACCACGCCGTGATCCATCAGGCGCTGAAATACGCAATGAAAACCGACCTTGTGACGCAAAATGTGGCGATGAAGGTGGACCGCCCGAAACGAAACGACTATCAGCCGGTATTTCTGGACGCCGAGGAGCTTCAGCGCCTGTTTCAGGTGGTCAAGGGCACGAGGCTGGAGTTACCCGTTCTGGTCGCCGCCTTTTACGGCCTGCGGCGTGGCGAGGTGTGCGGGCTAAAATGGGACGCCATCGACTTTGAGCGTGGCACCATTACCATCAAGCACACGGTCACCTCCATACAGGTGGACGGCAAGACGAAAATGTATGCGCAGGACTCCGCCAAAACCAAGTCCAGTATGCGCACCCTGCCGCTTGTGGGCAGCTTCGCCGAATACTTTAAAGAGGTCAAGGCGGCGCAGGAGCTAAATAAGCAGGTGTGCGGCAATTGCTACAACTATGAGTACGACGGCTATGTCTTTGTGGACGAGCTGGGCGATTTGATGAAGCCGGATTATCTGACAGCGTATTTTCCCCAGTATATCCAAAAGCACGGCTTAAAGCGCATGCGCTTTCACGATCTGCGCCACAGTTGCGCCAGTTTGCTTCTTGCAAACGGCGTGCCACTCAAGCAGATTCAGGACTGGCTGGGGCACAGCGATTTTTCTACCACGGCAAATATCTACGCCCATCTGGACTACAGTTCCAAGCTGTCTTCGGCGCAGGCGATGGTAAGCGGTATGCCGCTTCCTGAAACGGTGGATTTCGGCAACAAATGGGCCGAAATTGCGGACAGCAGCCGGGCGGGCTGACGGATGGGTTCGAATGGAGGGAAAAAGCCCAAAAACCGCCCAGTTCTCTCCAAAAAACCGCCTGTTCTTTCCATGATTTTGGAGTTGCTTCCCCCAAAAGACAAAAAAGAAAAGTCCAGCAAACCCGCATGGTTACTGGACTTTTTGGCGGAGAGTTAGGGATTCGAACCCTAGAAGCCTTTCGGCTTACAGCATTTCGAGTGCTGCACCTTCGACCACTCGGACAACTCTCCATATGTCAATCCGAAAATCGTTCCCAAAACTTTTGGAAAGAACTGACGGAAAGAACAGCAAAATATTTGGTTTTTCGAACTGCGTGACCCCGCATAAACACTGGATTCTTAGTGGACAAAACTGACACTAATTCAATAAATTTCGAGTGCAGCTCGTTATGACCACTTCGATACGCTTCCGTATAATAAATATTCAGTTTTCGGAGAAAGTAACATGATTTCGAGTGCTGCACCTTCGACCACTCGGACAACTCTCCATATGTTAAGCCTGGAATTCTGAAAAACACGGAGGACAGAACAGCAAAATATTCACTTTTTTGAACTGAGATAAACCCGCATCACTGCTGGGTTTTCGGGTGGACGAAATGAACAGTCTGGTCGACCATTTCGAGTGCGGACCCTTCAGCCACTTGGGTACATCTCCAAATAGTGATTTTTAAATGGTAAGCTAACTATTCTTGGAACAACCTGTTCCAAGGCCGTTGAGAGGTCTGCATATCATCACCAAGTTCTTTTATTCTAAAGAAAAAGGCGCAAAATGTCAAGGGAAAACATAGTATAAATAAGAACAAATCAAAGGCGGTGATTATTTGCCTTATACAACCAGAGAACTTTTGGCGAGATTGATAAAATGCGAGGCGGGCGGAGAAGGCGACGATGGAATGGCGGCGGTAGCCTCAGTGGTGAGAAACCGGGCTGATGTCCCCTACGGAGAATTTTTTCGGGTAAGCCAGGGAGGAGACATTCGAAAAATAATCGAGCAGCCCGGTCAGTTCGTATGTATGCGAAGTACAGTGGGAGGGGAATACAACTCTCAGAACGTGTGGAACATGGACCCGGAGGAAATCCATTACCAAATCGCGGACTGGGTTCTGGCCGGGAACACCTTCAGCGCGGTGGGAGACAGCTTGTTTTTCTATAACCCCTACAGTGAAACCTGCCCTACTTATTTTCCCCCGAACGGAATGGGGGTGGCCTATAACCGAATCAACCAGCATTGTTTTTATCGGCCTACAGAAAAATATGCCGAGTCATAAAGGAGGTACCTAATGAATAACGAACAATTAGATTTAGCCAGCATTTATGGAATTCCGTCCTGTGCAGGCGGAGATTGCTCACCAGGGGCGGTCTTTACTCCGACGAATCCTTCCCCGTCTACCCCAGGCAACCGAATTCCCACGTTAGAAGAAATCGCCGGCTATAATATTCAAAATCCGAAAATTCCGGCACCGCTTCCGCAAATTCAGCCCACGCCGGGACAAAGCGTTCCCATGACAGGCTCTAACGTAGGGGAAAGCACCTCGCATATGCAAAGCCAGACTCCCTCTACAAATCCTCTGGCGCCGCTGACGCCTACCAACCAGCCGCCGCCTATCTCAGGAGAAAGCCTGCAATATTTGAATGGATTTCTGCGAACTCAGCTGGGAAGGACCGTCACGGTGGAATTCCTGGTAGGAGCCAATACCCTTGTAGACCGGACCGGCGTTCTTCTGGCGGTGGGCGCCAACTATATTTTGATCAATGAGATTCAGACCGATGATATCACGGCCTGTGATTTCTATAATATTAAATTTATTCGTTTTTATTATTAATGTGTTTTTTCATACATCGTTAAGAGCAAACAGGGAAAGAAACGCCTTCTAATTTGTTTAGAAGGCGTTTCTTTGCGTTTTGCCCTATCGTAAAATTACCATCCTGATCTTGCGGGAGAGAATAAAAGTGCTCGGGAAACGGTCACGGCGGGAACGGCATCACGCAATGCGAATTCGTGCAACGAACCGTTTATGGATTTCCAGTAAGAGGAGGCGCGGACGGAAAGCTGAGGAAAAAAATTAGAGGAGAGCTATACCATTCCGGTTTAAGAGGCGCGAAAGGGACGAAGAAGCAGAGAAATGAAGAAAGGCGCGGAAAAAGGTTTTCAAAGATTCCAGCGGGCCGCCGGAGCGTAACTGCTTTTTCAAAGTGTAGAAGGAGCAGGCTTTGGAGATTAGCCTGAAAATATAATCTAAGCTTAACGTAAATTTAACATAGCAAAAGTAAGATAACAGCGTACTCGAAAATTAGGAGGAAATTGAAATGAAAAAATTCGCATCGATTTTGCTGGCCGGATTAATGGCCCTGTCGCTGTTCGCCGGCTGCAGCAGTGAGGTTACTTCCACCGATGACGGCAGCTCCGCCGCCCAGGCTTCCAGCAGCGGGACAGAATCTCAGGCGGAATCCAACGGCGGCTCAGAAGATGCTTACGCCGGTCTCTCCGGAACCTTAACGCTGAACGGCTCCACTTCCATGACCGCCGTGTGCAACGCACTGGGCGAGGCTTTTATGGCGAAATATGACGGTGTAACCGTAGAGAAAGCGAATACCGGCTCCGGTTCCGCTGTGACCGCGGTCAACGACGGGACTGCCTTAATCGGAGACTTGTCCAGAAAGGTAAAGGACGATGAGGATCCCGACGGAAAGTTCACCAAGGTCACCATTGCGCTGGATGGCATCGCCATTGCGGTTAACCCTGAAAACCCGGTAGACGCTCTGACCTCTGAGCAGATTGAAAAAATTTTTGCGGGAGAGATCACCAATTGGAGCGAGGTAGGCGGCGATGACGCCGCGATCACTGTGATCGGACGCGAGGAAGGCTCCGGTACCAGAGATGGCTTTGAAAATATTTTTGGCTTCGGCGAGGATAAGAAATGCGCTTACGCTGCTGAGGTTCAGGAAACTGGTATTGTGGTTTCCAAGGTTGCCTCCGATCCTTCCGCCATCGGCTATGTGTCCCTGGCTTCTGTCAATGATGAAATCAAGGCTGTGTCTGTAGACGGCGTAGAAGCCACTGAGGAGAATGTTTCCAACGGTACCTATGTGGTACAGCGCCCCTTTGTTCAGATCTATACCAAGGGCACCGACAGCGAACTGGTAAAAGCCTGGTTTGATTTCCTGAAGTCTGACGAGGGCCAGCAGATTATCGCCGACCAGAAGCTGGTTACCGTAGACATTGACGAGAATACGGAAAACCAATAAGCTGATTCCCCAGCGGTCCTTAGGCCGCGTATGGCAGGATCAAGGGCTCAGCCGGAAAAGCTGGCCGGACGGTCAGACGGCCCATTAACCGGCGGCCGCGGGATTAAGAAGAAACGCGGCCCGGCAGCTGCAAGAGCCAAACCTGGCCGCAGGGATCCCGCCGCGGGCCTGCTGAAAAGTGCGCGGAAGCATACGGGGCGGAAGCTTTTACATAGATTTACTTTCCCTAAAAATTGCCTTTTACAAACTCCCCTTTAACATTTTACGCCCGGACCTCAATTGACGTATGTCATGAGGTCCGTTTGGCGGTTTTACCAATCGAAAGAAGCGCGGCCCAGCGGGGAGGAGGGGGCGCGCCAAGGAGGTTTCATATGGAAACGACCATGAAAGACGATGCCCATTTGAAAAGGGAACGGCAAAAGCGGAAGCTGAAGGTGATTTTTGCCGTTGCAATGGGAATCGTTCCTATCGCGACATTTTTTCTTCCTTATGTCAATTATACCTTTAAGGACAGCACCTTTGTGCTGTCCGCTTATCAAATTTTAACCAGCCCGGGAATCCGATTTCAGGGCTATTTGATTTCTATCCCCTTGCTTTCCAAAATCGCTGTGCTTTGCGGGGCGGTGCTGGCTTTGACGGGCGGAGCGCTGCTCCTTTTGAAAAAGCCTGGACTGGCGGGAACCGGCTTTGTGCTTTCTGCAGCCACCCCTCTCATTGTGCTGATGACCAGTTCCTCCATTCAAACGGCGGTGACATCCCTGGGGGTCAGCAATATTATCATCAGCTATCAGTGGCCCTTTCTCCTCACTCTGATTTTAGGCCTGGCCGCCGGTGTGCTGGCTATTTGGACCAAGGGCGGCGAAAAGCTGGCGGAAAGCATTTTCCGGATTTTTGCCTGCGTGTCAGTAGGCTCCGTGGTGATCATTACCGTATATATGATTGTTTCCGGAGCCCCTGCTATCGCGGAGATCGGCCTGGGGAATTTTCTCTTTGGCACCGAATGGGAGCCGAAAAGCGGCGTTTACGGAATTTTGCCCTTGATACTCTCCTCCATCGCCGGTACTGTGGGAGCAGTGATTATTGGTGTTCCCATCGGAATTTTAACCGCGGTTTTTCTGTCGGAAACCGCTCCGAAATGGGTGGCCAGTGTGGTCCGCCCGGCGGTGCAGCTGCTGGCGGGTATTCCCTCGGTGGTTTACGGCTTTTTCGGGATGCTGATCATCGTTCCCGCGATCCGGAGCATGTTTCCCGGACAGACCATCGGCGACAGCCTGCTGGCGGTAATTCTAATATTAGCGATTATGGTGCTCCCCACCATTGTCAGTGTGTCGGAAACCTCTCTGCGGGCGGTGCCGGTATCCTACCGGGAGGCTTCCCTGGCCCTGGGCACCACTCCGGTGAAAACTATCTTTAAGGTGACGGTTCCCGCCGCGAAATCCGGAATTTTGGCAGGCGTTATTTTAGGCGTGGGAAGGGCCATCGGCGAAACCATGGCTGTGATCATGGTGGCCGGCAACGTGGTGCAGATGCCTTCCATTTTGGGCACTGTCCGGCTGATGACCACCGGTATCGTCATTGAAATGTCCTATTCCTCCGGCCTTCACCGCCAGGCGCTGTTCGCTATCGGCCTAGTGCTGTTCGTATTTATCATGATTGTCAATATCGCCTTTACCTATATTTCCAGGAAAGGAGTGCAGATGGAGCGTGACTAAATCCCTTTATCAAAAAAAACGCCGTCCCTCGGACCTTTTACTGAAAATCGCCATCAACGGTGCGGCGCTGCTGACTGTAATCGTGCTGGCAGGTATCATCCTTTATATCTTGATCAACGGCCTGCCCTATATCAGCTGGGAATTCCTCAGCACCTCCTATTCGGAGTCGCCAAGCGGCGCCAAGGGCATTTTGCCCATGATCATCAATACCCTGTATATCGTGGTCATTACACTTCTGATCGCCACGCCTATCGGGATTTCATCCGCCATTTATCTGACTCAGTACGCTAAGCAGGGAAGGCTGGTGCGGGCCATCCGGTTTACCACGGAGATTTTGTCCGGCATCCCCTCGATTCTGTTCGGCCTGTTCGGCTACACGGTGTTCTGCGTAATGTTCCGCATGGGAACCTCCATTTTGGCCGGCTGCCTGACCATGACCCTCTGTATCCTGCCTACCATCGTCCGCACCACCGAGGAAAGCCTCCTCGCGGTGCCCGGCTCCTACAAGGAGGGAGCCATGGCCTTGGGCGCGGGCAAGCTGCGGGTGATTTTGGGCATCGTGCTGCCCTGCGCCGTTCCGGGAATCCTCACCGCCGTGATTCTGGCCATGGGCCGTATCGTCGGGGAATCGGCGGCGCTGCTGTATACCTCCGGCATGTCCTACAATATGCCCAAGGATTTCTTCGGCCAGATCATGAATTCCGGACGAACCCTGACCCTGCACCTGTACCAGACCGCTATGCAGGCTACCTCCGACGACGCGTTCCATATCGCCTTCGCCACCGCCGCGGTGCTGCTGGTCATTGTGTTCCTTTTGAACCTTTTGGCCGGACTGGTGAGCAAGACCTTGAAAAAAGGAGAGCAATAACATGGAAAACAGCAAAGTAAGCATTCAGAATATGGATCTGTATTATGGAGATTTTCACGCCCTGAAAAATCTGAACCTGGAAATTCCGGCCAACCAGGTTACCGCCTTTATCGGCCCGTCCGGCTGCGGGAAATCCACCTGCATCAAATCCCTGAACCGGATGAACGACCTGATCGACGGCTGCAAAATAACCGGCACCATCAAAATCGATGGAGAGGACATTTACGACCCCCGCACCGACGTGACTCTGCTGCGGAAGCGGGCGGGCATGGTGTTCCAGAAGGCCAATCCGTTCCCCATGAGCGTGTACGACAACATTGCCTACGGCCCCCGGGTTCACGGAATCAAGAACCGGGCGAAGCTGGATGAGATTGTAGAAAATTCCCTACGGGGGGCGGCGCTGTGGGATGAGGTAAAGGACCGGCTGAAAAAGTCCGCGCTGGGCCTTTCCGGCGGCCAACAGCAGCGGCTGTGCATCGCCCGGGCCCTGGCGGTGGAGCCGGATATCCTGTTGATGGATGAGCCTACCTCCGCCCTGGATCCCATCTCCACCCTGAAGATCGAAGACCTGATGGAGGAGCTGAAAAAGGATTACACGGTGATCGTGGTGACGCACAATATGCAGCAGGCCGCCCGTGTGGCGGATATGACGGCATTCTTCCTGCTGGGGGAGATCATCGAGTTTGATAAAACCCAGCTGATGTTCAGCACGCCCAAGGACAAACGGACCGAGGAATATATCACCGGACGGTTTGGCTGATCGTAGACAAACCAAGCGGATTCCATTATAATAAAAGGAGAAAATTTCGAATGCCAAGAAAATATTTCGATCAAAAGCTGGCGGATTTGAACCGCAGCATGAAGGAAATGGGAGCCGTGGTGGACCGGAGAATCGGGGAAACCATGGAGGCTTTGAAAAACCTGGATAAGGACCTTGCCGCGGAGGTAGTGGGCGGCGACCGGGAGATCAATCAGGTGGAGCATGAAATTGAGTCGGTATGCATGAATCTGCTGGCGCTCCAGCAGCCTATCGCCACAGATCTGCGGGTGATCGCCTCCTGCTTAAAAATCATCACTGACGTGGAGCGGGTGGCGGACCAGTGCGCCGATATCTGCGATATTATACAGGCGGGAGAAATTCCCGCCCAGTCCAGCGTTGTGAACCATGTGGTGCAAATGCTGGAAACAGCTGGCGCGATGTTTGAAAAGGCCATGGACGCCTTTATCGCCCGGAACGTGGAGCTTGCCCGACAGGTCTGCGGCATGGATGACCAGGTGGACGCCATGTTCAGCAAGATCGTGCTGGAGGTCTGCGGCACCATCACCGAGAATCCTCAGAGCGTGATGAAGGAGGTTGACCTGATGTTCATCACCAAGTATATCGAGCGTATGGGGGACCACGCCACCAATATCGCGGAATGGGTGGTTTATATGGAAACCGGCGTTCATCCGGATTTGAACGATGGAAGGATTTAGAAGCTTAGGAGGAAACCGATTTGCCAGATTTAGTTTATATTGCCGATGACGAACCGAATATCAGAAAGCTGGCGGCCCTGGCGCTGAAGGATTCCGGCTTTGAGACCCAGGAGTTTGCCGACGGGGTGTCCTTAATGGCGGCTGTCCGAGTGCGAAAGCCCGACGCCATTGTGCTGGATTGGATGATGCCGCCTCCCGACGGTCTGGCGGTATGTCATAAAATCAGGGCCGATGAAAGCACCAGGCCCATCCCGATTTTGATGCTCACCGCACGGGGCGAGGAAGTCGACCGGGTGCTGGGATTGGAAATGGGCGCGGATGATTACATTACCAAGCCCTTCAGCGTGAAAGAGCTCTGCGCCCGGGTTCGGGCGGTGATCCGCCGCAAGGAATACCTTTCTCCGGTTCAGGACGAGGTTCTGACCTGCGGGCCGATCTCCGTGAATACGGCGGCCCGCCGCTGCCTGAAAAACGGGGAGCCGGTTGAGCTGACGATGAAGGAATTTGACCTTTTGGTCATGCTGATGCGGAACGCGGGCCGGGTGCTGACCCGGGACGCCTTGCTGGATCTGTCTCTTATACACATCTCCGAGCCCACGAGACGGACTCCTATCTCG
>ENA-OZED01000714-OZED01000714.1-human-gut-metagenome-genome-assembly--contig:-NODE-714-length-13797-cov-4.809780_pt1 | contig 13797 bp, 9 predicted proteins | sample MGYA00245066_ERZ653605 | MGnify/ENA primary metagenome ERZ653605 (study PRJEB26926, sample SAMN06165079) | human gut metagenome | biome: ENVO:00009003; feature: ENVO:2100002; material: ENVO:00002003...
AGCGTCAGATGTGTATAAGAGACAGTTTGTATATATAACATTTGAAATAATAGACACACAATTGTAATATAAAAGAATTCATATTTTTAATTTGCTTTTGTAACTTCATTTTTTTACTTTTGTAATTCAAAAGAGAATCAATACAATTGTAAACATCACCTATATCGCAACAGTTATGAGCATAAAAGATAGGTTCAAAATGATCATGGATCGGGAAAAATTAACCGCAGGCGCATTTGCCGAAAGTATTGGTGTAGCTCAAGCTACCATCTCACATATTTTAGGCCCGCGTAATAAGTATCCAAGTACAGAAGTTATTCTTCGTCTACATCAAAGATATAATGATATAAATTTGGAATGGTTACTTACCGGACAAGGTGAAATGAGTAATACGCCTTCCGATTCTGACTCTTCTATCGAGAGTGGATTCGACTATCCATTATTCGCTGAGAATTCCGTAAATCCGTCCAAAGAGACAGGTCCGGCCGAAAATCGCAAGGAAATCGCATTAGAAACACCTGCAAATGCTACTAAAGAGATTGTAAAACAGGAGATTATCTATAAAGAAAGGCCTCCCAGAAAAATCACTGAAATAAGAATTTTCTTCGACGATAATACGTACGAGACGTTTAAACCCGAAAAGTAAGGCTCATAAACGACTATTTGCACAATTTCCCGTATCTTTGGATAAGATAAGCATCTCAGCAGAACTTTTTCATGCAAGCATGAAAGTTCTGCATTCGATTTGCATTATCTTTGTACCCTGAAGATAAAATTCACCTCTTTATATAGGATAATGAAAAAATACATTTTAGATTTGACAGTGACTGAGAACGTCCGACTGCACGCTAATTATGTGCTATTGAAACTGACGTCTCCGTCTCCGCTTCCGGATATGCTTCCGGGACAATTTGCGGAAATACGTGTGGACGGATCTCCAACTACTTTCTTGCGCCGCCCCATTTCCATTAATTATGTAGATAGACAACGCAATGAAGTATGGTTTCTGATCCAACTGATTGGAGACGGAACGAGGCAATTAGGCGAAGCAAAAGCCGGAGACAGGGTCAACGTAGTACTTCCTTTGGGAAATGGCTTCACAATGCCTGAAAAGGCTTCTGATAAGCTTCTGTTAGTAGGTGGAGGTGTTGGTACAGCTCCCATGCTTTATCTGGGCGAGCAATTAGCTAAAAACGGCAGTAAACCGACGTTCCTTCTGGGAGCAAGAAGCGATAAGGACTTGCTGCAACTGGAGCAGTTTGCAGCTTATGGTGATGTATATACGACTACCGAGGACGGCAGTCATGGCGAAAAAGGATACGTGACACAACATTCCATATTGAGTAAGGTGCAATTCGAGCAGATTTACACTTGTGGCCCTAAGCCTATGATGATGGCGGTGGCTAAATATGCCAAAAGTAAAGATATAGCTTGTGAAGTATCATTGGAAAATACAATGGCGTGTGGTATAGGCGCTTGCCTCTGTTGTGTAGAAAATACAACGGAAGGGCATTTATGTGTATGTAAAGAAGGTCCGGTTTTTAATATAAACAAACTATTATGGCAGATTTAAGTGTAAACATTGGAGAATTACAAATGAAGAATCCGGTGATGACGGCTTCCGGTACATTTGGATATGGTGAAGAGTTTGCCGATTTCATTGATATTACGCGAATAGGTGGTATAATTGTAAAGGGCACGACTCTTCACAAACGTGAAGGTAACCCATATCCGCGTATGGCAGAAACTCCGTCAGGTATGTTAAACGCTGTGGGACTGCAAAATAAGGGAGTAAATTACTTTGTTGAACAGATATATCCGCGTATTAAGGACATCGAAACCAATATGATTGTAAATGTTTCGGGTTCTGCCATAGAAGATTATGTAAAAACAGCGGAAGCCATTAACGAACTTGACAAAATTCCTGCCATTGAATTGAATATCTCTTGCCCTAATGTGAAGCAAGGTGGAATGGCTTTTGGCGTCACTGCAAAAGGAGCCGAAGAAGTGGTGAAAGCTGTGCGTGCAGCTTACAAAAAGACACTTATCGTAAAGCTGTCTCCCAATGTGACAAGCATCGCTGAAATAGCCCGTGCAGTAGAAAATGGCGGTGCAGACAGCGTTTCATTAATTAATACACTGCTTGGAATGGCTATAGACGCGGAACGCAGGCGTCCTATACTCTCTACCGTAACAGGTGGTATGTCCGGCGCAGCAGTAAAACCAATCGCACTCCGCATGGTATGGCAAGTTGCTCAGGCGGTAAAAATACCTGTCATAGGTTTAGGAGGCATCATGAATTGGAAAGACGCAGTGGAATTTATGCTTGCCGGAGCTTCAGCCATCCAAATCGGTACGGCAAATTTCATCGATCCGGCAATTACAATTAAAGTAGCGGAAGGTATAAACGACTATCTCGATAGACACGGATATAAGTCTGTGAAAGAAATTATCGGTGCGCTTGAGGTGTAGCCAATAACAAGTGAATATCATTCGCACCTATTTTATATAAAAAAGGACATTCGCTATGAATGTCCTTTTTCTATTTTTATACAACTGATTTATTCCTCTCCCAGCAAATCCGGGCGGAGTCTGCGCGTCCGTTCCAAAGACTGTTGCAACTCCCATTCCTTAATCTTAGCCTCATGCCCGGACAATAAAATTTCCGGAACTTTCCAACCATTGTAATCGGCAGGTCTTGTATAGACCGGAGCTGCCAAAAGATTATCCTGGAACGAGTCGGATAACGCTGATTGCTCATCGGAAATAACACCGGGGATAATGCGGACAATAGCATCCGCCATCACTGCTGCCGCCAACTCTCCACCGGTCAGCACATAGTCCCCAATACTGATTTCTTTAGTGATCAGATGCTCGCGAATACGATAATCGATACCTTTAAAATGCCCGCAAAGGATAATAAGGTTCTGGGTAAGTGAAAGTGTATTGGCCATTGGCTGATTGAACTGCTCACCATCAGGAGTCGTAAAAATGACTTCATCATACTCCCTTTCTGCCTTCAAGGCATTGATACAGCGCTCTATAGGCTCTATTTTCATCACCATTCCGGCAAAACCGCCAAAAGGATAATCATCCACCCGTCGATATTTATCTTCAGTATAATCACGTAAATTATGAATATATATTTCTGCAAGCCCTTTATTCTGAGCACGTTTCATAATGGAACAATTGAAAAAGCCTTCAATCATCTCCGGTAGAACTGTTATTATATCAATGCGCATATTAATTTTAATTTTCTGCAAAAGTACAAATATTAGAGGAGAAACCTGTATTTTTGCGTTCAAACAATCTGAAATAGCTATGACTGCAAAAGAAAAGATAGATCAGCTCCGTGCCGAACTGCATCGGCACAACTACAATTATTACGTATTGAATGCTCCCGAAATCTCCGACAAAGAGTTTGACGACATGATGCGGGAATTGCAGGATATGGAGCGAGAACACCCTGAATATCAGGATGAAACTTCGCCAACTATGCGCGTAGGAAGCGATTTGAATAAGAATTTCACGCAAGTGACACACAAATATCCAATGCTTTCGTTGGGTAATACCTATTCTGAAGGTGAGGTATCTGACTTTTATGATCGCACTCAAAAAGCCCTGAACGAAGATTTTGAAATTTGTGCCGAACTTAAATATGACGGTACTTCCATCTCACTGACATACGAAAACGGTAAATTAATACGTGCCGTAACCCGTGGCGACGGTGAAAAAGGCGATGATGTAACGGATAATGTGAAGACAATCCGTACTATCCCCCTTGTTTTGCATGGTGATTATCCCCAATTATTTGAGATCAGAGGGGAAATACTAATGCCGTGGGAAGTCTTTGAGGAACTAAACCGCGAAAAAGAGGCGCGCGAAGAACCTCTTTTTGCTAATCCGCGTAATGCTGCATCAGGCACTTTGAAATTACAAAACTCTGCTATAGTTGCTTCCCGCAAACTGGATGCCTACCTTTATTATTTATTAGGCGAAGAACTACCTTGCGACGGACATTATGAAAACCTGCAGAAAGCTGCACAATGGGGATTCAAAATCTCCGACCATATGAAGAAGTGCCACAGCCTGCAGGAAGTGTTCGATTACATCCATTATTGGGATACAGAACGGAAGAATTTACCTGTAGCCACGGATGGCATTGTTTTGAAAGTTAATAGCCTGAAACAGCAGAAAAACCTCGGTTTCACCGCAAAATCTCCTCGTTGGGCCATCGCATACAAGTTCCAGGCAGAGCGTGCATTGACCCGCTTAAACAAGGTGACTTACCAGGTGGGAAGAACCGGAGCAGTAACCCCTGTTGCCAACCTGGATCCGGTACAATTATCGGGTACAATCGTAAAACGCGCCTCACTGCATAATGCAGATATCATTGAAGGGCTCGACTTGCATGTCGGCGATATGGTTTATGTAGAAAAAGGTGGCGAAATCATACCCAAAATTACCGGAGTAGACAAAGATGCCCGGAGTATGATGGTAGGTGAAAAAGTGAAGTTCATCACTCATTGCCCTGAATGTGGCAGCAAATTAATCCGTTACGAAGGAGAAGCTGCACACTATTGCCCCAACGAAACGGCTTGTCCACCCCAGATTAAAGGAAAGATCGAGCATTTCATCAGCCGGAAGGCTATGAACATTGACGGATTAGGCCCGGAAACTGTGGATATGTTCTATCGGTTAGGACTCATTAAGGATACGGCAGATCTGTACAAGCTGACTGTAGACGATATCAAGAACCTGGACCGTATGGGAGATAAATCGGCGGAAAATATCGTCAAGGGTATTGCCCAAAGTAAGGAAGTGCCTTTTGAGCGAGCTTTGTTCGCCCTGGGTATCCGCTTTGTCGGTGAAACTGTAGCAAAGAAAATAGCTAAGTCCTTCACTGACATAGAAGAACTGGAAAATGCAGATCTTGAAAGATTGATAAATATCGATGAAATCGGTGAGAAAATAGCACAAAGTATCATTTCCTACTTCGCTAATCCTCTGAATAGAGAATTAATAGAGCGACTGAAAATTGCCGGATTACAGTTTAGCCGGAAGGAAGAAGATCTGAGCGGCTATACTGATAAGCTTGCCGGACAGTCTATTGTAATCAGCGGTGTGTTCACCCATCACTCCAGAGACGAATATAAAGATTTGATAGAGAAGAATGGAGGAAAAAATGTAGGTAGTATTTCTGCCAAGACCAGTTTTATCCTGGCAGGAGAAAATATGGGACCTGCCAAATTGGAAAAAGCGCAAAAGCTGGGTGTACAGATAATGAGCGAAGATGAGTTTTTAGCGCTCATTTCGTAACATTTTTCCAGTGAAATCTTTTTTATAGCTTATATTTGCTGTAGAAATCGAAAATATTCGTACTTTTGCGAGTCATTTAATTAGAGATTACTTAAATTTCACTCATGATACAGACTAAATTGAAAGGAATGGGGGTAGCGCTGATTACTCCTTTTAAAGAGGATGAAAGCGTTGATTACGATGCATTGATACGTTTGGTGGACTATCAACTTCAAAACAATACTGATTTTTTGTGTGTGCTGGGCACCACAGCAGAAACTCCGACACTGACGGAAGAAGAAAAAAAGAAAATCAAGAAAATGGTCATCGAACGCGTAAATGGTCGGATACCTATCCTGCTCGGTGTTGGTGGAAATAATACGCGTGCCATTGTGGATACGCTTCAAAATGACGATTTTACCGGAGTAGATGCCATTCTGTCTGTTGTTCCCTATTATAATAAACCTTCTCAGGAAGGTATTTATCAACATTATAAAGCAATTGCAGAGGCTACAGAGCTCCCAATTGTACTCTATAATGTTCCCGGTCGTACCGGTGTAAATATGAAAGCAGAAACCACGCTGCGCATTGCCCGTGACTTCAAAAATGTTATTGCTATCAAGGAAGCTTCCGGTGACATCACCCAAATGGATGATATCATCAAAAATAAACCGGCCAATTTTGACGTTATTTCGGGAGATGATGGTATTACCTTCCCTTTGATTACCTTGGGAGCTGTTGGTATCATATCGGTCATCGGAAATGCATTTCCACGCGAATTTAGCCGCATGGTAAGACTGGCATTGCGAGGAGATTATGCAAATGCATTGACTATCCACCATAAATTTGCCGAGTTATTCAAGCTTCTTTTTGTGGATGGCAATCCGGCAGGCGTAAAAGCAATGTTGAACGTTATGGGAATGATTGAGAATAAACTTCGCCTCCCGCTTGTGCCTACCAGGATTACTACTTTTGAAGCCATGCGGAAGATTTTGGATGAGTTAAATATTAAGTGCTAAGAAAAAGAATAGATATTTCTTTGTATCGTCCCCTGAGATGATTTTTTTCTCAGGGGATGTTTTTTTTCGTCTCACAAGCTGATTTTTACTGTCTCATGAGACGGATTTATTCATCTCAGGAAAGAAATTAATACTTATATCTGCACAAGCACACAGTTATATCTGTATCAACTCACACACATATTTGCATGAGTCTACACAGATATAACTGTTACCCCTACGGTGTATAACAAAAACCTCTGCAAAGTAATTTGCAGAGGTTTTTCGTGATCGCGACAGGATTCAAACCTGTAACCGGCTGATCCGTAGTCAGCTACTCTATTCAGTTGAGCTACGCGACCGTTATTTTGTTTTAACGGGTGCAAAGATACGGACTTTTCCCGAATTAGCAAGCTTTTCACCGACTTTTTTTGTAGAAAATTATTCTATGAACCGATAATTGAATAGTTGTAAACCTATACTTAGTCCGACATTCCACTCCCTTTTCGGTGAGCTATAATGATTTACATATGCAGAGATATCTCCAAAAGGCAATTGACATACAACAGAAATTTCTCCTAAATATTCAAACTTGGAGAAAGCTTTTCCGTAATATGCTTTATTCAACGAGTTTTTTTCGATTGGATAAATAGGCATAAAACCATAAAATTCTCCCCGAAGATGGAACATCTGGCTTAAACGGTAAATAGGCCGAATGCCGGCTCCGACAAATTGATTGGCACGAAAGGCTTCGTTGTAAGTCAATTTGCTATGTAATGTAGGAGAAAACTCTCCAGCTTGCATCATTGTGGCCGTATAGTTCTCGGAGAAGTTTTTGGAGGCATACAGGGCTTTCAAATACCATCCTAAAACCCAATGTTCACTCATATTATGATATTTCTCTTTCATATAAGATAATTGCAGCCAGGAGTGATGATCTTTGTTGTTACTGGTCGTACTTCCTTCGCCCGGATAGAATCGTTCTTTTCCAACGAAAATCTGGGCTACAAGGGCTTCTCTGTATCCACGTGTAGGATATTGTTTGGAATTAAGAGTACTTCCATTAAAACTAATTGATCCACCAAATAAATCATAGCGGCTTTTATCAAATTTGTCATTTCCGAAGTCAATGACACTTTTTTGAAAATATTTATCCTCTATTCTTGCAATTCCTACTCCAAACTCTGCTCGCTTGCTCGAAAGGAAAGGTAATCCAACCTGTAATTTCAAGAAACGTTCGTCTTTCTGGTTAAAGGCCGGTTTGTTATTTCGCGAAAAAAGTTTGTCCTTCTTAAAATAGTCGAAAGTACTGATCGAACCTATAAGACGATACGAGGTAGGAATGGCAGTGGCAAAGTCTATTTTTGCCATAAATTGCACGTTGTTATATACCTTTCCAAGTTGCCCGTCAAGAATAAACTCTTTGGCATAGTAGTTTAAGTCCTGATAACTAAGTCCCAGGTAGATCTGATTCGAATTGGAGGTGGATATGTTACCTCCCAGCCGTACAGCAAAGTTGTTTTCCAGTTTGACTTTTAAATGCAGATCATAGGTGTCATCTTCCGGATTATAAATTGCATGCGGTATGATTTCTGAAATCATTTTATCTGATAGCAATCGAAAATAACCTTGCTTTAAATCTTCATAGGTGAATTCTTTGTTATCCGACTTATGAAATTCTTTCTTCATATATGCCTGTTGTTGTGGATTAGCTCCATCAATGATGATATTTTTAAAACGTAGTTCCGGGAAATTACTACGGTATACCATTCTCCTTAAACGAATATTGTCCAGATTCACACGCCGATGGATACGGCTTTTGATAGAATCCATCATGCTGATGGTTCGATTATATCCTATATCATGTAATTCGTCGATGCGTTGAAAATCCATCAGGTTGACGTTGTCATATTTGAATGTCATTAAAATCCCCATAGAGTCCGGAATAGAATAGTCGGTTTTCTGCATCACCATATTCTCAATTTGACTCATGAGGTCATTTTCCTTGGGTTTAGTGGGATTGGTGGATACAACGCTTCCTATAATGACATCCGGATGAAAATCATCTCTCATGACGTCCGTGGGAAAGTTATTATAGATACCTCCATCGTAGGCCAGTACATTGTCTATTTCAATGGGTTTAAACATGAAAGGGAAGCTCATGGAAGCTCTGACGGCATCTCCTAAATCTCCTTCCTTCATGACTAACTGTTTTTTATTGTACACATCGGACGCAATGCAACGGAAAGGAACAAAAAGTTTATCAAAATCTCCCTTACAAGCGGCCGTAGCACGTGCATATAGGTCAACAAACACGAGATTCATTTGAATCGGGTTGACAACACTGGTAGGCAGGAATTGAGGTTTTAAACTCTTCAGTGAATCTTTGAATGAAAAACGAATATTGAAAAATTCGGGAGTGGGAAGATTCTTTTTGAAATGATATACGTATTTCTCTTCCACTTCTCCGGAATACCATCGTTTAAAGTCCTCCGATTTGAGTAGTTCTACCATGTCATCAGGAGAGTATCCCATGGCATACAAGGAGCCGATAATGGCTCCCATGGAAGTACCAGCAATGTAGTCAATAGGGATGTTGTTTTCTTCCAATGCGCGAATGATGCCGATGTGCGTCATTCCTTTGGCGCCACCACCGCTTAATACAAGTCCTACTTTTTGGGCATGGATAGCCGGGATAATCAGCCATAAAGTAATGAACACTAAAAAAATCTTTCTCATAACCCAAATCAAACAATTGAATTTTTTGTCTATTAAGTGTTCAAATATATACAATACTTTTCAATTAATCGATATTTTGCCGATCGTTTTAAATTGAAAAAGAGCATTACAACGTGTATTTAACGTTGAATGCTCTTTCTTGAAGTATGTGTAATGTTTAAAGGGGCGATATTAAATCAGCTCAATACTACGTTTTACGAAGTTATTCAAAGCTTCACCTCTTAACATATTGTTTTGAAGTAAGGCCAGATCGATAAGCTGGCGGATAACTTTGTTATTGCTTGCATAGCCGATAAAGATAGCTTCTTTCTTGCTTTTCAGATCATCCCACTTCTTGTCGAGATCGTTTAATTCATCTTTTTCAGCTGTTGGGATGTCTTCTTCCTTTTTATCCTTCTGTTTGTCTTTCAACTCATTACGTTGTTTGTTGACGTTATCCATTTCGGAGAGTATCGGAGCTACTTCTGCTTGACAGGCATTCTCTTCTTCATTCAATACTTGTTTTATCAACTTGTGGTCTGAATTCAGGATCAGATTGAACATGTCAGGCATTTCGCCGTAGAAGCTCATTCCGGCTTGAATATTTGCCATTTCTTTCATACGACGCATATATTCGCTTTGAGTAATCATGACCGGAGCCGAATTTTCTCCCAACGCTTGCGTCATCACATTGAATTCAACCTTATCCATTTTAGGCAATTGGCTCTTGAAGGCTGTTGTGATTGCATCTTGTTTGTTGGCTTCCAGAGTTTCACCTTTCTTGTCTTCTTTTACAATCAGATTGTCAACAACATCACTGTCTACACGGGTGAAACGGGATTTCTCAAGCTTTTGCTCCAACATACTTACCATAGCTACATCTAACTGGCCATCCATGAGCAAGACATTATAGCCTTTATTGGTTGCAGCCTCAATATAGCTGTATTGTTCGTCCTTGTTATTTGCATACAGATAGATTAGATTTCCATCTTTGTCTGTCTGGTTATCTTTAATAAGGGTCTGATATTCCTCGAATGTGTAATGTTTGTCATTTGTATCGGTGAAAAGGGCGAATTTTTGCGCTTTATCATAGAAATCCTCTTGTGTGAGCATTCCATAATTGATAAATATTTTCAAGTCGTTCCACTTTTCTTCAAACTGCTTACGATCATTCTTGAATATAGACTGTAAACGGTCGGAAACTTTCTTGGTGATATAAGTTGAAATCTTCTTCACGTTTGAGTCGCTTTGCAAGTATGAACGGGAAACGTTCAACGGAATATCCGGAGAATCTATTACTCCATGTAACAAAGTCAGAAAGTCTGGTACAATGCCTTCAACAGAGTCTGTTACATATACTTGATTGCAATATAACTGAATCTTGTTCTTATTTAATTCTATATTGCTCTTTACCTTCGGGAAGTAGAGAATACCAGTCAGATGGAATGGATAATCCACATTCAGGTGAATCCAGAAGAGTGGTTCATCAGACATCGGATATAGCTTGCTATAGAATGATTTGTAATCTTCATCCGAAAGTTCGCTAGGTTTGCGTGTCCACAAAGGAGTGGTATCATTGATTATATTATCTTCAGCCGTTTCTACCTGTTTGCCGTCTTTCCATTCTTTCTTTTTTCCAAATGCAATAGGAACAGGAAGGAAGCTGCAATATTTCTTCAGAAGTTCGGAGATACGTGCTTCTTCGAGGAATTCTTTGCAGTCGTCATCAATGTATAAGATGATATCTGATCCACGGTCGGCTTTTTCTATTTCTTCAATAGTGAATTCAGGGCTGCCATCACAAGTCCATTTTACGGCTTTTGCATCGTCTCTGTATGATTTAGTGATAATCTCCACTTTCTTTGCAACCATAAAGGCAGAGTAGAAGCCAAGTCCGAAATGTCCGATAATGGCATTTGCATCGTTCTTATACTTCTCCAGGAAGTCATTAGCTCCAGAGAAAGCTATTTGATTGATGTACTTCTCTATTTCTTCTGCAGTCAAACCGATACCACGGTCAGAAATGGTAATAGTATCTTTGCCTAATTCAACGTGAACAGTTAAGTCACCCAGTTCACCTTTGAATTCGCCAATAGAAGCAAGCGTATTCAGCTTCTGAGTGGCATCTACCGCATTGGATACTAACTCGCGCAGAAAAATTTCATGGTCACTGTACAAAAACTTTTTAATGATAGGGAAAATGTTTTCTGTTGTAACCCCAATATTACCTTTTTGCATAATACGTATATTTTTTTAGTTTATCTATTGATTAATTTTAATTGATATTTGTCCATACAGAGACAAAAAAAATGCCAGACCCGAAGGTCTGACATTATGGCATATTAAATTATTTTCTTATTCAGGAAATAACTCTATTCCGGAGAAACAACTTTCATCTCCAATTCGCCTTTTTCTTCATTAAGGGTTACTTGAATAGTATCTCCCTCTTTTAAAGACGAGGAAATGATGAGCTCGGATAAACCATCCTCCAGATAGGTTTGAATTGCGCGCTTCAAAGGACGGGCGCCATATTGTATGTCATATCCCTTGCTAGCGATGAATTCTTTCGCCTTATCTTCAATAACAAGCTTGTAACCAATAGATTCTATTCTATCGTACAATCCTTTTAGCTCTATGTCTATAATCTTTGTTATCGCTTCCAGAGAAAGTTGATCAAACGTGATAATCTCATCTACACGATTGATGAATTCAGGCGCGAATGATTTATTTAGAGCTTTTTGTATAACACTTCGCGAGAATTCTTTATCATCCAGGCGGCTTTGTGTCGCAAAACCAACACGACGTCCAAATTCTTTCAGTTGGCGGGTTCCGATATTGGAAGTCATGATAATAACGGTATTTTTGAAATCTACCATTCTGCCATAACTGTCAGTCAGACGACCCTCATCCATTACCTGAAGCAGGATATTGAATACATCCGGATGTGCTTTTTCTATTTCATCAAGCAATACAATAGAGTATGGTTTACGGCGCACTTTTTCTGTCAGCTGGCCACCTTCTTCATATCCTACGTATCCCGGAGGTGCCCCAACCAAGCGTGAAACAGTGAACTTTTCCATATATTCACTCATATCGATACGAATCAGTGCATCGGCAGAACCGAACATATACTTGGCCAACTCTTTTGCTAGGTGAGTTTTACCAACTCCTGTCGGACCTAAGAACATAAACGTGCCAATGGGCTTATTAGGATCTTTGAGTCCTACACGGCTTCGCAAAATGGCTTTGACCAGCTTTTCTATAGCTGTGTCTTGTGCGATGACTTTAGCTTGCAAATCTTCTTTCATACCTGCTAGCTTGATGCCTTCGGCCTGTGCCATTCGTTGTACTGGAATGCCTGACATCATTGAGATAACATTGGCAATTTCTTCTGCATCAACAGTTTGCCTGTTTTCTTTTAGATTGGCTTCCCATTCTTTTTTCATCTCATCCAATTGGATAGAAAGTTCTTTCTCTTTATCACGGAAGCTGGCTGCAAGTTCAAAATTCTGCGATTTTACGGCTTCATTTTTCTTGTTTTTAGCTTCTTCGATCAGCTTTTCCTGTTCTTCTATCTCTTTGGGTACATTGACATTAGTAAGATGTACACGTGAGCCGGCTTCATCTAAAGCATCAATGGCTTTATCAGGGAAATTACGATCTGTGATATAGCGGTCTGTCAGCTTGACACATGCTTCCAATGCTTCATCTGTATAATACACATTGTGATGATCTTCATACTTATCCTTGATATTACGCAAAATCTGCAGAGTTTCGGCAGCAGTAGTCGGTTCTACAATTACTTTTTGGAAACGACGTTCCAATGCGCCATCTTTCTCAATATTCTTACGATATTCATCAAGAGTGGTGGCACCGATACATTGTATTTCTCCTCTTGCCAATGCTGGTTTTAGCATATTCGCCGCATCCATAGAGCCTGCGGCAGAACCTGCACCTACAATGGTATGAATCTCATCAATGAATAAAATCACATTAGGGTTTCTCTGTAATTCATTGAGAATAGAACGAATACGTTCTTCAAACTGTCCGCGGTATTTGGTCCCCGCGACGACAGCAGTCATATCAAGAGCTACCACTCGTTTATCAAAGAGAATCCGTGAAACTTTCTTCTGAATGATTCTTAGAGCAAGACCTTCAACAATAGCTGATTTACCTACGCCGGGTTCTCCGATCAGAATTGGATTATTCTTTTTACGACGGCTTAAAATCTGCGCCAGGCGTTCTATTTCTCTTTCTCTGCCAACAACAGGATCCAACCGGCCTTCTTCTGCCGCTTTTGTCATATCAGTGCCGAAATTATCCAATACCGGCGTATCGTTAGACGGCTTTTTTGAAGCGGTTTGCGCTTGTTGCTGATGTTCTTCGGCATTACCTCTGCCACCGGAGCGTGATGAAGACATTTCTTCTTCGTCATCATCGTCTTCAGTAAAACCCATACCGGAATTAATATCCGGTTGCAATGTAGCTTGTTCCAATACTTTCACGTAATTTACATTATTTGATTCAAGTACGGAAGCTGCCATATTGTTTTTCTCTCTTAAGATTGCCAACAAAACATGTTCTGTGTCAGCGATGTTACTTTTCATTCCACGTGCTTCTAATATACACATTTTTAATATTTTCGCCGCATCATTAGACAACGGCACCTCTGTATCGGGCAATAGCATATCATCAGCTTCTGCCTTCAACTGAGCTTCAATCTGCTGCTTTATCGCTGTCTCTTATACACATCTGACGCTGCCGACGAACTCTAGGGTGTAGA
>ENA-OZED01000720-OZED01000720.1-human-gut-metagenome-genome-assembly--contig:-NODE-720-length-13718-cov-4.236917_pt1 | contig 13718 bp, 12 predicted proteins | sample MGYA00245066_ERZ653605 | MGnify/ENA primary metagenome ERZ653605 (study PRJEB26926, sample SAMN06165079) | human gut metagenome | biome: ENVO:00009003; feature: ENVO:2100002; material: ENVO:00002003...
GATGTGTATAAGAGACAGCTGGTTACCCAGACCTTGATTCGTCAGTCGTCTTCATGAGTGAATTCGCCAAACTTCCCTTGAGGAGGCTTCCAGTCCATGACCCCAATCCCTGTCAATTTCCATAAGGTTACTAGTCTCTACGACTTCTATTCAATTACTATCAATTTTACCAAAAAAACAAAAAGCTTTCAAGAGCTGACAAAGAAACCTTTAGTTAATGCCAAAATGGAAAATATGTCTAAGATAATTGACACATCTATATAAACTTGCTACAATTATGTCAGATAAAGTTGACATATTTAATTGCTACTTACAGTAACTCGTTAGCTTATCTTTCAGAAGGAGGCCCATTATGAATCATGTCAGGGAATTTAGAAAGAATATGGGGCTTTCGCAATTAGAACTTGCAAAGTCTATTGGCGTTTCCCGACAGACCATTAACATGATCGAAAATAACAAGTATAACCCAACACTAGAGCTCTGTCTTAATCTAGCTAAAGCTCTAGATACGGATCTTAACAGTCTCTTTTGGGATGGAAATTCCGAATAGAGATATAAGATAGAAAGAGGTAAATCATGATTAAAGAAACTTTCACTGACAAACTCATTAAACGTTTTTATGGTATCACAGGTCCTTTAGATGAACAAAAGCGCCAACAGGTTGATCGAATGGGTAACATAGCTTTCGTAGTTCTTTTCTTTACCTTACTTTGTGGTAATTGTATTGCCTTTCTTATAGGCTTTAAGTATCCCGAACTTGTAGCTCGTATTTATCCTATCCTCCTCTTGATTATCATTCTGTTAGTTAGCAGCATCCTTACTTATAAGTTAAAGATAAGTGCTGTTAATGCTTTTGACGAGGAAGAACTGACTGAGAAAGAGAAAAAACAACTTAAGCACGTGGGGCTTAAGTCAGGTTTATGCTTTGGGATTAGCATGTTCTTAGGCATGCCCCTAGTTCACTTCTTAGTTGACAATAAAGACTATTTGACAGAATTATTCTCAATCCGTAATATGCTATCAGGCATCTTTGAAGCTATCTTTTTTGGGGCTATCATGCAGGGCTTAGTTAATGCTGGTATCAAACAAGCCAAATCTCAAGCTGAAAAAGATGATCAATAAACTCAAAAGACAAAGAAAAAATCCAGGTTTCCCAGCCTGGATTTTTTGCTCGAAAGAAGACTTCTTAGACTTGTATACGCGAAGCCTAAATGTGTCCAGAAAATCGTATCTTAACACATACACTATAACTAACTTCAAAAAACACCATATCCCCATATGACATTTCCTTAAATATTGTAACATGTCAGTGCAAAATGACAAGTCACCCTCTCTCTCATAAACCCTAAAATCCTAATCATAGCCTTTGTTAAGCCATTTTACGCAATCGATTGCGTAATTTTGAAAGCGCAAACTTAATGTTTTTCTGAAAGTCCTTACAAATTTTTTGAGACTATGAAAAAAGATAGTGATAAAGCTATCAACTATCTTTCATGAAAATATAATCTATTTTTAGTCTAAATCAAGGTCTTTTAGTTTGACCGAAACGATTTTCGAGACACCTGATTCCTGCATGGTTACCCCATAAATAGAGTCTGCCGCAGACATCGTTCCCTTACGGTGGGTAACTACAATAAATTGACTGGACTTGTCAAAACGATTAAGGTAGTCACCGAAGCGTTTAACATTGGCTTCATCCAAAGCCGCTTCTACTTCGTCAAGGATAACAAATGGAATGGTTTTAACACGAATGATGGCAAAGAGAAGGGCAAGAGCTGACAAGGCCTTCTCACCACCAGACATAAGGTTAAGTGATTGAATTTTCTTACCTGGTGGCTGCACAGAAATTTCTACCCCAGCCTCTAGGAGATTGTCTGAGGTCAAAATCAAGTCTGCTGTACCTCCACCAAACATCTGGGTAAAGGTCTGTTTAAAGCTTTCTCGGATAGCCTCAAAGGTTGCTTTAAAGCGTGATTTCACTTCATCATCCATGTCATTTATGGTATTCAGAAGGAGACTCTTAGCTTCGAGCAAATCATCCTTTTGTCCGTTCAAGAAATCAAGACGTTGCTTAACCTCTTCAAATTGGGCAATAGCATCCACATTGACTGGACCCAATGCCTTAATCGAACGCTCAAGACCTTGCAAATTCTGGCGGGTTTGTTCGACATTGTCAAGAGGGCTAGCCTGACTTTTGGCAACTTCAAGTGTCATCTGGTAATCTTCAGCCAACTGAGTCGCAAACTTACGAAGCGATTGACTAATCTGACTTTCACGCTCTTCCAGGCGAGTCTGCTGACGAATCAAATCCTCGTTACGATTACCAGCTTTAGCCAAACGCTCCTCCAAGTCTTCCAACTGACCTTCGTAATCTTGCACCTGAATCTTGGCACGGACAAGAGCTTGTTCCAAATCGTCCTTACGTTGAACAGCTTCTTTATGCTGTGCTTGCAAATGCGGAAGACGGTCAGTTTGGTCATCATTGACCTGATTATTAAGGAGCGCTTTAAGACTATCCGATTCCTTCATTAACTCAGACAAGTCGGCTTGAATACGATTACTCTCTGTCTTAGCAAAACGCAATTCTGCTTGCAAATCACGTTCCTTCAACTGAAGTTCAGATTGCTTGTCTAAGAGAACCTGTTTTTGTTGGCCAAGTGCATCTTTGTCTTCCTTAATAGCTTCAATACGGTCGTTAATGGCCTCACGCTTGGATGCAATTTGTGCTAACTCTGCTTTAAGTTGTTCAGCCTTATCTTGAAGATTTGCTCCATCAGTTCCCTGAGAATCCTGTTTGAAACTATCCACTAGGGTTTGATTTTTCTCCACCTCTGACAAGGCTTGTTGGTGTTCTAGGTCTAGTTTTTGCTCTTGCAGACGAGCATTTTCACCATCTACCTTAAGGTCTTCTAGTTCTTTCTGTAGAGCCTTACGTTTGATCTTGAGGGCTTCAACTTTGGCTTCACTATCACTTAATTGAGCCTTAATCTGGTTAATTTCAGAAGTCAATGCATCCAGTTCAGGCTTGATAAAGAGATTATTATTTTGTTTGTTGGTACCACCAGCAAAGGCACCACCGGGACGGATCTCAGACCCGTCAAGAGTAACCATACGTACTTGGAAACGAACCGCTCGAGCCGCCTTATTAGCATTGTCAATGGTATCAAAGATTGCCGTTACCCCTAGAAGGTTTTGAAAAATATTAGATAAGCGGTCCTCATAGGTAACCAAATCGGAAGCCATACCAATAAAGCCCGGTGCATTGGCTAGACTTTGAGCAAATTGTCCGTTAAGTTGACGTGGTTTGATGGTTGTCAACGGCAAGAAAGTTGCACGCCCCTGACGATTGCGCTTCAAGTAGTCAATCGAACGCTTAGCAGCCGCTTCGTCCTCCACAATAATATTTTGCCCACTAGCCCCCATAGCGATTTCAAGAGCCGTCTGATAGCGCGTATCGAAGGTCAAGTGTTCACTGACAGCGCCAATAATTCCTTGAATAGATTGGGCGTTTTGAAGGACAGCCTTAACCCCTGCATAGAAATTACTATGATTTTTTTGAATAGATTCAAGACTTTGACGACGGGCATCTTTACTCTTAAAGTGATCCATGAGGTCAAACATCTGCTTTTGAGCCTCTTGATAGTCCTTATCAAGAGTCTGATAAGCCTGGGCCTTTTCTTTGTAGCTAGCTAAGAGGCTTTGAAGACTCTCTTTGGCTGCTTGATAAGCTTTTTGGGTTTCGCTGGCCACTTCCTGAGCGGAGAGCAAATCAGCTTGAGCTTGTTTATATTCTTCAGCTTGTGCCTCAAGCGCTTGTGTCTGACTGTCCATGTCGTGAGTGACCTGAGTCAAACTGTTGGAAACCTTAGCTTCCTCCTGCATCAGACCAACATAGTCTTCACGTAAACGTTCGATAAGCGTATCTGGATCATCAGAAAATTGCTCCAGTTCTTTTTGAATAGCAATCAGCTCTTGGGCAAGGCTATCCAACTCCGCATTCAATTCAACTTGGCTTTGATTAATCTTATCGAGTGCTGCCTGAGCTTCCGCTTTCAAATGCTCTAACTCACTGAGACGAGCTTCAGTTTCTTCTTTTTTCTCTGAACGTTGCTGACTCTCCATGGTATAAAGATCAATTTGACGCTCAAAGTCACTAATAAGTCGTGTGACATCCACCAAGGTTTGTTGGTCAGAAGAAATTTGTTCTGAAATTTGATGGCGTTTTTGCTTGAGCTCCTGGTTCTCAGTCTCTAGACGATGGCGTTCCTCATAATAGCTAGTTAATTTTTCCTTGACCGCTGCCAAATCCTCTTGGGTCTGGCTCAAGTCAGACCTACCAACTTCAATATCGTGGACCAAAAGATTAAGCTGAGTCTGTCTACGCTCTTCATCTAATTCCAAGTAACGTTTAGCAGTCGCTGCTTGCTTTTCAAGCGGTTTAACCTGACCGTCCAGCTCGTAGATGATATCTTCCAAACGATCAAGATTATCTTGGGTTTGATTAAGCTTGCTTTCTGTTTCTTTCTTACGTGTCTTATATTTGAGAACCCCTGCGGCTTCTTCGAAAATAGCTCGGCGCTCTTCAGGTTTGGCATTAAAAATAGCCTCAACACGACCTTGGGAAATAATGGAAAAAGAATCACGCCCCAGACCGGTATCCATGAAGAGGTCATGAATATCACGCAGACGAACCTTGCGACCATCAATCAAGTAATCATTGTCACCGTTTCGATAAATGTGACGCTCCACACGAATGGTTTCACCAGCACCCGCGATAAAGCCATCACTGTTATCAAGAGTAACTGCCACTTCCGCATAGTTGAGAGCCTTACGAACCTCTGTTCCTGCAAAAATAACGTCAGGCATCTTGCCTCCACGCAAACTCTTGGCAGATGATTCACCCAGTGCCCAGCGTAGACTTTCTGTAATATTTGATTTTCCCGATCCATTTGGACCTACAACGGCTGTTACTCCCTTGTCAAAGACGACTTGCGTCTTGTCCGCAAAGGATTTAAAGCCCTGCATTTCAATTGATTTCAAATACATGCTTAATTTCCTAGTTGTTCAAGGGCAGCCTTAGCCGCTGCCTGTTCAGCTAATTTCTTAGATTTTCCAAGACCTGTGCTGAGCTCCTTACCATCAACAGCTACCTGCATAGTAAATTCTTTGGCATGAGCTGGTCCAGACTCGTCGATAACGGTATAAGTAATATCAACCGTACCATTGACCTGAAGACGCTCTTGCAAAGCTGTTTTATAGTCTGTTACGCGGTCAAAGTTCCCCTTTTCAACCTGAGGAATCATGACCTGATTCAAGAATTTCTCAACTGCAGGCAACCCTTGATCCAAATAAAGGGCACCGAGGAAGGCCTCCCAGAGGTCACCAAGGATAGTGGCACGTTCACGTCCACCAGATTTTTCTTCCCCTTTACCAAGACGGATATACTGCTCGAAACCGCAAGCCTTTGTAAAACCTGCCAAACTCTCTTCACGAACGATAGTACTACGCATCTTAGACATTTCTCCCTCTGGCTTGTTAGGGTAGCGTTTGTAAAGATAAACAGAAATGACTAATTGCAGAGCCGCGTCTCCTAAAAATTCCAAACGTTCATTATGTGAAATGTTTAGGAGGCGGTGCTCATTGGCATATGAGGTATGGGTAAATGCTGTTTCTAAGAGGTCTTTTTGGCTAAAAACAATACCAAAATCCTGCTCAAGTTTTTGTTCAAGTTGATTCATGAAACTTCCTTTCTTTTTAAGCACACTAACTATAATTATATCAAAAAAAGCCAATTTTCATGATAGAAAACTGCTTTTAGAACCTATATCCGCTGAATTTGTGAGATTTAACCTATTCAACTAAAAAAGCTGAGCAAGCTGCTCAACTTCATTTTCTTAATAATCTGGACGAACGACACCTGTAACTGTCTCACGTGTTGCTTCGACATCTTCTTCAAGGACAACCTTAATGATACGTTTGGCTTCTTCTGAAGTACATGCAACCAATGGCAAACGAAGTGGTCCAACTTCGAAACCAAGATGGTTAAGAACAGCCTTGACAGGCGCAGGACTTGGTACTGAGAAGAGAGCGTTAACTTTAGGAATGAATTTACGTTGGATAGCTGCTGCTGTCTTAAGGTCACTATTTTCAATAGCTTCAAGCATGGCATGCATCTCATCTCCATTTGTATGAGAGGCTACTGAGATGACACCGTTAGCCCCAAGGTTCATAGCGTGGAAGGCATCCCCATCTTCACCGGTATAAACCAAGAAATCTTCAGGTTTATGTTCGATAAGGTAGGCCATATTTGCAAGGCTAGTACATTCTTTAACACCAATGATATTTGGATGTTCCGCCAAACGAAGCATGGTATCAGGAGCCATTTCAACAACCACACGACCAGGGATGTTGTAGATGATAATTGGCAAATCAGAAGCATCCGCAATGGCTTTGAAGTGTTGGTACATACCTTCTTGTGATGGCTTGTTGTAGTAAGGCACGATAGCAAGACCAGCTGCGAAACCACCAAATTTGGCAACTTCTTTAGCAAACTCGATAGAGTCGCGTGTATCGTTGGTACCGACACCAGCAATCAATGGCACACGTCCATTAACAATTTTCTGAACAGCCGCAAAGAGTTCCAACTCCTCATCGTGAGTAAGTGTTGGACTTTCAGCCGTTGTTCCCGCCAAAAGAAGAGCTTCTGTATGGTGAGCCAAAAGATGCTCAATCAATTCTGGAAGGGCATCATAATTGATAGAGCCATCTTCGTGGAAAGGTGTAATAAGGGCTGTGATCAGTTTGACATCTCTTAATTGATCAATTGACATAAAATTCTCCTTCAACCGTTTTCTAATCCTTTCCATTTTACCATAATTTTGACAAGACAGACAGATAAGTTGACAATTTTCTGAAAACGTGAGGACTGACTATTTCCATTTGATAGCTAATAAACAAAAAAACAGAGAGAAGTCTCTCTGCTTTATAGGATTCAGCTTGACTTTAGTATTTAAATACAACACTAAATCCTTACTGATTCCTGAATCATAACGCAGTGATTGATTGGAACTACTCATGTCTACAACATTCGTACTTCCTAATCAACTGTGCGGGGGTGGTATAAAAGTCCTGTGGACTTTTATAGCCTAAGCCTTAAATTATAAAAGCGAAGGAGAAATCAAACTCTTCGAGTTACTGATTTCTGTTTTGCTCCCTATTTCAATTCAAATTTCAATTCTGAAGTTGGGCGAACCAAACCACGTTCGTGGAGTGTTTCTGCGATTTGGACTGAGTTCCAAGCGGCACCTTTAAGGAGGTTATCTGAAACAACCCACATGTGGATACCTTTTTCAGCATCCAAGTCTTTACGGATACGTCCGACAAATGTATCACGTGAACCTACAGCATTAACGGCTTGTGGGTAGACTTGGTTAGCAACGTCGTCTTCAAGGACTGCACCTGGGAATTCTGCAATAGCAGCTTTCACTTCGTCAATTGGTGCCACTTCTTTTGTTTCAATGTAGACTGACTCTGAGTGAGCTGACAAGACTGGAATACGCACACATGTTGCTGATACAGCAATGCTATCGTCTTCCATGATTTTCTTAGTTTCGTTTGTCATCTTCATTTCTTCGTAAGTGTAGTCATTTTCAGTGAAGACGTCAATTTGAGCCAAGGCGTTGAAGGCGATTGGGAAGTGTTTCTTATCGCCACCACATGGCAAGATTTCAGCTTTAACATCACGTGGGTTAACACCGTCATTCAAAACTTCTTTCAACTCACGTTGTGTTTCAAGGATTGCTCCCATACCAGCACCTGATACGGCTTGGTAAGTTGACACGATGATACGGTCCAAGCCCCATTTTTGACGAACTGGCTCAAGAGCAACCATCATTTGAATCGTTGAACAGTTAGGGCAAGCGATAATACCGTTGTGAGCATCAAGCGCATGTGCATTGACCTCAGGTACAACCAATGGTACATCTGGGTTTTGACGGAAGTATGATGTATTATCAACGACTACTGCACCTGCTTTAACGGCGTATGGTGCATATTTAGCAGAGGTAGATCCACCAGCTGAGAAAAGTGCAATATCTACACCTTCAAATGCGTCTTCAGTCGTTTCTTCGATGGTCACATCTTGTCCTTTAAATTGCAAAACTTTCCCTGCAGAACGTGCAGACGCAAGGTAGCGAATTTTATCGATTGGAAGTGTTGATTCTTCCAACATTTTGATCATTTGAGCACCAACGGCACCTGTAGCACCGACAACAGCAACTGTGTATCCCATAGTAAAACCTCTTTCGGAATTTTCTATCAATTTAGTTTAGTGAATCTATTATACTACGTTTAAGCCCAGTTGAAAAGGGTTAAAACGCCAAGAATAAAGAAAATCCCCTACCAAATGGTAAGGGGTAAGAGGCATCTTTCGATGAGAGTAGCAGGTTCACACAACTACTCAAGGTCCGCTCCTGCGTTACAATTTAATGTAGACCTCCTCAGCGCAAAAGGCTCTAAAGAGCCAATCGACTCATCGCATGTTTCTATTCTAGCATAATGAACGCAAGAGTCAAGCTCTTGATTTCTATAAATACTTACTTCCCTCACGAATGCTAAGAGATGCCATTTGACTAGCATGTTGATCAATAAAAGCTCGAACCCAATCAGGATTTACCTTTGAGTAATTGCGCAAACTCCAACCGATAGCCTTGTTAATGAAAAGCTCAGTCTGTCCAAAGTTGTTACAGATAACCTCAGCTAAGAGGTTTGTATCAGTCAATTCTTTACGCATAAGCTGGTGGTCGATGGCAATACGTCTCAACCAAAAATCCTCATCCAGACTCCATTGACGCATGATATTCTTGGTTTCTGGGTAGTGAAAAGTAATCTCCCCGATGATACGGTCCAACTGATCTATACTGTCCCACCATGATTTGGTTTGAGCCAATTCCTTTAGCTTTGAAAAATCTTCAGGTCTAAGCTCCTTCTTCTTTTTATCCAGATAATCCATAGCAATATATTGAAACTCACGGTAAGGTTGCTGCCAACACTCTTCCACAAAAGTCCAATCAATTGGATTTTTTATGAAAGGCTTAAAAAACTCTCTTTCAATCTTTTTGAGAATTGGTTTTTGAACGCCAAGAAAGCTGAATTTATTTTTCATATAAGCTTCCATTGCTGGGACTTTCGTTGAATCAGCTTGGTCTTCTAACAATTTCAAAAGAATGTTTGTATCCATATGATTTCTTCTTTTTTACATCAATGGTCCAATCAGAGAAAAGAGATAGCCACCTAGACGATGTGCTATAGGCATTTTTGACAAACTTTCCAGAGTGACTTCCTCTGAGAGCGCCTGGGTTTTCTCAAAATCTTGTTCTATGTTAAGCACTTCCAGATTTTTATAGAGATAGACCCCATCTTCAAAATTTTGATAGAGACTCCGGTAATCAGTGTTAATGGTACCTACCACAGCTTGTTTGGCGTCAGAAACATAAACTTTAGCATGGACAAAGCCTGGGGTATAACGGAAAATACGGACGCCAGCATCCAAGAGGACTTTAAAATAGGTCGTCGCAATATCAAAGGCATACTGTTTATCTGGAATCCCTGGCATAATGATACGAACATCTACACCTCGTCTGGCCGCAAAGGTCATGGCTCTGACCAATTCATCATCCAAAATCAGATAAGGCGTCATGATATAGACATAATTAGTTGATGTATTCAGAAGATGTAAATAAACATTTTCGGCAACCTTGTGGTAGGTCAGCGGTGAATTGCCATAAGGGAGTACAAAGCCCTGACTCTTTCTTTGTTGAGGTTTTTCTTGTAGATAGTGCTCCATATCCGTTTTATCTTCTATTCCAGTCACTGTCCACATGGTCAAAAAGAGAGCTTTTAGCGTTTGAACTGCTGAACCATCTAAGCGAAGGGCCGTGTCCTTCCAATGGCCAAAGCGTTCTCGTTTATTAACATACTCGTCAGCGATATTAACGCCACCAGTATAAGCAACTTGACCATCAATCACTGTTATTTTTCGGTGGTCTCGATAGTTGTAATAGGTCGATAAAACTGGCTTAATTGGCGAGAAGGTCTGAGCTTTAATACCAACCTTGTGTAACCTCTCGATATAATCGTAGGATAAGGTGGTCATCTCATTCATCCCATCAAACATAACACGAACGTCCAGTCCTGCCTTAGCCTTCTCCTCCAAGATGGCTAATATCTCTCCCCACATGATGCCTTCATCAATGATGAAATACTCCATAAAGATATAACGCTCTGCCTTTTTCAGATCCTCCAACAAGGCCGGAAGCATATCATCTCCAAGTTGGAAATAAGTCACTTTAGTATCTCTATAAATTGGAAAATGAGCAGGACTATGCTCCAGAAAATAAGCCAGTCTTTGCAGTTGCCTATCGCTATGAGGCAGATAGTCCTCAACCTCTGGCTCGGTAGCCAAATAGTCGGAAGTTTGCTGAGTAGCTTCCACAAGACGCTTTTTCAAACGTCTGACACCAAAATCAGCTAGCGAAAAATAGAGCAAGGCGGTCCCAAAAATGGGAAAGAGGGCAATGATGATCAACCAAGAAAGTTTGGAACGGGAGTCCATGGAACGATTGAGCAAATATAAAAAGGTAAAAACACTCAATAAGTGTTCCCATAAGATAATGGATGGGAAATGCTCTTGTAGGCTAATATATGAAAAGACAAGAAAGGCCAATTCTAGTAAGAAAAACAGGAAAATAGGTACCTTACGATTAAGTAGAATTTTAGCCCATTTAGACGGCTTCTGAGGCAATAGCCGGGCACTTATTTCTTGGGACATATAGGCTCCTTTAGTACAAAGAAATTAGCTCACAGTTCAGAGCTTTTTCTACGATTTTTCAATTATTAGTATCATTCTGGCGTGGGCAAATGACACAATCAATTTGTCGACTTTGACTAGACATTTCTAGCCTCCTACCGTATTTTCCTGACAGGACCATCTAAGGTCTTTTGCATCCAGACAATATCATGCCATTGCTCAAACTTGTAGCCCACTTTTGGAAAATGAGCAACTTGGACATAACCACGTTTTTCATGCATAGCAATGCTAGCCTCGTTCGGAACAGCAATACAGGCTAAGAATCGCAAAAAGCCCCGTTGTTCAAGTTCCTCTTCAAGAGCATCATAGAGCTGACTTCCCAGACCTCGACCACGGGCATCTTCATGCAAATAGATGGACAATTCAGTTGTCCAATTATAAGCTGTCCGGGCATAGTAGGTTGAAGCATAGGCATATCCGAGAACTTGTCCATCCTCTTCAGCGACCAGATAAGGGTAAGTTTCAAGGGTTTTATTGATACGATTCTCAAATTCTTGAACACTGGGAACTTCATATTCAAAGGTAATGGCCGTCTTCTCAACATAGGGTGCATAGATGACCTGAATAGCTTGTGCATCAGCCAAGTTGGCTGGACGAATGGTTAACATCATTTTCTCCTTCGACTTCATTATCTTTATTTTATACTATAAAAAAAGAGGGCTCAACCCTCTTCTTACAAAAATTGACATTACATCAATGGCGCCACTAGTTTGGTCAATAAGCCTAAGGCCTTTTGATGGAATGGAAGTTTTTCAACGTCAGTCGTGCTGACTCGGTGACACTGGTCTTTTGTCGCTTGGAAATCTTCCTCAATAGCAAGAACCGAAGAAGTCCTATAGAGATAGGTCGCACACTCAAAATGATGATATAGACTTCGGTAATCTAAATTAATCGTTCCTACAACAGCCCGACTATTATCACTTACAAAGATCTTGGCATGAATAAATCCAGGTGTGTACTCATAGATTTTAACGCCAGAGGCTAGCAGTGTTGGGTAGTAGGTCTTAGCTAGGTAGTAAGCTGATTTTTTATCAGGAATACCAGGCATGATGATACTAACGTCTACCCCACGCTCAGCCGCAAACTTGAGAGCATGGAGTAGTTCACCATCCAAAATAAGATAAGGTGTCATGATATGAACAAAATCACGCGCATGGTTAAGGATGTCAATATAGACATTCTCACCAACTTTATCCTTGTCCAATGGAATATCCCCATAAGGAACAACAAAGCCAGGGGGATCAAACGCCTTATGTTCAACCATATACGGCGTAACATCTAAAGTTTCGTTAGAATAGGTCCACATCTGAAGAAAGAGAACTAAAAAAGTATCAACCGCTGGGCCCTCCAGCATCAAGGCAGTATCTTTCCAATGACCGAAACGCTCAATCTTGTTGATATACTCGTCAGCTAAATTAACCCCGCCTGTGAAAGCAACCTTACCATCAATCAGCAAGATTTTCCTATGGTCACGGTAATTGTAATAGGTTGACAGGAAAGGGGTTACCGATGCAAAAACTCGAGATTGAATGCCAATTTTTTCCAATCGTTTCTTATAGTCAAAACTCAAAGTTGAAAATTCATTCATACCGTCATACAGGACTCGAACTTCCACCCCTTCTTGAACCTTTTGTTTCAAGATTGCTAGGATTTCACCCCACATTTCACCTTCACCAATGATGAAATATTCCAAGAAAATGTACTTCTCTGCTTTAAGGAGCTGTTTCTTCATTTCCTCAAACTTGGCTTCACCACTTGGGAAATAGGTCGTCTTCGTGTGACGATAAACTGGAAAGGAACCGTTCACATTTTCAAGATATTGGACCAAGTTATAGTTGCTGGTGTGACGCTGTTTAAGCTCTTCGAGGGCCTGATTATCTTGTTTCAGAATACCAGAACTGCGGTCAATATTGCTCTGAATAGCACGCTTCATCCCTGTGTAACCTATATCAAGTTTCGTATAAGCCAAGAGCAAGGTTCCGATAATAGGGAAAGGCAAGACTATCAGGAGCCATGTATTTACAGCCGTCGACTCCATATCACTTTGAAAGAGATAAATAATGGCCAGAATACGAAGGACTACTTCTGTAACTTGCAGGTGTATCCTATATTGATGCAACCAGAGGTAAGACATGGCCACAACAACAAGCTGCAGTAAGATGATTAAGAAGATAATCGTAGCACGACTAAAGATTCCACGAAGAAAGCCACGACGACTCTTATCATAAAGACGTTCAATTTTAGCTTCGTTTTTGATAGCATGACTCCTTTCCCTTTTTAATTAATCTTATTATAACCAAATTTGTAAAATTAAGCTAGACAGAAAAAGCCATCTATGTTAGGCTCAGATAAACACCACATTTATCTGAAAGAAACTAACATAAATGACCTATGCTCATCTTACCACAAACGATCTTGTAATGATAGAGGCTTATTATCAAGAAAACATAAAAGTTTTAGATATTGTGACTTCACTTGGCAGATCAAAACAGACAATCTACAATGTCATCAACTATCTGAAAGAGGGGCACTCTGCTTATGATTACTATAACCGATATAAAATCAATAAGAAACGCTGTGGCAGGAATAAAACCAGTCTTACGCAAACAGAAAAAGATTTTATCCAAACTCATTTAGTACAAAATTGGAGCCTTGATGTCATTAAAGGAACTTATCCAGATAGAGTTTCTTGTTCTATGAGAACTCTCTATCGACTAGCAGACCGTGGTATTCTAAAGAAAGAGGATCTCCCTTGGAAAGGCAAAAGAAAACCAAATGGTCATAGCGAAAAACGAGGAAAACAAGTGTTGCTCAGAGATTTACGAGAGAGAGCAGACAGTTATCCTAATTT
>ENA-OZED01000748-OZED01000748.1-human-gut-metagenome-genome-assembly--contig:-NODE-748-length-13263-cov-7.338810_pt1 | contig 13263 bp, 8 predicted proteins | sample MGYA00245066_ERZ653605 | MGnify/ENA primary metagenome ERZ653605 (study PRJEB26926, sample SAMN06165079) | human gut metagenome | biome: ENVO:00009003; feature: ENVO:2100002; material: ENVO:00002003...
ATCTACACCCTAGAGTTCGTCGGCAGCGTCAGATGTGTATAAGAGACAGGTGGAGTACTGGGACGACGAGATCGACTCCATGTCCTCCTTTGACCTGCTGACCCAGCGGCGGGACGGTGCACTGGAAAAAATCTACCTTTCCCCTGCCCGCGAGGTGCTGTTCGGCAGCACCGCTGAGACCGCCGAAGCGCTGCGCGATACCATCAAAAAGGCGCGCGGCAAGCACCGCACCGCGCTGGAAAAGGCCACCGAAGCCGATCTTTCCCAGCTGGATTCCGGCCTGATGCCGGAGGCCATGGATAAATATTACGGCATCCGCTACCCCGCTCCCGCCACGCTGCTGGACCATCTGGACGCGCCGCTGTTCATTCTGGACGAGGTGGGCGGCATCCGGGATGCCCAAAAGGCCACTGAGTTCCGCCGCAGCGAGGAGCTGACCGGACTGCTGGAAGAGGGCGTGCTCTGCCCCGGGCTGGACGTGCTGTACCAGACCATGGACGATCTTGTCATTGCCGCTCAGAACCACAGCACCCTGCTGTGCGAGAACTTCCTGCGCGGGATGAACGAGTTCAAACTGAAGGATCTCATCAACGCCGAAGCCTTTGCCGCCCCCAACTGGAACGGCGACCTTGCCTCCCTGCGGGAGGACTTAGACCCGCTCATTGCCCAAGACTATGCCGTCACCCTGTTTGCCGGCACACCCAAGGGCGCAGCTGCCCTGACCCGCGACCTTGCCGACAAGGGCTATTCCGTGAGCATGAGCCGGGATGTGCGCCCCGCCAAGGGCATTTTGCAGGTGCTGCCCGGACACCTGACCGCCGGGTGTACCTTCCCCTTTGCCCACGCAGCGGTGCTTTCCAGCCGCCGCCACGGGCTGGACGAGGAAGCCGCCGCCGAAGCCAAAAAGCGCAAGAAGAATAAAAACGCCCTGTCCAGCCTTTCGGATATCAAGCCCGGGGACTATGTGGTGCACCAGAGCCACGGCATCGGGATGTACGCCGGTATCCAGCGGTTAGAGGTACAGGGCGCTACCAAGGACTACCTCAAGGTGCAGTATTCCGGCTCAGACGTGCTGTATGTGCCGGTGACCCAGCTGGACCTGCTCAGCCGCTACACCGCCCCCGGCGATGAGGAAAAGGTAAAGCTTGCAAAGCTGGGCGGCACCGAGTGGCAGCGCACCCGCGCCAAGGTGAAAAAAGCCACCGAGGAGATGGCGCAGGAGTTGATCGAGCTTTACGCCCGCCGCCGTCAGGCCACGGGCTACGCCTTTCCGCCGGACGGCGACTGGCAGCGGGACTTTGAGACCCGCTTTGACTACGATGAGACCGACGACCAGCTGCACGCCACTGCCGAGATCAAGCAGGACATGGAAAAGGGTTACCCCATGGATCGTCTGCTCTGCGGCGATGTGGGCGTGGGCAAGACCGAAGTGGCGCTGCGCGCCGCCTTCAAGTGCATCATGGGCGGCAAGCAATGCGCCCTGCTGGCACCCACCACCCTGCTGGCGTGGCAGCACTACAACACCCTGCTCTCCCGCATGGAGGCTTTTCCGGTGAAGATCGGGATGCTGTCCCGCTTCCGCACCGCCAAGCAGCAGAAGGAGACCCTGCGCGGCTTACAGGCCGGCAGCGTGGATATCGTGGTGGGCACACACCGGCTGCTGTCCAAAGATGTGAAGTTCCACGACCTCGGCCTTGTCATCATTGATGAGGAACAGCGTTTCGGCGTGAAGCACAAGGAAAAGCTGAAGGAAAACTTCATCGGGGTAGATATGCTCACCCTGTCGGCCACCCCCATCCCCCGCACATTGAACATGGCAATGAGCGGCATCCGGGATCTTTCCACCATCGAGCAGCCGCCCATCGAGCGGCAGCCGGTGGAGACCTTTGTGCTGGAATATAACGATGTTATCCTTGCCGAAGCCATGAAGAAGGAGCTTGCCCGGGGCGGGCAGGTGTACTACCTGCACAACCGGGTGGACAACATTGAAGCCTGCGCCGCCCATGTCAGCCAGATGGTGCCGGGCGCGCGGGTAGGCATTGCCCACGGCAAGATGACCGAAGAAGAGCTGAACCCCGTGTGGCAGCACCTGCTGAACGGCGAGATCGATATTCTGGTCTGCACCACCCTCATCGAGACCGGCATTGATGTGCGCAACTGCAACACCCTCATCATTGAGGACGCCGACCGCATGGGTCTGGCGCAGCTGTACCAGATCCGCGGGCGGGTGGGGCGCTCCGGCCGCAAAGCCTACGCCTACTTCACCTTCCGCCGGGACAAGACCCTGACTGATATCGCCCAGAAGCGGCTTTCCGCCATCCGGGAGTTTACCGCTTTCGGCTCCGGCTTCCGCATCGCCATGCGGGATCTGCAGATCCGCGGCGCGGGCAGTCTGCTGGGGCACAGCCAGCACGGCCACATGGAAGCCGTGGGCTACGACCTCTACGTCAAAATGCTGGGACAGGCCATTGCCCGGGCACGGGGCGAGCCTGTCCAGCGGGACAAGAGCGATTGTCTTGTGGACCTGCGGGTGGACGCCTTCATCCCGGAAAAGTATATCCCGGACGGCGCGGGGCGCATCGAAGCTTACAAGCGCATTGCCGCCATCCAGACCCCGGAGGACGCCGCCGATGTGCTGGACGAGCTCATTGACCGCTACGGTGACCCGCCGCCCTCAGTGAGTGATCTGGTCAACGTCTCCCTCGTCCGCGTGCAGGCCGCCGCCGTGGGCGTGTACGAGGTGACCCAGAAGAAGGACACCCTCGTGCTGAACCTGGAAACGCTGGAACTTGCCATGATCCGCGGCCTGCTGCAGGCTTTCAATGGCCGTGTCACCGCCAGAGCGGGCAGCAAACCCTATCTCTCGGTGGTATTGCAGCCGGACGAAAAGCCGCTGGAACTGCTGCAAAGCATCCTGAAAGCCATGGATGCCATTTTGAACAACAAGGAGCCAAACCAATGAAAAAGAAACTGCTTGCGCTGGTATGCGCACTTGCACTGACCGTCAGCCTTGTAGGCTGTGTATTCTCCACCCCGGACACCGTGGGCAAGATCGGCGATTTTGAGGTGACCAGCGGCTTATATCTGCTGGCGCAGTACGATGCCTATCAGCAGGCTGCACAGCTGGCAGGCTCTGAGCAGGACGCCAGCAAGGTAAAGTCCTTCCTTAAGGCCACCATCACCACCGATGCCGACACCGGCGAGACCGCCGTGGTAAGCGATTATGTGGCGCAAAAGACGCTGGAGACCCTGCAGACCCTTGCCGCTGTGGATGCCCGCTTTACCGAGCTGGGCGGCGAGCTGACCGAGGAGCAGAAGTCCGCCGCCGACAGCTACGCCCAGCAGCTGATGGATAACTACGGCGACACCTACACCGCCAACGGCATCGGGCTGGAGACTTTGAAGCTGTTCCAGCAGCTGCAGTACAAGCACACCCTGCTGCTGGATCTTGTCTACGGCAAGGACGGCGAGACCCCTGTGGAGGACGGCGAGCTGACCGAGCATCTGGACAGCACCATGTACGAGATCGGCTTTATCACCGTGCCGCTGTACAACACCAGCACCTTCGCCTTTGCCAGCGATGACCAGAAGGCCGAGATGCTCTCCCTTGCCCAGAAGGCTGCGGACAGCTACAACGCCGCCGCCCCGGAGGACGCCTCCAGCCAGCTGACCGCCTTTAACAGCATCGCAAGCAGCGCACTGACCGATATTTGCGCCGTGCTGGACGCCGAGGTTCCCTCCACCAGCACCCTGCAGACCGACCTGCTGGGCGAAAGCGACCTGACCGACGCCTTTACGCAGGAGGGTGCAGCCGATACCCTGCGCGGCCTTGCCTACGGGCAGGCAGCCGCCATCCAGTACACCGGCTACGCCATAATGCTGGCCGTCCGTCTGGATCCGCTGAGTGTTTCCACGCTGGATGCTCTGCGCAGCCAGATTTTGAGCGACATGAAGGGCGAGGAGCTGAACGATGCCCTTGCCGCCTACGGTGCCCAGCTGGACAGCACCCTGAGCAGCTCTGCCATGAGCAAGCTGCCCGCTTCCAAGATCGTAAACGCCACCAGCGCCAACAGCTGATAACTGCATAAAAATTGCAAAAACGGGTTCGAGATTTTTCCTGACCCCGTTTTTTATAGCGCTATAAAACAGACCCGGCAGGCCTTTTGGGCTTGCCGGGTCTGTTTTTGATTGGAGCAGTGGGGCAGGGACACAGCACTGTCAGGCCTTACTTCTCGTTCTCATAGCTGAAGACAGCGTAGGGGTAGAAGATGTTGGCGTCCAGATAGCCTGCCCAGCGGCCGGGCTTACGGGTGTAGTAGCCGATGGGGATATCGCCCCGGATGACGCCCTTGACCAGGATCAGCATGTGGCGGAGGTACTCCACGCTGAAGGGGTTCAGGTTCTCCCAGTGGCCCGTCAGCAGCTCATAGTCCACATCCTCGTTCCGCAGCAGCACCTCTGCCATGAAGTGCTCCAGACCCGGCAGATAGGTGTCGGTGGCAGCCTCCATCATAAACAGATCGCCGGAGCCAACAGCGTCACCGGTAAAGATGTAGTCCTTGTAGAAGAACACCACAGAGCCCTTGGTGTGGCCCGGCACATCCACCACTTCCAGCTCCTCAGAGCCGATGCGGACCGTGTCGCCGTCCACGATGTTCACCAGCTTCAGGTCCTCGGCGGTGAGGCCGAAGAACTTCTGCATGCTGGAGAGCAGGCCCTCCTGGTCATCGGGGTGGATGTAGGTGCGGCGGACCTTGCCGGACTTCAGCAGGGAGGGAATGCCCAGAATGTGGTCGCCGTGCTTGTGGGTCAGCAGGATATCCAGCTCTGCGTCAGGGTTGGTCAGCACGTTCTCCCGCAGGTAGGCGTAGAGGTCTGCTGCGCCGGAGCCGCCCATGGCGGTGTCAATGATCAGGGCTTCCTTGCCCAGATCCATTACCCACAGGGTGTCCATGCCAAAGTCCATGACACGGGTGATGTTGTACTTCACCGGGTAGTGGCTGAACATCATGTTGGGGTTCAGCTTGCCGTGCTGGGTCCGGGTCAGGGACTGGGTAAACATCCAGTTATAGGGAGTGCCGATGCTGTACACACGCTCCCATACCTTGTGGGGCTCCGGCATGGAACCGGCGGTAAAGCCCTCGTACTTCACGCAGGAGCAGCCGGCATCCTTCAGGGCCTGCACAGCCTTGGCAGTCTCGGCCTCCGGCATCTCCGGGTCATCCTTGCAGTGGTAGGCCCACACAGGGGTGTTCTTGATGGCCTCAAAGGCACCGGGGACGGTGTACCACTGGGCAGGCACCATGCCGCACATGGGGATGGCTGCGGCAAAGTAGTAGGGGTAGCTCAGGATCATGTTCCAGACACCGGTGCCGCCCATGGACATACCCTCGATGTAAATGCGGTCCGGGTCAATGCGGTGGGCAGCCACATAGCTGTCGATGGCAGACTTCAGGGCCGTAACGGTGTCCGGGTCGGTCCAGTTCTTGCCGGGGCACTGGGGTGCAAACAGGTAGGTGGGGTTCTTCCGGATCATTTCGTCAGAAATGTAGAAGGTAGCACCGTCGTTGGCGGTAAGCTGGGTGCCGTTGGGACCTACGCCGTCCTCGCCGTGGAGGAAAACGATCAGGGGCAGGCGCCCCTTTAGGGTCGGGGCGTAACGGCGGGGATTGTAGGCGTAGTACTCCACCCCGGCAGCACTGCCCGCCTTAAAACGCTTGGCCAGCTCTGCCCGGTCGGGGCTGTCCACCTTGACCAGACAATTCTGGTCGGCGTCCGCTGCAAAGGCAATGCCGCTGGTACCCAGCACACTGGCAACAGCCGCAAAGGCAGCAGTGTTACGCATAAAATCACGTCTGCTCAGTTCCATAGTTTCTTCTCCTTTTGGGGCCAAAAAATAAATACGGATTGTGAATACTGTACGAAACTTCCTCACCATATAAGATGAGAGCTGTCACTAATATATTAATATATCAAAAAAGTGCTGTCAAGAATGTGTCAAAATCTTTGGAGAAGGCTCTAAGCCAGGCTGTCGGGGTTTGTCAAAAATGACGAAAATCATCCTACCAAAAACCACCGTCCATCCCGGACGGCGGTGCAAAGTACCAGTGGTAATGCGACCACAGCCCGGGGCGTTTGTATACCGGGGTGAGCACGATTTCAAATGGCCTCCGCGTGCGCTCTAGCCATCTTCAGCGGAAAATATATTTTTATATTTGCAATTCTGGAAAATCTGCGGATTTTCCAGAATTGCCTTCTCACGGGAGGGATTGCAACGGCAGACGGCATTTCCTGCAACAGCTCCTTTTGTGAAAATGCGTTTGGAGCGCTCCGCAGAACGCGCCAAAGGCGCTTTATTTTACCACCCTTGCAAACTCTGCGGCAAGGGCGGCGTTCACCGAGCGGACGGCGTTGGCGTCCGGCTTGATGGCGGTGCGGTCGTAGGTGAACAGGCCGTTCACCTCGTCCTCCACGTCAGTCAGCTGGGTGTACACCAGCGCCGAAAGCCCCTTTTGCAGCTGCGGCAGCACCGTGCCCAACTGCAATTTTTTGTACCGGGCGGTCAGCTCCTCCCGGCTTTTGGCCGTGCCGTAGCCGTAGGTCTTGCGGGGCGGCTCGTGCCCCGGCATAGGCCATGCAATACCGCCGTACTCGCTCAGCGCCACGGTACGGGTCTGCGGGCGCACCCGCAGGGGGTAGAAGTAGTTGTGCAGGGAGTACACATCCCCGCCGCCCTGATCGTACCAGCCGCTGGCTTCGTCCACAAGGCGGGTATCGTCCAGCGCGCGGATGGTCTGCACTGCCCCGGCGGCATCGTACTGCCCCCAGCCCTCGTTAAAGGGCACCCAGCAGCCCACGCAGGGGTGGCAGCGCAGCGCCTGCACCGTATCTTCCAGCTCCCGGCGGTATTCTTCCCGGCTGCTTTCGCTGCCCCGGCTCAGCAGCCCCCACAGGGGCGCTTTGTCCGGCAGGCGGCGCATAAGCGGCTGCAAAACATTGGTCAGGTAGGTGACGAACCACAGGTTATACTTACTGCCGCCGTTGACCATATCCTGCCAGACCACAAGTCCCAGCCTGTCGCAGTGGTAGTACCAGCGTTGCGGCTCAATCTTTGCGTGCTTGCGCAGCAGGTTGTAGCCCAGCGCCTTTACCTCGCTCAGTTCCCGCTCCACCGCCGCATCCGAGGGCGGGGTGTACAGTCCCTCCGGCCAGTAGCCCTGATCCAGCAGGCCGTTGAGCAGGATGGGTTTATCGTTCAGGCAAAATCGCAGCACGCCCCTTGCGTCCGGTGCGCAGCTCCACTTGCGCAGGGCAAAGTAGCTGTGCACGGTGTCGAACTGTTCTTCCTCTCCCTGCGTGGTGCCCACGGTCAGGTCGTACAAAAAGGGCGTGTCCGGGCTCCACGGGAAGAAATACTCGTCCGCAATATGCAGCGTCACCTCACCGTCCTGGCCGGCCTCATCACTGCCCCAGTCCTCGGCAATGGTCACACCCCCGGCGCGCACCACCGCCCACAGGTTCACCGCGCCGCCGGGTGCAGAGGTATGGGCTTTCACGGTCACGGTGCGGGCATCATAGTCTGGCGTAACGGTGAGAGACTGGATGTAATTTTCCGGCACGCGCTCCAGCCAGACCGTCTGCCAGATGCCGCTCTGGGCGGGATAGAACATCCCGCCGGGCTGCAAAGTCTGCTTGCCCCGCGCCTGTGTGCCGTGGCCGGTGGGGTCCTGCACCGCCACCCACAGGCTGTTGCGGCCTGTGCCGTTGAGCTGCGCGGTGATATCCAGCGTAAAGGGCCAGTAGCCGCCCCGGTGGCCGCCCACCAGATGGCCGTTCACCTGCACGGCGCAGGCGTAGTCCACTGCGCCGAAATGCAGCAGCACCCTGCCGCCCGTCCCGGCGGGCGGCGCAAAATATCGGTGGTAGTGCAGCCACTGCCCGGGCTGCACTGTGCGTCCCACCCCGGAGGCGCGGCACTCCGGCGCGTAGGGCACTAAGATCTCGCCATCCCAGCCCGCCGGGCGCTGTGCCGAGGCGGTGATGGCGTACTGCCACAGGCCGTTCAGGTTCTCGTAGCTGTCCCGGCGCATGGCCGGGCGGGGATATTCCGTCAGAGGGTGCATACACTCACCAGCCTTTTTTCTCGTTTGCTCCATTCTAGCACAGCCCGGGGCATTTGTATACCGTGAAGCGGACGATTTTAAATGGCCGCCGCGTGCGCTTTGGCCATCTTCAGCGGAAAATTATTTTTATATTTGCAATTCTGGAAAATCTGCGGATTTTCCAGAATTGCTTCTTCATGGGAGTAAAAAAGAGCCGCCGCACGGCGGCATGGCTGTGCGGCGGCTTTGTGAGAAGGTGGGAAATTGTTTAGTTCTCGGCCAGATTACCGGTATAAAGCTGGTAATACTTGCCCTTTTTGGCGATCAGCTCGTCGTGGCTGCCGCGCTCGATGATGCGGCCCTGCTCCAGCACCACGATGCAGTCTGCATTGCGGACGGTGGACAGGCGGTGGGCGATGACAAAGCTGGTGCGGCCGTACATCAGGCCGTCCATGCCGCGCTGCACCAGCGCCTCGGTGCGGGTATCAATGGAGGAGGTCGCCTCGTCCAGGATCAGCACCGGCGGGTCTGCCACGGCTGCGCGGGCAATGGCCAGCAGCTGGCGCTGTCCCTGCGAGAGGTTGGCGCCATCGCCGGTCAGCATGGTGTTGTAGCCCTCCGGCAGGCGCTTGATAAAGCCATCGGCGTTGGCCAGACGGGCGGCGGCGATGCACTCTTCATCGGTGGCCTCCAGCCGTCCGTAGCGGATGTTCTCCATCACCGTGCCGGTGAACAGGTGGGTGTCCTGCAGCACGATGCCCAGCGAGCGGCGCAGGTCGGCCTTTTTGATCTTGTGGATGTTGATGCCGTCATAGCGGATCTTGCCATCCTGAATATCGTAGAAGCGGTTGATCAGGTTGGTAATGGTAGTCTTGCCTGCACCGGTGGAGCCGACAAAGGCGATCTTCTGCCCCGGACGGCCGTACAGGTTGATGTCATGCAGCACCGTCTTTTCCGGCACATAGCCAAAGTCCACGTCCGTAAAGGTAATATCGCCCGCCAGCTTGTGGTAGGTAACGGTGCCATCGTGGTGGGGGTGCTTCCACGCCCACAGGCCGGTGCGCTCGGCAGTTTCCACCAGCTGGTCATTGCGGTCGTACTTGGCATTTACCAGCGTCACATAGCCCTCGTCGGTCTCGCTGGGCTCGTCCATCATCTTGAAGATGCGCTCGGCACCGGCCAGTGCCATGATGACGCTGTTGGCCTGCATGGACACCTGACTGATGGGCATATTGAAGCCCTTGTTCAGGCTGAGGAAGGCCACCACGGTGCCAAGGGTCATGCCGCCGACACCGCCCACGGCCATGGCTGCACCAGTCAGTGCGCAGATGGCATAGCTGATGTTGCCCAGCTGGGCGTTGACCGGCATCATGATGTTGGAGAAGCTGTTGGCCTGCTTGGCGCTTTCCTTCAGCTGGTCGTTCAACTCACGGAAGCCGGCAAGGGTCTGCTGTTCGTGGGTGAACACCTTGACCACCTTCTGGCCTTCCATCATCTCCTCGATGTAGCCGTTCACCTTGCCCAGATCCCGCTGCTGCTGGATGAAGTACTTGGAGGAGCTTTTTGCGATCTGCTTGGAGCAGAACAGCATCAGCGCCACCATGAGCATGGTAACGATGGTCAGCTGCCAGCTGAGCATACACATACTGAAGAACACCGATACGATGGTGATGACGCTGGACACCAGCTGCGGGATGCTCTGGCTGAGCATCTGGCGCAGGGTATCCACATCGTTGGTGTACACGGACATGATATCGCCGTGAGGATGGGTGTCAAAATACCGGATGGGCAGGCTTTCCATGTGGGTGAACAGCTTGGTGCGCAGATTGCGCAGCGTGCCCTGCGTTACGTTGACCATGATGCGGGCGTTGGCCCATGCGGCCAGAATACCCACAAGGTAGATGCCGCACATCCGCACCAATGCACCGGCCAGTGGTGCAAAGCTGGGGTTCTGCTGGCGGGTCATGGGCACGATGTAATCGTCCATCAAGGTCTGCAAGAACAGGCTGGCCTGCACATTGGCCAGCGCGCTGACCACGATGCAGACAAGCACAAGGATGCAGTGGGGCAGATAGTTGCGGAACACCTCATCCATAATGCGCTTCAGCAGCTTGCCCGGGTTTTCCACCTTGGGGCGCGGCCCCCGTGCGCCCCGCGGGCCGGGGCCATGTACTTCTTTTACTGCCATTACTGCGCACCTCCCTGCTTGTCAAAATCGCCGCCGCCCTGCGTCTGGCTGTTGTAGACCTCCTGATAGATGGCATTGGTCGCCAGCAGCTCTGCGTGGGTGCCCAGACCGTTGATCTGGCCGTTCTCCAGCACCAGAATGCGGTCTGCATCCTGCACCGAGGAAATGCGCTGTGCAATGATGATCTTGGTCGTGCCGGGGATCTCCTCCCGGAAGGCCTTGCGGATCTTGGCATCGGTCGCGGTATCCACGGCGCTGGTGGAGTCGTCCAAAATCAGCACTTTGGGCTTGCGCAGCAGGGCGCGGGCAATAGTCAGGCGCTGCTTCTGGCCGCCGGACACGTTGGAGCCGCCCTGCTCGATCCATGTATTGTACTTATCCGGGAAGCGCTGGATGAACTCATCCGCGCAGGCCAGCTTTGCCATGCGGATGCACTCTTCCTCGGTGGCGTTGGCATCGCCCCAGCGCAGGTTATCCAGAATAGTACCGCTGAACAGCACATTCTTCTGCAGCACCATGGAGACCTCGCGGCGCAGAACATCAAGGTTATAATCCCGCACGTCCACGCCGCCTACCCGCACGGTACCGCTCTCGGCATCGTACAGGCGGGGGATCAGCTGCACCAGACTGGATTTTGCACTGCCGGTGCCGCCGATGATGCCCAGCGTCTCGCCGGGCCGGATGGTAAAGCTGATATCGTTCAGCACCGGCTGGCCGCTGCCGTGCTTATACTTGAAGGTAACGTGGTCAAACTGGATGCTGCCGTCTGCCACCTGCTGCACCGGCTGCTTTGCCGGGGGCAGGTCGGTGTGCTCGTCCAGCACCTCCACGATACGCTTGGCAGAGGCGGCGGACATGGCGATCATGACAAAGGCCATGCTCAGCATCATCAGTGCCATGAGGATGTTCATGATATAGCCGAACAGGGCGTTCAGCTGGCCGGTGGTAATGGCACCGTGCAGCACATATTTTGCGCCGAACCAGCTCAGCGCGATGTTGCAGCCGTACACCGCCACCAGCATGGCGGGGTTATTGAAGCTCAGGCGGCTTTCTGCGTTGACGAACTGCTTATACAGGCTCTCGCAGGCAGCGGTGTATTTTTCGTTTTCAAAGCCCTCGCGCACAAAGCTCTTGACCACGCGGATGGCAGAGACATTCTCCTGCACCGAGGCGTTGAGGTTATCGTAGTTCTTGAACACACGGTCAAAGATGTGGAAGGTAGGGATCATGATGGCAGCCAGCACCGCCACCAGAAAGGCCACTGCCACCACGAACACCAGCGACAGCGGGCCGCCGATGACCACAGCCATGAACACTGCAAACACCAGATGCACCGGGGCGCGCACGCACATGCGCAGGATCATCTGGAAAGCGTTCTGCACGTTGGTCACGTCGGTGGTCATGCGGGTGACAAGACCTGCCGTAGAGAATTTGTCGATATTGGAAAAAGAATAATGCTGGATATTTTCATACATGGCATCGCGTAGATTTCCGGCAAAGCCGGTGGATGCCTCGGCGGCGTACTTGCCCGCCAGTACGCCCAGCACCAGCGCAATGGCTGCCACCAGAAAGGTAAGCAGTCCGTAGCGGATGATGGCGTTCATATCGCCCTTTTCAATGCCCTGGTCGATGATAAAGGCCATGATGGTGGGCAGCAGCACATCCATAATGGCTTCCAGCGCAGCAAAGAGCGGTGTCTTGATCGAGGCGGCTTTATACTCGCCCAGATGCGACACAAGCTTTTTGATCATCTGAGTTCCCTCCTGTTAATTTTATTTGTTTGGTACAAAACAATTTTATACAAAACAATTTAAATGTCAATAGCTTTCGAAAAATGTTCATAATTGCTAATTTAACAAGTCCTTTTTCGGCGCTTTGACGGAAAAGATCGTTATTTCAGTGCTTCCCGCAGCTTGTTCAGCAGCCGCAGCAGTTCTGCGTTCTCCTCCTCGGTCAGCAGTCCGGCCACATAGTCGTCGGTCTGGTGGAAGGACAGCAGGGTCTTTTCGTGCCGTTGGATGCCCTCCTCGGTCAGCACCAGCTGCTTGAGCCGGGCGTCCTGCGGCACGCTCAGCCGCTGGATGTAGCCCTTGCGCTCCATCAGCTGCAAAATGTTCGTCACCGTGGAGCGGGTGATGGAAAACTCCCGCTCGATGTCCCGCTGGAACACCGGCTCGTCCCGGTGGCGGTAGAGATACTCGATGATCCACCCGTGCATGGGGGTGGTCTGCTCTACCCCGTTGGCGCGGGAAAACTGGTTCAGCCTGCGGAAGATCAGGTTATCCACCCGGTGCAGCTGGGCAGGGATGACCTGCGGCCCTTCCCACGGCGGGTCCAGCTTGCAGGGCTCTTCAATAGGGTGCTGTGTACACATAATGGTTTTCCTCTGTTTCGGTCAAATCGTTCGATGTGAAACTGTTTGATACGATACATATATTACTCATATCCCCACTCAATGTCAAGGGGCGGGGCGCAAAAAAGGCCGCTGCGGAAAATTTTCCGCAGCAGCCTTGATTTTTATGGATACGGGATACGCTTACAGCTTTTTGCCGGTCAGCAGCTCATAGGCCTCCAGATACTTGGCAATGGTCTTGTCAATGACATCCTGCGGCAGGTCGTAGTTGCTGTCGGGGTTGGCCTTCAGCCAGTCGCGGACGAACTGCTTGTCGAAGGAGGGCTGGCTGTGACCCGGCTCATAGCCCTCCAGCGGCCAGAAGCGGGAGGAGTCCGGGGTCAGCATCTCGTCACCCAGCACCACGTTGCCGTCCTCGTCCAGACCAAACTCGAACTTGGTATCGGCAATGATGATGCCGCGGGACAGTGCATACTCGGCGCACTTCTTGTACAGAGCAATGGTGTAGTCGCGCAGCTTGGTGGCGTACTCCAGACCGTGGCCGGGGAACTGTTTCTCCAGCACGTCGATGCCTGTCTCTTATACACATCTGACGCTGCCGACGAACTCTAGGGTGTAGA
>ENA-OZED01000755-OZED01000755.1-human-gut-metagenome-genome-assembly--contig:-NODE-755-length-13171-cov-4.498399_pt1 | contig 13171 bp, 6 predicted proteins | sample MGYA00245066_ERZ653605 | MGnify/ENA primary metagenome ERZ653605 (study PRJEB26926, sample SAMN06165079) | human gut metagenome | biome: ENVO:00009003; feature: ENVO:2100002; material: ENVO:00002003...
CTATTCTGTGACTACCATTTATAATTACCGTACCAAAGTTCGTAATAAAGCTGCGGGCGACCGTGACCAACTGGAACAGGAAGTAATGAAAATAGGTAAGTCGAGAGACTAAAACCACACTTTTAAGGCATATAAGTGTCTTTTTTACGCTTATATTTTTACTACTTTTTTGAAACAATGAATCTTCTTGATAGCATTGATTATTAGTGTTTTATGTCTTATAAAACGCCTAAAACTACTACTTTTTCACTCTTTTCCCCCTTATTGCTTCCTCTTATCAGATACATTTGCATTGTTCCTTCACAGAGGGGACAAATGCATGTGAATCTATATTTTTATTACTAACTTTAAACTCTTATATTATGCAAAAGTACAAAATGCCGATCAGGCTTCGAATCATGGTTTGTCTGATAGGAATGTTACTTCCGATGTGCATGTTCGCACAGCAAATCACAGTACAAGGTGTAGTGAAAGACCAGACCGGAGAAACCGTTATCGGTGCCAGTGTGGTGCAGAAGAACACAACGAACGGTACGATAACGGGTATTGATGGCGATTTCTCGCTGAATGTGCCTTCGGATGCCGTTATAGTAGTTTCATTCGTGGGCTATAAGTCTTTGGAAGTTCCCGTAAAAGGACAGAAACAGATTATGGTAACACTCTCGGAAGACAGTGAAATGCTGGACGAAGTGGTGGTTATCGGTTATGGAACCATGAAGAAAAGTGACCTTACCGGTGCTGTTTCCTCTTTGGGAAGCAAGGACATCAAAGATGCTCCCGTTTCTAATCTGGGACAAGCCATTCAGGGCCGCATCTCCGGTGTGCAGGTAGTGGATGCCGGAAAGCCCGGTGACAATGTATCTATCAAGATTCGTGGTCTGGGGTCCATTAACAACTGCGATCCGCTGGTGGTGATTGACGGTGTGCCTACCGACCTGGGACTGTCTTCACTGAACATGGCGGATGTGGAACGCCTGGACGTATTGAAAGACGCATCGGCTACAGCCATTTACGGTTCGCGTGGAGCCAATGGGGTAGTGATGATCACCACCAAGCGCGGAACGGAAGGGAAAGGCAAATTGTCGGTATCGGCTAATTGTGCTTTCCAGAATGCCACGAACATTCCTTCTTTGCTGAACGCAAGCCAGTATGCCGATTTGAGTAATGATATGATGGTGAACAGCGGTCGCAACCCGAACCCGAATTGGGCAAATCCTTCGGAACTGGGTGCAGGTACCGACTGGATGGACGAATTGCTGCGCACGGGTGTGATGCAGAACTATACGGTAAGTTATTCCGGAGGAAATGAGAAGTCTCATTATTATGTATCCGGTGGTTTTCTCGATCAGTCGGGTACGGTGCGCAGTGTAAACTATCGCCGTTTTACGTTTCAGTCCAATAGCGACGCACAAGTGCTGAAGTGGTTGAAGTTCTCCAATAATATCACTTTCAGTACTGATACGAAGGATTCGGGCAGCTATAATATCGGTGATGCACTGAAAGCTCTTCCCGTTCTTCCGGTGAAGAATGAAGACGGCTCATGGAGTGGGCCGGAAGGTAATTCGGAATGGTACGGTAGCATCCGCAACCCGATAGGGCCTACGCAACTGAACAAGAGTCAGACGAAAGGTTATAACTTCCTTGCCAACCTGACAGCGGAACTGACTTTTACCAAATGGCTGAAATTCAAGAGTACTTTCGGTTACGATGCCAAATTCTGGTTCATCGATAACTTCACGCCGAAATATAACTGGAAGCCTATTCCGACGGAAGAAACTTCACGTTACAAGAGCGATAATAAATCATTCACTTACCTGTGGGATAACTATTTCCTGTTCGACCATACTTTTGCAGAAAAGCATCGTGTGGGAGTGATGGCGGGTTCGTCTGCACAGTGGAATGAGAATGATTACCTGAATGCGCAGAAGAACGTCTTTATGTTCGACAATGTGCATGAAATGGATAACGGTCAGGAGATGTACGCCATTGGCGGCAGTTCCAATGAATGGGCGTTGCTCTCTTACATGGCACGTATCAACTACTCTTACGAAGACCGCTATATGCTGACGGCAACTGTCCGCCGCGATGGTTCCAGCCGTTTCGGTAAAAAGAACCGTTGGGGTACTTTCCCTTCTGTATCTGCCGCATGGCGCATTTCGCAGGAAAGCTGGTTCCCGAAGAATGACGTTGTGAACGACCTGAAAATACGTGTAGGATATGGAGTGACGGGTAGCCAGGCAAGTGTCGGCAATTATAGTTACCTGGCATCTTACAACACCAGTGTATATCCATTCGGAACAACGAGCGGCAATCAGACCGCATTGGTTTCCTCTACGCTTGCCAATCCTTACATCCATTGGGAAGAGGTGGCACAGACGAATATCGGTTTTGATGCTTCCCTGTTCAATTCACGGATCGTATTCTCACTGGATGCTTATCTGAAAGAGACAAGGGATATGTTGGTGAAGGCATCCATTCCCATCACATCGGGATTTGAAGATACCACCACTACTTATACGAATGCCGGTAAAGTGCGCAACCAGGGCTTGGAAATGAGTCTGCACACCATCAACCTGACCGGAGAACTGGGTTGGGAAACAAACGTGACCGCCACTTATAATAAGAATAAGATTAAGGACCTGAACAGCGCGGTTCCTTACTATATCAACCAGATCAACAACTCGTATGTGACGATGCTGGCAGAAGACTATCCGATTAATGCTTTCTACGGCTACGTGACGGACGGCTTGTTCCAAAACCAGGCGGAAGTGGATGCGCATGCCGTGCAGCCGGGAGCTGAACCGGGTGATATCCGTTTCAGGGATTTGAACAACGACGGTGTCATCAACGACAGTGACCGCACGGTGATTGGCAATCCCAATCCCAGTTGGTTCTTCTCAATGAACAATAACTTGTCTTATAAAGGATTCGAGCTTTCCGTATTCCTTCAGGGAGTGGCCGGCAATAAGATTTATAATGCCAACAATATCGACAACGTCGGTATGGCTGCCGCATACAACCAGACGACTGACGTGCTGAACCGTTGGCGCGGGGAGGGGACAAGCTACTCCATGCCGCGTGCCGTGTTCGGCGATCCTAATCAGAACTGTCGTGTATCCGACCGCTTTGTAGAAGACGGATCTTACTTGCGTGTGAAGAACATCACTCTCTCTTATACCTTCCCGAAACAATGGTTGCAGAAGTTGCAGATAGAGAATGCACGCCTTTCCCTTTCCTGTGAGAATGTGGCTACCATTACCGGGTATTCCGGTTTCGATCCGGAGGTGGATATCAACGGTATTGATTTGTCCCGTTATCCCATTTCCCGTACATTCAGTGTAGGATTAAACTTTAACTTTTAATTGATTTGGATATGAAAAAGATAACAAACTTACTATACGTGCTGGCTGTATTGATGCTGGTATCATGTAACGACTTCTTGGATAAGTCGCCCAAATATGCCGTTGACCCTGAAACAACCGTGACCGATGATGTGGCCGTGGCACTGACAAATGCTTGCTACAAGGCGCTTCAGTCTTCCAATCTCTACAACCAGCGTATGTGGTCGCTGGATATCGTTGCGGGCAACAGCCTGGTAGGTGCAGGCGGTGGTACGGACGGTCTGGAAACCATACAGGCATCCAATTTTATCACGCAGAGCGATAATGGTATGGCCCTGTATATGTGGCGTTCTCCGTGGGTAGGTATCGGGCAGTGTAACATTGTGCTGACCAGTCTTCCGCAGGCCGAAGCCGTATCGGAAAGCATAAAGAACCGTTGTATGGGTGAAGCATATTTCCTTCGTGCCCATTACTATTATATCTTAGCCCGTTTGTATGGCGGCGTTCCTTTGCGTCTGGAACCTTATAATCCGGGTGAATCTACTGCAATAGCACGCACTACGTTGGATCAGACTTATGAGCAGATCATTTCGGACTGTAAGAATGCGGTCGATTTGCTTCCGGCGAAAGCGGAATATAATGAAGAAGAAAAAGGACGTGCCTGTAAGGATGCCGCCCTTGCCATGCTGGCGGATATTTACCTGACACTGGCTCCCAACCATACGAGTTATTATGAAGACGTGGTGGAACTGTGCAATGAGATTACGAACCTGGGTTACGACCTTTCCACCTGCAAGTATGAAAATAACTTCGATGCTACGATCAATAACGGTCCCGAATCTCTGTTTGAAGTGCAGTATTCCGGAAGTACGGAATATGATTTCTGGGGAACGGACGGTCAGTCTTCCTGGCTTTCCACTTTCATGGGGCCCCGCAACTCGGACTTTGTTGCAGGCAGCTACGGCTGGAATCAGCCTACGGAGGAATTTGTGAGCCAGTATGAAGAAGGTGACAAACGGAAAGAGCTGACGGTGCTTTATGCAGGTTGTCCGGACTTCGACGGGAAGACTTACAAGAGTTCTTATTCTAATACCGGATATAACGTGCGCAAATTCCTGGTGTCCAAGACTATTTCGCCGGAATACAATACGAACCCCAATAACTTTGTTGTGTACCGCTATGCGGATGTCTTGCTGAAGAAAGCGGAAGCGCTGAATGAAATGGGACAACCCGGCCAAGCTGCCGCTCCCCTGAATATAGTTCGCAAACGTGCCGGACTGCCGGAAGTTTCGGGCCTGTCACAGGAGGCGATGCGTGAGAAGATTATTCACGAACGGCGCATGGAACTGGCTTTCGAAGGACATCGCTGGTTCGATATGATCCGCGTCAATAATGGAGAGTATGCCATCCGTTTCCTGCAATCCATCGGCAAGAACAGTGTGAACAAGAATCGCCTGTTGTTCCCCATTCCGCAGACGGAAATGGATGCGAATATACTGATGACACAGAATCCGGGTTATTAATCACTTAAATCAGAAGAAGAATATGAAAAGATATATTTCACATTTAGTATTTGCATTGCTGGGTTGCATGGCACTGTCTGCATGCGTGGACAATGACTATATGGAACTGGACAAGGGGCACAATGAACTGGTGCTTTCCACCAGCAACACGGAAGTAGTTTTGAACGAACAGGCGCATGGCGATGATGCCTTGGAACTCTCCTGGACAACGGGCACGAATTATGGTACGGGAAATAAGATTTCCTATACACTGGAACTTGCCAAGGCGGGCAGTAATTTTGCCGCTCCTTATGTGGCTTTGGAGAACGTCGTGCAGGAATATACCTGGAAGAAGAACGTGGAGGAATTGAATAACATCCTTCGTGAGCATTTCGGTGCGGAAGCTACTGAAAACATCTCTCTGGAAGCACGCCTGACAGCCAAAGTAACGGATCGGGAAGAGACACAGGTGGCCACCACCTCTTTTAGTGTCACTGCCTACAAACCGTTGACTTCCACTCTTTACCTGATAGGTGATGCTACTCCCGGCGGTTGGAGTGCGGACGATGCAACGGAAATGAGCCGGAAAGACAATGGTATCTTTACATGGACGGGAAAAATGACTGCGGGTTCCTTCAAGTTTATCACTACGCTGGGGGCTTTCTTGCCGTCGTACAACAAAGGAACTGACGGAAAGCTGGTGCTTCGTACCAGTGCCGATCAGCCAGACGAATCGTTTACGATTGAAGAAGAGTTCAACTATGTTGTTGAAGCGAACCTGTTTACCGGTGCTATCACGCTGACTCAGACCGAGAACCTCAGACCGGCTTACGATCAGCTGTATTTCGTTGGAGGTATGAACGACTGGGGATTTGTGCCGATGAAGAAGGATGTGCTCGATCCGTTCCTGTTCCGCTATGCCCGTTTGTTTGATGCAGGCCAGGGCGGGGAATTCAAGTTCGGAACTTCGGAAGGAAGCTGGGAGAGCATGTATAAGGCAAAGAATGCCAATGCCGCTTACACCGATATGGAAATGGTATTTGTGAAAGGGTTCGATCCTGACAATAAATGGGTGCTGAAAGATGCCGAATGTGGTAAGGCCTATAAGATATGTGTCGATATCCGTGCAGGGAAAGAGCGCATGATGATGAGCGAATTTGTTCCTTATGAGATGATTTATATGGTAGGGGATGCTGCGCCTGCGGGATGGAGCATTGGAGATGCCACGCCGATGCAGGCCACGGATAATCCGTATGTATTTACCTGGCAAGGTGTACTAAACGTGGGTGAGTTGAAGCTGACCTGTGATAAGAAAGAGGACTGGAATGGTGCCTGGTTTATGCCGACCGTAGCCGATAAGCAGCCTTCGGGCGAGACGGAACCAATGTTGTTCCTGGATAAGGCCAGCGATGCTTTCAAAGCTCAATACCTGGATGTAATGATTGGAGGTATCGACCTGAAATGGAAGATTACGACGGCTGGTTCTTATAAAATTACTCTGAATCAGCTGGAAGAGACAATTTCGATAGTGAAACAATAAAATAAATGATAATTGAGATACTTCGCGTATCATGCCGCTAAATTATTACTCAGAAATAACCCTTAAAATTCAATAGGATGAAATATATAGTTTATGCAATGGCTGCCATGTTCTTTTTGGCTTCGTGCAGCAAAGACAATGATGAAACCGGCGGTGGTAACGGTGGTGGAGGAGAAACCGGAGGAGTGACTGATGTCACTCCCGTTACCTCCGATTTAACCGTGAACCTGACTACTGACAAGGCTTGTTACAAACCGGGTGAAACCGTTTCCTTCACAGCCGATGCCCTGCCTGCGGGAGCAAAGGTACGTTACCGTACTTTGAATAAGGTAATCTCCGAACAGGCAGTCGCAGGCAGTTCCTGGACGTGGACTGCCCCTGCAACGGATTTCACCGGATATCTGGTAGATGTCTATCGCACTAAAGAAGACGGTACGGAAGTCATTCTCGGTACTATTGCCGTCGATGTATCCAGCGACTGGACACGCTTTCCGCGTTATGGCTTTGTCGCCACTTTCGACGCTTCTAAAACGGAAAGTAAAATTCAGGAGGAAATGGCTTTTCTGAACCGTTGCCATATCAATGGTGTGCAGTTTCAGGATTGGCACAACAAGCACCACTGGCCATTAGGCGGTACGCGTGAACATCTCGATGCGGTATATAAGGACATTGCCAACCGGGATATCTATACACAGTCGGTAAAGGATTATATCCGAATTCAGCACTCGTTTGGAATGAAGGCGATGTTCTATAATCTTTGTTTCGGTGCGCTCGATGATGCAGCAGGTGACGGTGTGAAAGAAGAGTGGTACATCTTTAAAGGCACAGGGCATACGGATAAGGATGCGCATACATTGCCTGACAGTTGGAAAAGCAATATCTATTTGCTCGATCCGGGTAATGCCGAATGGCAGGCATATATTGCCCAGCGCAACGATGATGTTTATGCCAATCTTGACTTTGACGGCTATCAGATAGACCAATTGGGAAACCGTGGCGACCGCTATGATTACAAGGGGAATAAGGTGAATCTGCCTAAGACTTATGTTTCGTTTATTGAAGCTATGAAGGGGAAACATCCTGATAAGAGACTGGTGATGAATGCAGTAAGTAGCTACGGTGCATCCCAGATTGCAGGTACGGGGAAAGTGGATTTCTTGTATAATGAAGTTTGGGGGGATGAAGCTGATTTCACGGATTTATATACGATCCTGAAAGCGAACCATCAGTACGGAAATCAGGCATTGAAGACGGTGTTTGCCGCTTATATGAATTATGAAAAAGGTTCCGGCGAGTTCAATATGCCGGGAATCTTACTGACGGATGCGGTGATGTTTGCTCTGGGAGGTTCGCACCTGGAATTGGGAGGCGACCATATGTTGTGCAGTGAATATTTTCCAAATACCCGTTTGCAGATGAGTGATGCCTTGAAGACGGCTGTTGTGCGCTATTATGACTTTATGACTGCTTATCAGAATCTTCTTCGCGATGGAGGGGAGGAGGAGAAGGTAACTTTGGTATGTACGGATGCAAGCAAAAATCTGAATCTGAACACTTGGCCGCCACAGAAATCAGCCATTACTTCTTTCGCCAGAAGGGTGAATGGCAAACAGGTGGTTCATCTGCTGAACTTCCTTAGTGCAAACAGTTTAAGTTGGAGAGACCTGAACGGGACAATGCCCGAACCACGGTTGGTAACTAAAATGCCCTTGAAGCTGAATGTTGCGGGGAAAGTGAGCAAAGTGTGGGTGGCTACTCCCGATGCACATGCCGGAGCTTCGCAGGAATTAGCTTTTGAACAGAAAGACGGAGCGATAACCTTTACGCTTCCTTCACTGAAATACTGGAGCATGATTGTAATGGAATAAATTATAAAAGATATAGAACCATGAGAAAATATATATATTTATTTTTAATACTGTGTAGCCTGTCTCCGCACTTATATGGCGGAAATGTAACGGGAAACTGTACTTCTTATTCGCAGGAAGGGAGAGACGTTACGTTTCATTTAGACGATAATTCGGCTGTGCAGTTGCAACTTTGCAGTCCCTCCGTTGTGCGCGTCTGGTTTTCGCCGGACGGTAAGTTGCAGCGGGGAAATCCTTCCTTTGCGGTGATTAATGAAGAATTGGAAGATGTAGGCACTGTTCGGGTGGACGAACAGAATGCCTGTTATGAGATATTTACGCCTAAACTGCGTATTCGCATCAACAAGGCTCCGTTCAGCTTGCAGATATTCGACAAGTATCAGAAGCTCTTGTTCAGTGATTATGCCGACAAGGGGCATATCAGCGATGGAGAGCGTAAAGTGGAGTATAAGACCCTGCGCCGAGATGAGCATTTCTTCGGTTTGGGTGAAAAGACCGGCAAGCTGGACCGTCGTGGCGAATCTTATAAGATGTGGAACAGTGATAAACCTTGTTACAGCGTTGTGGAAGATCCCCTGTACAAGAGTATCCCTTTCTTTATGAGCAGTTATCGCTATGGTATATTTCTGGATAACACGTATAAGACAGAATTCAAATTCGGCACTGAAAGCCGTGATTATTACAGCTTTGAAGCTCCCGGTGGGGAGATGATTTACTACTTCATCTTCGGTAAGGATTATAAGGAAATCATGAAACAGTATGTCGCATTGACCGGACAACCCATCATGCCTCCGAAGTGGGCGCTGGGCTTTGCACAATGCCGCGGCCTGCTGACTACCGAGAAGCTCTCTTATGAAATAGCCGAAGGATACCGCAAGCGTGGTATTCCTTGCGATATCATCTATCAGGATATAGGCTGGACACAATACCTACAGGACTTCAACTGGCGGAAAGAAAACTATCAGAATCCGAAGAAGATGCTTGCCGATTTGAAAGGGATGGGCTTCAAGGTGATTGTTTCGCAAGACCCGGTTATCTCTCAGGCTAATAAAAAACAATGGGAAGAAGCGGACCGCTTGGGTTATCTGGTGAAAGACTCCACTACGGGTAAGAGCTATGATATGCCTTGGCCGTGGGGTGGCAACTGCGGTGTGGTGGACTTTACCATTCCCGAAGTGGCGGACTGGTGGGGAGTTTATCAGCAGAAACCGATAGATGACGGCATTGCCGGCTTCTGGACGGATATGGGTGAACCTGCCTGGAGCAATGAGGAACAAACGGAACGTCTTGTAATGAAACACCACTTGGGTATGCACGATGAAATTCATAACGTGTATGGTCTGACTTGGGATAAGGTGGTAAAGGAACAGTTTGAGAAACGGAATCCGGATCTTCGTGTCTTCCAGATGACACGTGCCGCCTATGCAGGATTGCAACGTTACACCTTCGGCTGGACCGGAGATTGCGGCAATGGAGATGATGTGTTGCAAGGCTGGGGACAGATGGCTAATCAGATCCCGGTACTTTTATCTGCCGGACTGGGTGTGATTCCTTTCGTGGCATGTGACATTTCAGGTTATTGCGGGGATATTGAAGATTATCCCGCTATGGCGGAACTTTATACCCGTTGGGTACAGTTGGGAGCGTTCAATCCTCTGAGCCGTATTCACCATGAAGGAGATGTGGCGGTAGAACCGTGGCTCTTTGGGGAGGAAGCGGAGAAAAACGTTAAAGCTGCCATAGAAATGAAATATCGCTTGCTGCCTTATATTTATACTTATGCCCGCGAAGCGTATGAAACGGGTTTGCCGATTATGCGCCCCATGTTTATGGAATATCCGGTGGATTTGGAAACAGTCTCTACGGATGCACAATTCATGTTTGGCAGCGAACTGCTGGTGGCTCCGGTGGTGAAGAAGGGGGCAACTAATAAGAATGTTTATCTGCCCGAAGGTACTTGGATTGATTATAATGACAAGCGCACGGAATATAGCGGCGAACAGTGGACTACGGCAAATGCTCCGCTGAATACCATTCCTATGTTTGTGCGGAAAGGAAGTATCATCCCTCAGATGCCTGTGATGAATTATACGGATGAGAAAGCGGTTTATCCGATTACATTTGAGGTATTTCCGGCTGCGGCGGGCGACGAAACGTCTTTCTCCCTGTATGAAGATGCAGGAACTGATCTGGGGTATCAGCGTGGGGAATTTATGCGTACTCCTGTATCTTGCCGGACAACGAAAAAGGGATATGTGCTCGAAATCGGGGAAAGGGCGGGAGAGAAGTATGCTCTTCCGGGAGAACGCAACCTGATGTTTTGCATTTATACCGGGCAGATGCCGAAGGAAGCGCTTATTGACGGACAGAAAGTAAGGAAGATGAAAGCGGAAAAACTGAATGAAGGAATGGAAACGGAGTTCAAGATTACTGCATGGTGTCCGGATAAGAAACAGAATCTTTGTATGTTGAGATTGCCGGATGACGGGGTGAAACACACGATTGAATTTATTTATTAATACCAACCATAAAAAGTATAGTTATGAGAAAGTTAATGCTTAGTGCAATTTGTCTTCTTTTTGCCTTAGCGGGGAAAGCGGAAGGAGTGTCGTCTCCTTCGGGCCAGGTGAAACTGGATTTTGAATTATCAAAGAATGGCGCTCCAACCTATCAGGTGGAGTATAAAGGGAAATCCGTGATTAAGCCCAGCACCTTGGGATTGGAATTGAAGAATACCAATAATCTGCTGGATGGTTTTGAAGTCCTGAAAGCTTCTACCTCTACCTTCGACGAAACCTGGCAACCGGTGTGGGGAGAAACGAAAGATATTCGTAATCACTACAATGAATTGTTGGTTGAATTGAAACAGCCCGCCACGGATCGTTATATGAACCTTCGTTTTCGTGTATATGATGATGGTGTAGGATTCCGTTATGAGTTTCCGCAACAGAAGAATTTGGTTTACTTCGTGATTAAGGACGAACATACCCAGTTTGCTATGGCGGGCGATCATACCGCCTGGTGGATTCCCGGTGATTACGATACTCAGGAATATGATTATACGGAATCCAAACTTTCGGAAATTCGCGGTTTGATGCAGGGAGCCATTACTGATAATGCGTCACAAAACCAGTTTTCGCCGACAGGTGTACAGACTTCCCTCCAGATGAAAACAGCAGACGGAATCTATCTCAATCTCCATGAAGCTGCTTTGGTGGATTATTCGTGCATGCACCTGAATCTGGATGATAAGAATCTTATCTTTGAATCCTGGCTGACGCCGGATGCACAGGGCGATAAAGGGTATATGCAGTCACCTTGTCACACTCCGTGGCGTACGGTGATAGTCAGTGATGATGCCCGTGAAATGCTGGCTTCCAATCTGATACTGAATCTGAATGATCCTTGCAAGTATGAGGATACTTCCTGGATTAAGCCTGTGAAGTATGTAGGCGTATGGTGGGAAATGATTGCGGCAGGCAAGCCGTGGGCTTATACATTTGATCTTCCTTCCGTAAAACTGGATGAAACGGATTATACGAAAGTGAAACCGAATGGTATTCACCCCGCCCATACGGAGAATGTAAAGAAGTACATTGATTTTGCTGCGGAGCATGGTTTCGACCAGGTATTGGTAGAAGGCTGGAATATCGGTTGGGAAGACTGGTTCGGCAACAGCAAGGATTATGTTTTTGACTTTCTCACTCCATATCCTGATTTTGACATCAAATACCTGAATGAGTATGCCCACTCCAAAGGTGTCAAACTGATGATGCATCATGAGACATCGGCTTCCGCACGCAACTACGAACGCCACATGGAGGCTGCCTATGACTTGATGAATCAATACGGTTACAATTCCGTGAAAAGCGGTTATGTGGGCAATATCATTCCGCGCGGCGAATATCATTATGGGCAGTGGATGAACAATCATTACCTGTATGCCGTGACCGAAGCTGCCAAGCATAAGATTATGGTGAATGCCCACGAGGCTGTACGTCCTACTGGTTTGTGCCGTACGTATCCGAACCTGATAGGAAATGAATCTGCCCGTGGCACGGAATATGAAGCTTTCGGAGGCAGCAAGCCTTTCCACACGACCATTCTTCCTTTTACCCGTCTGCAAGGCGGACCGATGGATTATACGCCGGGTGTCTTTGAAATGGATATGAATAAACTGAATCCGAATAGTCACGCTCATGTAAACTCTACATTGGCGCGTCAATTGGCTCTCTATGTCACGATGTACAGCCCTCTGCAAATGGCAGCCGATCTGCCTGAGAACTATGAACGTTTTATGGATGCTTTCCAGTTCATTAAAGATGTGGCTCTGGACTGGGATGACAGCCGATACCTGGAAGCAGAACCAGGACGCTATATCACGGCTGCCCGCAAGGCGAAAGGTACGAATGATTGGTTTATAGGTTGTACCAGCAGTGAGCAGGGACATGCTTCTACTTTGAAACTGGATTTTCTGGATGCTGATAAACAGTATATAGCTACTGTTTATGCGGACGCAAAGGATGCTGATTATAAAACAAATCCGCAGGCTTACGTAATCCGCAAAGGGATTGTTTCTCCTAAGACTGTGCTGAAATTGAAAGCGGCTCCGGGTGGTGGTTATGCCATCAGCATTATGGAGGTGAAAGATAAGGCGGAATTGAAAGGATTGAAAAAACTGTCCGGTAATATCTGATAAACCGGAATATCTGATAGATAAAAATCCCCTTCCTCAGCTCTCCAATCACCAAGTACGGTAATTAGGAGTGAAGAAGGGGCTATTTTCCACATACTTTTTAATAGTAGCATAGTTTACTTCGATATTCTCTTGGGGAATATACATACGAGGATATTCCAAACGTATGGACATAAAAAAAGGAGTACCGCTGTACTCCAACCTTTGTTAACCTTAAATCTAAT